>Ga0256839_1002841_pt1 | contig 18720 bp, 20 predicted proteins | sample 354166metaG_FD_185968 | JGI IMG/M metagenome (GOLD analysis project Ga0256839, IMG submission 185968) | Hydrothermal vent microbial communities from Mid Atlantic Ridge, Atlantic Ocean - 354-166 | ecosystem: Environmental > Aquatic > Marine > Hydrothermal vents | place: Atlantic Ocean: Mid... | reverse complement strand
TGTCGTGTTTGTCGTCACTCATAGATTACCTCTTGGCGCCATTGCCGGCCGCCATCTCTTGATGCCCTTGCGCCAGGGTCTCGCACAAGGCTCTTGCGTAAAGATATCGTCTCTGCTGACGGCTAACTTTAACCTGAATCCGTAGGTTCAGGGCGGATGAAGCGTGCAACGGCTTGGTGCGTATCGCGTAATGAAAAATCGAGGCAATAGCGGGGACCATTGGCGAGATTTTTCGTATAGCGAGACGTATCAATGCGTTGTGCGATTCGCCGTCATGAACCTGCGGATTCGGGTTTAACACACCCGCAGACAACTTTAGCGCCGCCGGAACGGCCTGACAACCGCTTTACTTCTCGGTGATCTTGACGCCATCGCGGGCGTTGAGCACCTGATCGATGAGGCCGTAGGCCACGCACTCCTCGCCGCTCATGAAGTTGTCGCGGTCCGTGTCCTGCTGGATCGTCTCCAGCGGCTGACCCGTGTGGTGGGCCAGGATCTTGTTCAACCGCTCGCGCACCAGGAGAATCTCCTTGGCATGGATCTCGATATCCGAGGCCTGGCCCTGCACGCCACCCAGCGGCTGATGAATCATCATTCGCGAGTGTGGCAGACAGAAGCGCTTGCCCGCGGCGCCACCGGTCAGCAGCAAGGCCCCCATGCTGGCGGCCTGGCCGATGCACAGGGTGCTGACATCGCAGTTGATGAACTGCATGGTGTCATAGATCGCCAGCCCCGCGGTCACGGAGCCGCCGGGGGAATTGATGTACAGGTGGATATCCTTGTCGGGATTCTCCGACTCCAGAAACAGCAGCTGGGCGACGATGACATTGGCCACGTTGTCGTCCACCGGGCCGACCAGGAATATCACGCGCTCCTTGAGCATGCGCGAGTAGATGTCGTAGGAACGTTCGCCACGGGCGGACTGTTCCACGACGATGGGGACCAGATTCAAGCCCTTGATTTCACTGCCATAACTGTTGTTCATTCAATTCCTCATCCTGTGCATTGGCAAATGGCGTGGCGGCAGGGACAAAGCCCATCGCCGCCGCCAGATGACTAGTCGGCAGTCTGCCCCGGATTCATGAGGTCGTCAAACGAGACCGGCTTGTCGGTAACGGTGGCCTGTTCCTGCACCCATTCCACCGCCATTTCCTCCAGGGCGATGTTTTCCATCTCCGCCAGGCGGTTCTTGTCGCTGTAGTAGTACTTGATCACGTCGTCGGGACGCTCATAGCTGGCGGCCATCTTCTCGATGGTCTCGCGCAGGCGCGCCGGCGGCACCTTCAGGTCGTTCTTGTGAATCACTTCCGACAGGATCAGGCCGAGCGCCACGCGGCGCTTCGCCTGATCCTCGAACTGGGCCGGATCCACGTCCTGCACCGGGGCGCCATAGTGTTTCATGGCCTCCTGACGCTGTTTGACCAGCGCATCGATCTCCGCATCGATGAGGGCGCGGGGGATTTCCATCAGATCCAGCGCCATCAGGCCGTCGAACACCTGTTCTTTGACCCGATTGCCGATCGTCTGTTCACCCTCGCGCTGCATGTTTTCGCGCACCTGCTGCCGCAAGGCGTCCACACCACCCTCGGTAATGCCGAAAGCGGCGATGAAATCGTCGTCGATCTCTGGCAGCACGGACTCCTCCACCTTGACCACCTTGGTGGCGAAATCCGCCGCCTTGCCGGCCAGTTCCTTGGCGTGATAATCCTCGGGGAAGGTCACCGACAGGGTGAACTCGTCGCCGGCCTTCTTGCCGATCAGCTGCTCCTCGAAGCCCGCGATCATGCGCCCGGAACCCAGCTCCAGGGTCACACCCTCGCCCGTGTTGCCGGGGAAGGGCTCGCCGTCGATGGTGCCGACGAAATCGATGGTCACCTGGTCGCCCTCCTGCGCCGGGCGATCCACTTCCGCCCAGGTCTTGCGCTGCTTGCGCAGGTTTTCCAGCATCTTGTCGATGTCGGCATCGCTGATCTCCAGCACCGGGCGCTCCACCTTGATGGTGTCCAGGCCTTTCAGCTCGACCTCGGGGTACACCTCGAAGGTCGCGGTGTATTCCAGGCTGTCATCGTTGGCGGCGTCCGCCATTTCGATGTGAGGGGTTCCCGCCGGGCGCAGCTTTTCCTGCGATACCGCCTCGACAAAGCTGGACTGCATCACCTCGCCCAGCACTTCCTGGCGCACCTGATTGCCGAATTTCTTGCGAATCACGCTGAACGGCACCTTGCCCGGCCGGAAGCCATCGATCTTGGCCCGCCCGCCCAGGGACTTGAGGCGTTTCTCCACCTCACTCTCGATGCGATCCTTGGGCACCGCGACCTTCATGCGGCGCTCCAAACCCGTAGTGGTTTCAACAGACACTTGCATTGCCTTATTCCCCATGCTCAAAAAGAATTAAAAACGGTCAAACCCGGCCGTGGAATCCCATCCCCATGACGGCCGACTGGAAACTGGTGCGAAAGGAGAGACTCGAACTCTCACGGGTTGCCCCACTGGAACCTAAATCCAGCGCGTCTACCAATTCCGCCACTTTCGCGCAACTATCAGCCCGACGGGCAACGATGCTGGCCCACCGCACTTGTACCCTGCCTGCTTAGCACAAGAATCGCCACTTTCGCGTGGCCAATCGCCCTGCGCGACAGAAGGCGCAGTATACCACCGGCGAAAACCCAGCTACAGAAACGCCGTCCGCGCAAACAAAAAGGCCCGGCAATTGCCGGGCCTTGTCGTTTGGTGGGCCATCAGGGACTCGAACCCCGAACCAATTGATTAAGAGTCAACTGCTCTACCAATTGAGCTAATGGCCCGTAAAAGAGATGTCGTCGACATCACTGAACTGGCTGACACAAACCGCCGGATTCTACCCCAAACGGATCACGCCCTTCAAACGTCATCCTGAACCCGTAGATTCAGGCGCATAAAAATGGGGTGGACGATGGGATTTGAACCCACGACCACAGGAATCACAATCCTGCGCTCTACCAACTGAGCTACGCCCACCATCGCAGCAGGGCGGCGATTATACATGAAGCCGCTCTGAATTGAACACCCCGAGAGGTGCGTTACCACAACACGAAATTGGCGCGCCCGGCAGGATTCGAACCTGCTACCCTCGGCTTAGAAGGCCGATGCTCTATCCGCATGAGCTACGAGCGCAGAGAATCACTGCTTGTCCTGCCCGTATCGCCTGACTCGACAGCCAATACAACTGGTCGGGGTGGAGGGATTCGAACCCCCGACATCCTGCTCCCAAAGCAGGCGCGCTACCAGACTGCGCTACACCCCGAACCGAGGCGGCGCATTATAGCGGCGTTATTCCCCCAGCGCCATCCGCAAGGCCGTGTTTCGGATATCCTTCCATTATCCCGCCATCAGCAACACAAATTGCGAAGCACCGCGACGCCATGCGATCATTGCGCCCCGTTTTTACAGTCGGCTTCACACCATGAGCGCAAAGATCATCGACGGCAAGGCGATTGCCGCGGAACTCCGCCAACAGACCAGGCAGCGCGTCGACGCGCGCCTGCAACAGGGCCTGCGCCCGCCGGGCCTGGCGGTGATTCTGGTCGGCGCCGACCCCGCCTCGCAGGTCTACGTCGGCAGCAAGCGCCGCGCCTGCGAAGAGGTCGGCTTCATCTCCAAGTCCTACGACCTGCCGGCCGGCACCCCTGAAGACAGCCTGCTGGCGCTCATCGACGAGCTGAACGCCGACCCGGCCATCGACGGCATCCTGGTGCAGCTGCCGCTGCCGGCGCACATCAGCGACGAGGCCGTCATCGAGCACATCGACCCGCAGAAGGACGTCGACGGCTTCCACCCCTACAACGTCGGCCGCCTCGCCCTGCGCCACCCCACCCTGCAACCCTGCACGCCGCGCGGCATCATGACCCTGCTGGAACGCACCGTCGGCGACATCCGCGGCATGGATGCGGTGGTGGTGGGCGCCTCCAACATCGTCGGCCGCCCCATGGGCCTGGAGCTGCTGCTGGCCGGCTGCACCGTCACCACCTGCCACCGCTTCACCCGGGACCTGGCCTCCCACGTGCGGCGCGCCGACCTGCTGGTGGTGGCGGTGGGCAAGCGGGGCATCGTCCCGGCCGAGTGGATCAAGCCGGGCGCCATCGTCATCGACGTGGCCATGAACCGCGACGAGGCCGGCAAGCTGGTGGGTGACATCGACTTCGAGGCCGCACGCCAGCGCGCCGGCTGGATCACCCCGGTGCCTGGCGGTGTGGGGCCGATGACGGTGGCGACGCTGCTGCAGAATACCGCGGACGCGGCGGACAGACGGGACGGCATTCAACCCGCCTGATGGGTAGGGGCGGGCCATGCCCGCGAGGGCATCGCGCCATGTTTCGTCAGAACACTTGTAGGAGCGCCTTCAGGCGCGAAAGCCGGACACGAAAAAAACGTCGCGCCTGAAGGCGCTTCTACATTGTTGGCTACTTCCACCTCTGTGCAACCAGCCATCGCGGGCATGGTGGCCCGCGCCTGCCGCCACGGCGGTCATTCCCGCCGCCAGGTGGTGCCCTGCGGGCCATCCTCCAGCACGATGCCCTGTGCGGCCAGCTGGTCGCGGATGCGGTCGGACTCGGCCCAGTCCCTGTTTTTGCGGGCCGCATTTCGCGCCGCAATGAGCGCTTCGACCTGTTCGGCGGAAATGCCTTCGCCGCCACCCTGAAAAAAGCTCTCCGGATCGCGCTCCAGCATCCCCAGGCACCCGCCCAGCCGCTTCAGTTCCGCCGCCAGCCGGCCCGCCGCCGGCGCATCGCCGCCACGCAGGCGATTGATCTCCCGCGCCAGCTCGAACAGCACCGCAATCGCCTCGGGCGTATTGAAGTCGTCATCCATGGCGGCCTCGAAGCGGGCGCTGAAGTCCGTGGTCTCGCCGCCGTCCGCCGGCGTCACACCACGCAGGGCGTTATAGAGGGTGGTCAACGCCGCCTTGGCCTCGTCCAGGTGTTTGTCGGAATAGTTCAACGGGCTGCGGTAGTGGCTGTTGAGGATGAAGAAACGCACCACCTCGGGGTCGTATTTCTCCAGCACCTCGCGGATGGTGAAGAAGTTGCCCAGGGACTTGGACATCTTTTCCTCGTCGATGCGCACGAAGCCGTTGTGCATCCACACGTTGACGAACTTCTCGCCGGTGGCCGCCTCGCTCTGCGCGATCTCGTTTTCGTGGTGCGGGAACTGCAGGTCCAGGCCACCGCCGTGGATATCGAAGTGATTACCGAGGCAGCAGGTGGCCATGGCCGAGCACTCGATGTGCCAGCCGGGACGGCCCCTGCCCCAGGGCGAGTCCCAGTACGGCTCGCCGGGCTTGGCGGCCTTCCACAGCACGAAGTCCAGCGGATCCCGCTTGGCGGCATCCACCTCGACGCGCGCCCCGGCGCGCAGGTCATCGGTGTTCTTGCCCGACAGCTGGCCGTAGTGCTCGAAGCGGCTGACGTCGTAGTAGACGTCACCGTTGTCGGCGCAATAGGCATAGCCCTTGTCCACCAGGGTCTGGATCATGGCGATGATCTCGCCCATGTGGCGGGTGGCGCGCGGCTCCTCGTTCGGCGGCAGCACGCCCAGGGCCTCGGCGTCACGATGCATCTCATCGATGAAGTGGCTGGTCAGCTGCTCGATGGGCTCGCCGCGCTCATTGGCGCGCCGGATGATCTTGTCGTCGATGTCGGTGACATTGCGCACGTAGGTCACATGCTCGGCGCCATAGATCCGGCGCAGATAGCGGTACACCACGTCGAACACCACCAGCACCCGCGCATGGCCCAGGTGACAGAGGTCGTACACCGTCATGCCACACACGTACATGCGCACGTTTTTCGGGTCGATGGGGACGAAGGGCTCTTTGCGCCGGGTGAGGTTGTTGTGAATCTGCAGCATGGGGGGTCCGGGTTGAGGGCCGGCGGCCGGTTTCAGGTGGCGGCAATGGTAGCGAAATCACCCCGCCACCACAAAGGGAACGACGCTTCCGCGATTCCGTCAAAACCGATATCATGCCCGCTGACTTTCGACTCTCACTACCCCCACCAAGCCACAGGAACGCCGAATGAAAGCTCTGACTCGCACACTGGTTCTGTTTCTCGCCCTTTCCCTGCTGCCCGGCCTGCTGCTGGCCGACGACGCCCACCCGCGCGTACGCATCACCACCAACATGGGTGACATCGTGCTGGAACTGGATCGCGAAAAGGCCCCCAGGACGGTGGAAAACTTCCTCCGCTACGTCAATGAAGGCTTCTACGACGGCACCATCTTTCACCGCGTCATCGACGGCTTCATGATCCAGGGCGGTGGCTTCACCCAGGACTTCGAGAAGAAGCCCACCCATGCGCCGATCAGAAACGAGGCCGACAACGGCCTGCGCAACAAGATCGGCACCATCGCCATGGCCCGCACCGGCGACCCGCACTCCGCCACCGCGCAGTTCTTCATCAACGTCGCCAACAACAGCTACCTCGACTTCCGCGAAAAGACCCCGCGCGCCTGGGGCTACACCGTGTTCGGCCGCGTGGTTCAGGGCATGCCGGTGATCGACAAGATCCGTCGCAGCAAGACCGGCGCCGGCGGCCCCTTCCGCAAGGACGTGCCGCGCACCCCGGTGATCATCGAAAAGGCCGTCGTTGAAAGCGCCGACACGGCACATTGACCCCTCACCACACACAGGAAAGACACATGATCCGACTGCACACCAACATGGGCGACATCGATATCGAACTGGATTTCGACAAGGCCCCGAAAAGCGCCGCCAACTTCGAGCAGTACGTCAAGGACGGCTTCTACGACGGCACCCTGTTTCATCGCGTGATCGACAACTTCATGGTCCAGGGCGGCGGCATGCTGCCGGACATGAGCCCCAAGCCCGGTGGCCGCGAACCCATCGAGAACGAGGCCGACAACGGCCTGAAGAACCTCACCGGCACCGTGGCCATGGCGCGCACCAACGACCCGCACTCCGCCACCTCGCAGTTCTTCATCAATGTCGCCGACAACAGCTTCCTCGACCACAGCGCCCCCACCGGCCAGGGCTGGGGCTATTGCGTGTTCGGCAAGGTGGTCGAGGGCATGGACGTCGTCAACCGCATCAAGGGGGTGCCCACCACCACCCGCGCCGGCCATCAGGACGTGCCCGCGGACGACGTGGTGATCGAAAGGGCCGAGATCATCGAGGACTGACCGATCCAGAGGCACGACAGTGCAAAACGGGCGCAGGGTCACAGGCCCTGCGCCCTTTTTCATCCCGGGAATTTCTTTTTCACCACAGAGGCACAGAGAAAGGGAAAACGGCCACTCAATTTCTGCCCCCAAAATCCCGAACCCGCCTATCCCATTGCAAGCCGGGCAGGGCAACGCCACGACAAAAAAACCTTTTTTCTCTGCGCCTCTGTGCCTCTGTGGTGAAAAAAACAGGACCAATCCATCGCCATGAGCACACTCTTCATTTCCGACCTGCACCTCGCCGGTGAGCGACCGCACCTCATCCAGGCCTTCATCGCGCTGACCCGCAACGAGGCGCGCGAGGCCGAGGCCCTGTACATTCTCGGCGACCTGTTCGAGGCCTGGTTGGGTGACGACGCGGTATTGCCGGATCTCGTCCCGGTCATCGATGCACTGAAGGCGCTAACGAAAAGTGGCGTGCCGGTATTCGTGATGGCGGGCAACCGGGACTTTCTGATGGGCGAGGGCTTCGAGGCCATCACCGGCGCAAGGCTCATCGACGACCCCACCGTCATCGACCTGTACGGCACACCGACCCTGCTGATGCACGGCGACACCCTGTGTACCGACGACGTGACCTATCAGGCCGTGCGCGCCCAGGTGCGCGACCCGGCGTGGATTGCCGCCGCCCTTGCCATGAGCATCGAGGAGCGCATCAAGACCGCGCAACAGATGCGCGCGCAGAGCCAGGCGCATACACAGGCGACGGCAGAGGAAATCATGGACGTCAACGCAGACGCGGTGACGGAGGCGCTGCGCCGGCACGGCGTGAGGCGCCTGATTCACGGCCACACCCACCGGCCGGCCGTTCACGAACTGGAAATAGACGGCCAGCCGGCGACCCGCATCGTGCTCGGCGACTGGTATCAGCAGGCCAGCCTGCTGCGCTGTGACGAATCGGGCTGCGAACGGGTTTCCACCTCCCAGCACAAACGATAGCAAAACCGCAGGGTGGGCACCCTACGGCGCTGCGCCTCGCAGGGATTAGTTTTCTGTGGAAACCTCACGGCTCTCTTCACCGGCGGGCAAGGGATTGTCCAGCGAATAATGCCGGTAACCCTCCGGCAGGGTCAGCATCTCCCGCTGAAGCGTGAAGTCCCTGCGGTAATCCTTCAGGAAACGCTGATAACCCCCGTTCCCCCACTCGCGGATGGGCAGGCCGTGGGCGTAATGGCGGGTGGCCTCGAAGATGTTGACGGCCAGGTCGCAGGCGTCGAGCATGTCGGGCGGCGTGTTGGCCAGCGTGCTGGCGTGCTCGCCGGCGAGTACCGTGCGGAACTCTATCAGCGCCTCACGCACGTCGGACAGAAAGCTCTCCGGCGTGACCACCGCATTGTAGCAGCGCTTGCCATTCACCGTGTACCGATAGTGCGTGGCCTGGCGGCCCTCGATCTTGGGAATCGCGCTGGAGGGCTGCGATTCCTCCACATAGTCGATGGCGATGGGTGGCCCGATCTTGATGGGCTTGGCGTGGATCTCGAAAACGGTCTGGTCGTCGGCATTGACGCTGTAGATCACCTTCGCCTTGCGATCGAACAGCAGGAAGTCCTGGGGTGAGCGGCTGTCATCCATGTGGAGATAGTTGGCGTTGACGAACATGCGCGTGGTGTACGACTGGCCGCTCCCCGCCTCGGTCTCCACATACAACAACGCCGTGCCCGGCAGACTCTCGCCCCTTTCCTCGGCGGCAATCTCCTCGGCCGTCTTCTGCGGCTGGCTTGCGCAGCCGCCCAGCAAGGCCACCAGCGCCAGCCCCGACCACCACTTCACATTCTCAACCTTCATTCAACCAACCCCCTGTAGATAATCCAGTTCATCGTCACTAAAGCCGGCCGCCAGGCGCGCGCTGCGATGCAACGGCCCCGGGCTGTGACCCTTCATGTATTGATCAAACAGTTGCCGAAAGGTTTCCTTCGACTCAAAGCCGCGCTGGGCGCAGAGATAATGAAACCAGCGCGAGCCGATCTCCACGTGCCCCACCTCGTCGCGCAGGATGATCTCCAGCAGCGCCACCGCGGCGTGATCGCCATGGGCATCGAGCTTCCTCATGATCCCCGGCGTCACGTCCAGGCCGCGCGCCTCCAGCACGCGTGGCACCAGCGCCATGCGCACCAGCGGATCGAAGGCCGTCTTTTGCGCCATCTCCCAGAGGCCGTTGTGGGCATCGAAGTCGCCATAGTCGAAACCCAGCACGCGCAGGTGATCGCGCATCAGGCCGAAGTGATAGGCCTCCTCATCGGCCACCCGCACCCAGTCGTCATAGAACCCCCGCGGCAGGTCGCGAAATCGGTACACCGCGTCCCAGGCGAGGTTGATGGCATTGAACTCGATATGGGCAATGGCGTGAATCAGCGCCGCATGACCCTCCGCGGTGTGCAGACTGCGCCGGGGCAGCTGCCGCGGCAACACCAGTCGCGGCCGCTCGGGTCGCCCCGGCTCACCGATGGGCGCGGGCGGCGTCCCGCCCTGCAACGACAGCTCGCCAGCACGCCACTGCTCGGCCATGGCGCGGGTCTGCGCAACCTTTTCATCCGGCGCACAGGCGGCCAGACAGACCTCCGCAGCGGCAAACAGATTGGAATGGGTCATGGCCTGAATCCCCGCGCTCGGCAAACGGTGGATTATCCGGCCCGCCACCATCGGGCGTCAAACCCACCTGTCGCCCCGGCCAAATCATCAACTGGCACATTTCATGCCGCATGATCCGTGAAGGACTGACACCCGCTGGCAGTCATTTCACCAATGAAAGCCCACACAGAAGACTCACACAATGCCCTGGGAGAGAAAATCAGGGCACATATCGTCATCAACGGCACCAGCACCGGCGGCCTGCCCGCCGCCTACGGCATCAAGCACATCCTCGGCAAGGGACGCCAGGTCACGGTCATCTCCAACTGGGCACCTTCCAGTTCGTGCCCCCCCAACCCCTGAGTGGCGGTAGGTTGTCGAACCCGCGCCGATACCACCTTCAAGCCCACCCCCCACTTGGCCAAGAAGGGCATCGAGAAGCTGCGTTGATACGGCCATCGGCGCTCATCTTGCCATCTACCCGCCCCTTCCGCCGCCCGTGCATTTCCCCCGGACACTACCGGCCGCGGCGGCGGGGGGCACCCTGAAAATGCGCCTCCCCAACACATCCGGCGCATGTCAGAAGGACGGATTTGCGAAATTTCCTAAATCAGGTTGTGGTCATTTCTTACATTATTTCAGCTCAATAGTAACTCTCACACCGCAGGCAGGCATGGAATAATCCTCCGGCTTTCGCCGCCATGGCGGCACTTTTCTTTAACCTGAATCCGTAGGTTCAGGTTTAACCAAACGCCTTCGAAGCAGTATCTCACTCAGCGTGGCAGACTTCAGACGACACAGTCTGTCAACGCCGGTTTCGTAACGGCCCACCTGTCTCGGGCCTGACAACATACGATATTACCGAAGATAATGTTCCGACATTGTTGTCAGTAATGTCTGGCGCACAGATAAGGAGCCTCTTTATGCTGACGACCAAGAAACCCAGCTGTGAACAGATCATCGATAGCCTACCCGACCCCTTCGTGATCATCGACAGGGAATACAGAATCCTCGCCGCCAATCGCGCCTACCAGGAACACTATGGCGTCGCGGCCGGCGACCTGCTGGGCCGCTACTGTTACGAAGTCTCCCACCACGCCAGCGCCCCCTGCAGTCAGCACGGCGAACAGTGCCCGCTGGAAGAGGTCTTCAGCACCGGCAAGCCATGCCAGGTGACGCACGTGCATTACGACAAGGACGGCAACGAGGAATACGTGCAGCTGCAGGCCGTGCCCATCGTCGATGACAACGGCGAGGTCATGTACATGGGCGAATACGTGCAGGTGTTACCGCCACCGAGCAGCGACAACAACCTGCTGGTGGGCCGCTCGCCGGCCTTTCTGCACATGAGCAGCCTGCTGCAGCGCGTCGCCCCCACCCGCTCCACGGTGCTGCTGCTGGGCGAAAGCGGTGTCGGCAAGGAAAGAGTCGCCGAGTATATCCACTTCTATTCCCAGCGCCGCAATGGCCCCTTCGTCATCGTCGATGGCGGCATGCTGGGGGAGAATCTCATCGAAAGCGAACTGTTCGGTTATGAAAAGGGCGCCTTCACCGGCGCCAACAGCCGCAAGACCGGGCTGTTCGAAGCAGCCAATGGCGGCACCCTGTTCATCGACGAAATCTGCGAGCTGCCGCTGTCGCTGCAGACCAAACTGCTGCGCGCGCTGGAGAGCAACACCATCCGCCGCATCGGCGGCAACGACTACATCAAGATCGATGTGCGCATCATCGCCGCCACCAACCGCGACATGCAGCGCAGGGTCGCCGAGGGGCAGTTCCGTCAGGATCTGTACTATCGCTTATCCGCCTTCCCCATCCACATCCCGCCCCTGCGCAAGCGACGCGAGGACATCATCGCCCTGGCCGAACACTTCCTCGCCAGCCAACCGGAAGGAAAGCGCCATATTCCCCTGTCCAGCGAGGTCATCGAAAAGCTGTTGGGGCACGACTTCCCCGGCAACATCCGCGAACTGCGCAACGCCATCGAGCGCGCCGTCATCCTCGCCTGCGGCGACAGCCTGACGCCGGCGCACATCGTGCTGGAAGACGGCAATGCCCTGAACAGCGAGAAGGACAATGCCAGAAAGGCCGCCGGGCACCTGATACAACGCCGTGGACGCCTCACCGAGCAGATGGTGCTGGACGCCCTGAGGCACTGCGACGGCCACCGCTCGCGCGCGGCGCAGCGGCTGCATGTCAGCGAACGCACCCTGTACCGTTATATCAAGCGCATGCGCATCGACGACTGAGGCGCGGCCAGGGCACAAACGGAAAACCTCATTGCCGGGAAAATGCCTCGCGGGCGCGCTGATAGCCCAGATCGATCATCTCCCCGGCGCGATAAAACTCATAGGCCCGGCAACTGCGCCGCGGGATATCGATGAGCACATCCGGCCGATAGGCGGCCAATTGGGAACCGGCGATGGCGTTCTGCATGGTTTCAAAGGCATTCTGCAACAGCTCGAACAGCCCCAGCCCCGGTCGCACCCTGTCGCCCAGCAGCGGCCACTCCCAGTCGCCCACATCCAGCCCCAGGGGCTTCAGACTCTCCTGCAGACCATCGATGAAGCGCACGATTCTGCGCCGGCGGCTGGCCAGCATCTGCTTTTTCACCTTCGCCACCGACGGCGCGGCCACCGCCTGATGCGGCGTATAGCCGTTCAAGCCGTTAAGATTGACCGCAACGGTCAGCTCGGTGGCCGTCTTCAGGGTCGGCGCCACCGGCACCGGGTTGAGCAGGCCGCCATCGAGCAGCTGCATGCCGCGGTATTCATAGGGCATGAAAATGGTCGGCACGGCAATGGAGGCGCGAATCGCCTCGAACAGGGAGCCATCCTCCAGCCATACCTCGCGCTGACGCTCGATGTTGCTCGCCACCGCCGTGAAGGCGATGGGCAACTCCTCGATCTGGTGTTCGCCAATCAGCTCGCGCAGCACATCGATGATCTTCTCGCCGCGAAACAGCGCCGTGGTGCTGAAGGAAAAATCCAGATAACGCAGTACGTCGGCCTTGTTCAGGGCCAGCAGCCAGTCACGGAAAATATTCAGCTGCCCCGTGGCGTGGATGCCGCCCACCAGCGCCCCCATGGAGGCACCGGAAATGCAGCGGATATCGTAGCCCTGTTCCATCAGGTACTCGATCACGCCGATGTGCGCCATGCCCCGCGCGCCCCCGCTGCCGAGCGCCAGCGAAACGGTCTTCCTTTTTGCGGCCCTGCCTGAATCGTTCATCGATATCCCTGCCGCCTGTTCCTGAAAATTTCCCGCGAGGTTCGGATCACTGCGCCTCTTGCAACGAGGCCGCCGTCTCAAAGCGATACATCTCGTGACACTCGGTACAATTCTGCATCAATTCCGCCAGCTGCCCCAAGGCATATTCGCCGTCGCCCAGCTGCTCCGCATCCAGCGCCAGCTGTTCAAACTTGACATGCGTGTCGAAGCCCAACTGCTTGAAGCCCAGCGGCAGCTTGCGCACCAACGAACCCGGCATGCCCTGCTGCGTCGCCGTGCCCAGTGGGCGCGCCGCCGCCACCACGCTGGCCATGTCGTCATTGACGATACCCTCGGTGATCCCCTGTATACCCACCAGAAACTGGCGCATCTCCGCCAGCACCATATCGCGCTCCGCCGGCTCCAGCACAATCGCCTCACGGCCATCGGCCGTCGCCACCACCTCACCACTGAGAATAAACTTGTAACCCATGCCCACTACCGCCAGCAACAATACCACCACGCTCGTCCAACACAACTTGCACATGACCTGATTCCTTAAAACGTTAACCCTATCTGTCCGATGCCGTACACCACGACAATAAAACCATTGCAGGGGCGGCTTCAGCCGCGATGGTTGTTTATAAATCCATCGCGGCTGAAGCCGCTCCTACACCATTAACAACCGCCCCTATCCATCCACCAGCAAGGCCGCCGCAACAAACCCCCACAGCGGCTCCGCCTCCGCGGCAAGATCAAAATTGAAATCGAAGATCGACCAGCGCATCACCAGTCCCTGAATCAGCGCCGCCACCAGCCAGGCGCTCTCCTCCGCATCCAGCGAATCGCGCATCAGTCCCGCCGCCTGACCCTCGCGGATCAGGCGGCTCACCTGCTGCACATAACCCGTCATGATCTTCTGCACCGTCTGCTTCAGCAGCGGCGACTCCAGATGCAGCCGGTCGGAAAACAGCAGGCGCGGCAGGCCCCTGTTCTGTGAAATAAACCGCAACTGCGCCCGTATCAACTGATGCAGGCGCTCATCGGCCGGCCCTGAACCGGAAAAGAAGGCCGCCAGGGTCCGAAACAGCCTCTCACCAATGTGCGAAATCGTCGCCGCAAATATCGCGTCACGCGTCTTGAAGTGCCGAAACACCGTCGGCTGCGCGATGCCGACATGATCCGCGATGGCCTGGGTGGTCACCTTCTTCACCCCAAGACTCGCCGCAAGATCCAGGGTGGCATCGATGATTTCCTGCTTGCGTTGCTCGCTAGGCTTGCCCATGCAGCGCCTCCACTCTCCTCAGAGTAATCAATCACTCACAAGTATAGAGACGGGTCGAACGAAGTCAATCGTCACGCCCGTACATCACATAAGCGCAGGATACAGATGATGAACCAAGGGCAAATGTCGGAAGCCGCGGCTACCGCAGGAGCGGGAAATCCGTGCTCGCTCGATTATGGACTATCCTTGTAACAAGCCCGCGCAAGACGCACCGGGACAACCGCAAACACCCTCGACATGTGGCTGAAAATGACCCTGTTTATCATCCTTGGACTGGTAGCGGTGATCGCCGCCGTGCTGATTCTCGGCGCGGCTCGCTGGCAATCGGCCAGCCGGGAGTTGCAGGCCAGACTGGAGGCCGCGCAGCCCCCCGAGCAGCCCGCCACCTACGACACCCGCGAACTGGACGGCTTGCCAATGCCGGTACAGCGTTACTTTCGGGCAGTGCTCTCCGAGGGACGATCGATAGTGTCGCGGGTCAGTGTGATGCACCGCGGCACCTTCAACATGAGTGAAACCGGCGAGCAATGGAAGCCCTTCACCTCTGCCCAGCAGGTCACCACCCAGCCACCGGGCTTCATCTGGAACGGACGCATCGCCATGCTGCCGGGCCTGCCGGTGCGGGTACACGACGCCTATGTCGCCGGCGAAGGCATTCTGCGCGCCTCGCTGTCCGGGCTGATCACACTGGCGAACATGCGCGGCACGCCGGACATGAACCAGGGCGAGTTGATGCGCTATCTGGCCGAGGCAGCCTGGTATCCAACGGCCCTGCTGCCCAGCCAGGGCGTGCGGTGGACAACGGTGGACGACACCTCGGCCAAGGCCACGCTGCAGGACGGCGATACCCGCGTGAGCCTGCTGTTTCGCTTCGATGAGCAAGGCCTGATCGCGTCGGTGCTGGCCGAGGCCCGTGGCCGCACCGTGGCAGGCAAGGTGATTGCCACGCCGTGGGAAGGCCGCTGGTTCGATTACGCCTTGCGTGACGGCATGCGCATCCCCCTCGAAGGCGAGGTGGCGTGGCTGCTGCCCGAAGGCCGCAAACCCTATTGGCGGGGACGCATTACGGAGATCCGTTTTGAGTGAGTCGGATAAGTGCCGTTCACGTCAGAGGCCTCTGACAGGCAGCCTTGCATAAAGCGCGATAAAGGTATATTTTTTATACCATGCATGTATTTGAGTTCGATGAGCGGAAAAGCCAGGCCAATCTCGAAAAACATGGGATCGATTTTGTCAACGCCCAGAAACTCTGGACTGACCCCTGTTTCATTGAGATTCCTGCAAAGACTTCTGATGAACCCAGGTTTCTCGTGATCGGCCGAATCAGCGGCAAACATTGGTCTGCGGTTATTACTCCCCGCAACGACAAAATCGGAATCATCTCCGTCCGCCGTTCTCGTAAAGAAGAGGTGGCTATTTATGAAAGCTAAGAAATTTGATGCTGACTTCGATAGTGGCAAAGATGTTACGGCATCGCTCGATCACTCAAAGGCCAATAGGCCTCTTCAGAAGTCAAAAAGAGTCAATGTAGATTTTCCCACCTGGATGATTGAGTCCCTTGACCGCGAAGCAAGCCGGCTCGGGGTTACGCGTCAGTCCATCATTAAAGTCTGGCTTGCCGAACGCCTTGAGCAAACGCCATCCAAGCATTAACCTAATCCTGAACCCGCAGGTTCAGGATTGGCGCATCGTCGACAACCGCACCGGCATGCGCCGCGAGCCCCAGCCGCCGGGCGGGCCGTCGAAGACGCCGGCGCAGCGGGTGCCGCAGGTCTTGCAGCGGCCGTCGTCGGTGAGATGCCAGGTGGAGAGTTCGTACCAGTCACGGCCGATGAGTTTCGTGCCGCAGGAATGGCAGTAGGTGCTCTGGCCCTCGCTGTCGTGCACGTTGCCGGTGTAGGCATAGCGCACGCCGTTTTCCATGGCGATGGTGCGTGCGCGAGCGAGACTTTCCGGCGGCGTGGGCGGCACGTCCATCATCTTCCAGTCCGGGTGAAAGGCGGTGAAATGCATGGGTACGTCCGGCCCCAGTTCCTTCACCACCCAGCGGGTCATCTCGTCCAGCTCCTTGTCGGAGTCGTTGTAACCGGGAATCACCAGGGTGGTGATCTCCAGCCACACCTCGGTTTCATGCTTGACATAACGCAAAGTGTCCAGCACCGGCTGCAGGTGGCCGCCGGTGATCTTGTAATAGAAATCCTCGCTGAACGCCTTCAGGTCTATATTGGCCGCATCCATGTGTCGGAAGAACTCCCTGCGCGGTTCTTCACAGATGTAACCGGCGGTGACCGCCACCGACTTGATGCCCTGCTCCTCGCAGGCGATGGCCGTGTCCACGGCGTATTCGAGAAAGATCACCGGGTCGTTGTAGGTATAGGCGACGCTGCGGCAACCCAGCTCCTGCGCGGCATTGGCCAGCATCTCGGGGGTGGCGCGGTCGGCCAGGGTGTCCATTTCGCGCGACTTGCTCATGTCCCAGTTCTGGCAATACTTGCAGGCCAGGTTGCAACCGGCGGTGCCGAAGGACAGCACCGGCGTGCCGGGCAGGAAATGGTTCAAGGGCTTCTTCTCGATGGGGTCGACGCAGAAGCCGCTGGAGCGACCGTAGGTGGTGAGTACGATCTCGTCGCCCTGCCGCGCGCGCACGAAGCACAGCCCCTGCTGGCCTTCGCGCAGTTTGCAATAGCGCGGACAAACGTCGCATTGCAGGCGGCCATCGTCCAGCTTGTGCCAGTATTCGGTCGCCACCACGAATTCGCTGCCGACAAATCTCCGCTTTTGCATCATCGCCCCCTTGGAATTCCGCGCGTGTATCGCCATCTCTACCCATAGAGTATGGGCGGGTTTGGATTTTAAAAGCCTGCCATTTGCATTCGAGGAACCCACACATGCCCCGCATTCGACCCCCAGCCGTTGCCGATATGTTCTATCCCGCCGATGCGCAGGAACTGCAAGAGATGGTCGACGGCTATCTGCGAGAGGCCACGCAAGGCACGGCGAGCGTGGAAAGTGCCGGCGCCCCCAAGGCCCTCATCGTGCCCCACGCCGGCTACGTCTATTCCGGCCCGGTGGCCGCCAGCGCCTATGCACGGCTGCTGCCGGCCCGGCGGAAGATCAAGCGCGTGGTGCTGCTGGGGCCGTCGCATCGCGTGCCCCTGCTCGGACTCGCCAGCAGCAGTGCCGATGCCTTCAGCACCCCCCTCGGCGCCATACCGCTGGACCGCCAGGCCATCGAGCGCGCCGAGCAACTGCCACAGGTGCACCGTCTCGACGAGGCCCACGCCTTGGAGCACAGCCTGGAGGTGCAACTGCCCTTCCTGCAAAGCGTGCTGGACGATTTCAGCCTGGTGCCACTGGTGGTGGGCGACGCCTCGCCGGCGGAGGTGGCGGAGGTGCTGGAATTGCTGTGGGGCGGCCCGGAGACACTGATCGTGGTCAGCTCCGATCTCAGCCACTATCACGACTACGACACCGCCAGCGCCCTCGACAGCACCACCTCACAGGCCATCGAACACCTGCAGCTGGAGCGCATCCACGGCGAAAACGCCTGCGGCTTCCATGCCGTCAACGGCCTGTTGTACCTGCTGAGAAACCGCGCCCCAGAGCTGGGCCTGCGCGGCCATACCATCGACCTGCGCAATTCCGGCGACACCGCCGGACCGCGTGATCGCGTCGTCGGATACGGTGCCTATGTCTTTGAATGATGCCACATCCAGCCATCCGGCCGGCGACGAGGACAGCCGCCTGTGCGAGGAAGAGCGCGAGCTGTTGCGCAAGGTGGCGCGGGCCTCCATCGAACACGGACTGCGCACCGGCCAGCCGCTGGCGGTGGACACGGCGCGCCATCCACGCCCGCTGCGCGAACCCGGCGCCAGCTTCGTCACCCTCAACGAACACGGCCAGCTGCGCGGCTGCATCGGCAGCCTGGAGCCGGTGCGCCCGCTGGTGGAGGATGTCGCCCACAACGCCTGGGCCGCGGCCTTTTCCGATCCGCGCTTTCCGCCCCTGCGCGCCAGTGAGCTGCCGGATCTGGACCTGCACATCTCGGTGCTGTCGCCTGCCACGCCCATGCAATTCGATTCAGAGCAGGATCTGATCCGCCAGCTGCGGCCCGGCGTGGACGGCCTGGTGCTGGAAGAGGGCTATCATCGCGGCACCTTCCTGCCGGCAGTGTGGGAGTCCCTGCCCGACCCGCGGGACTTCCTGCAACACCTGAAGCTGAAGGCCGGCCTGCCGGCGGACTACTGGTCGGACACGATCCGCGTCTCGCGCTATGCCACGGAATCGTTCTAGGAGTCTGCCCTGAATCCACAGGTTCGGGTCTGTGACAAAACACCGTCGGGTGGGCATCGCCCACCATGACCGCTCGCCCGGTGGGCGATGCCCAGCCGCCACGCCGCGCCTTCGCCGTGAGCAGGTCTTCAGCGCAACTTTTCAGC
>Ga0256839_1002840_pt1 | contig 18722 bp, 16 predicted proteins | sample 354166metaG_FD_185968 | JGI IMG/M metagenome (GOLD analysis project Ga0256839, IMG submission 185968) | Hydrothermal vent microbial communities from Mid Atlantic Ridge, Atlantic Ocean - 354-166 | ecosystem: Environmental > Aquatic > Marine > Hydrothermal vents | place: Atlantic Ocean: Mid... | reverse complement strand
GCCTCTGGTATGCTAAAAATGAAAAAAGTATCGTCCAAGGAATCTGCCGAAGTAACAAATGCCATTAACCAGCTCTTAGAAGACTGGATACCATATATTCATACCATAACTGCAGATAACGGAAAGGAATTTGCAGGGCATGAAAAGGTGGCTGAACAACTTAATATTGATTACTCCTTCGCACACCCATATCACTCTTGGGAAAGAGGCTCCAATGAGAATTTAAATGGGCTTGTAAGACAATATTTTGCCAAAGGGTCCGACTTCTCTCGCATTACTCAAATCGATATTCAAACAGTAGAAAACAAGCTAAATAATAGACCTCGAAAAAGGTTCAACTATGAAAACCCTATATTTGTTATGAATCAATTATTGTTTAACGCAGAAGTTGCATTTGTGACTTGAATTCAGCGAACCATTTGTCTATGATAATTTACCTTTCATTTATTTTTGCATTCTTTACTTTTATTATACCTGCCCCCCCCACAGGCAAAATAATTATTGAACGCTCTATTGAGTTTCATGACCCCAATAATACATGGGCAGAATTACAAGCTCACCTTGAATTTACCGAAACCCGGCCAGGTAAAGATGACAAGTACACTTGGGTTGAAATTGACAATTTGCGTGGCAATTTTTGTATGATGCAAGAGGTAAAAAAAATGCATGTTGAGCGACATATAAAACTAGACTCTTGTTTTTACAATATTGATGAATATGAAGAACTAACCGATAAAGAATTTGATGAGTATAAACTTAATGATAAAAGAAGCTTTTTTATACGTAATTATTATATGTATTTATGGGGTTTACCTATGAAATTGAATGATGCTGGCACTCAAATAGCCAAAGAGGCTAAACGCACAAAATTTGATGGCAAAGAAGCTTATGAAGTAAAAGTTACCTATGAGCAATCAACAGGTAGTGATATTTGGTTTTTTTACTTTAACCCAAAAAATTATGCGATGATTGGTTACCGATTTTACCATGATTTAGCTAAAGGAGATGGCGAATATATTTTGCTAACAGGCAGCGAAATAGTGTTTGGACTAAATATACCAAAAACCAGAAGCTGGTACACCCACCAAGACTCAACCTTGCTAGGTACTGATATTTTAACTTCATTTAGCGAGCTTAAACATGCGCATTATTAATTAAAACTTTTGAAAACATCTAGGTATATTCGGTTTGGTATAATTTTAGGCATTAGCCTTATTATTTATATTGGTTTACTACATGTATTAATTCTATACGAATCCATACACCCAGAAGCGGGTATTAATAATTGGCATAATGCGATATGGTGGTCAATAACTACCTTAACCACCGTAGGCTATGGCGATTTAGTGCCAATCACTACCACAGGAAGGGTGATCGGTTTTATATTTTTAATTGCGAGTTTTTCTATTTATGCAATTCTTATAGGTTTAATTTCGAGTATTATGAGTAAATTAAGAGAAGAAAAAAGATTGGGTTATGGCGGCACCAAATGGAAACACCATGCCGTAATTGTAGGGTGGAACAAGTTTGCACAATCAGTGATAAAACAATTGTTGAGTGCAGGTAAAAAAGTGGTAATTATCACCAATCAAAAAGATGCCATCGATTTTATACATGAGAATTACCCTGCTAATAGCGTGTTTGGGATGCACTCTGAGTTAAAAACTCCAGAGGTCTTGGATAAGGTAAATATTGCTAAATCATCGGCTGTATTTGTAAACTTAGAAAGCGATACTGAAAAATTAGTGTTTATGCTAAACACTAAAAAAATATATGCAAATCTTAATTATATTACCACCCTGGATAATTCGGATTTAAAGCCAACCTTGCTTGAGGCTGGTGCAACCTACGTGCTTTCTAGAACTGAAATAGCAGCAAAACTTTTGGCTTCTTATATTTTTGAACCAGATGTTGCCGCTTTTAATGAAGAGATAATTGCGGTGGCTGAATCAGAACAAATGTATGATATGAAGCAATACCGGGTAACAGAAGACAACCCGTATAACGGCAAGTTTTACAACAAGGTGTTTTATGATATAAAAGAAGAGTGTAATGCCATATTAGTAGGTATTGTGCAATGTAATAACGGAGAAAAAAAGCTTATTAAAAACCCTGAAACACCTATTACCATTACCAAGGACGATTATTTACTAATGCTCATAAATGGCAAGGCTGAAAAACTAGTAGATAAAGTTTTTCAGGTGAAAGAAGGGTTTGAAGAGTAGCTTAAAGCCGAGCTAGTGTGGTAATTATTAATTCATCTACCACTTTGGCATAATCTTTAGAAAATTCTCCTTTGGTTCGGTTTGCAATAATGGCATTTAAGCTTAGCATTTCGTGCCCCATTAATTTTGCCAACGCATAATAAGCGGCTGTTTCCATTTCAAAATTGGTCAACCAAAACCCATCTTTATGAAATTGGGATAAATCTCTTACCAACTTAGGTAACCTAAGAGGTAGCCGTATTTTACGACCTTGTGGCGCAAAAAAACCAGGGCTGGTAATGGTATTGCCCTTAATCATGTCGAATCCCAGTTGCTTCATTAGCTTGACCGAACCTTTAGATAAGTAAGGCGTAAAACCCAATCCGGTTTCTTTTTGAATTTCCTCAACAAGCATTTGTTCCCGAGCTGTATGCTTAAAATTATAAAAATAGTTGAGCGTATCTAACCCTAAACCATACTCTGAAGCAATAAAAGAACCCACAGGAATGTCTTCTTGAATGGCACCCGAAGTGCCAATTCGCACAATTTTAAGCTTTCGTTTTTCTTTTTTAACCTCTCTGGTTTTAAAATCGATATTAACCAACGCATCGAGCTCAGTCATAAAAATTTCGATATTATCAGTACCCATTCCAGTACTAATTACGGTAATTCTTTTGCCTTTGTAAGTACCTACATGCGTAATAAACTCACGCTTGTTCATTTCAAACTCAATTTTATCAAAATACTTACTTATGCCATATACCCGGCTAGGGTCGCCCACCGCAATTACTGTATCTGCAATATGCTGAGGTTTAAGATTTAAATGATAAATACTACCCTCTTTGGTAATAATTAATTCCGATTCTGAAATTCGTGCCATTGGTCTAACTATGCTAAAAAAAATAAATGTAATAATTATTTTACTTCCGAAGCAGGATTACCGAATAAAACCGCATTTTCTTTTACGTGAGATACTACCACCGAACCCGCTCCAATTCGAGCTCCTTTGCCGATTTTTATTCCTGCAACAACCGTAACGCCAGAGCCAATAAATACTTCGTCTTCAATTATTACCCCATTATTTATATTGGCTCCTACACCAATTTGAACATAGTTTCCTATGCGAACACCCTGATCTATAGCTACTCTGGCATGAAGCAAGCAATGGTTGCCAACTTTAATATTAGACCCTAATATTACCCCTGCATTTATAAAGTTACCATGTCCAAAATTAGCAGATTCGGCCATTATAACATTTGAATGAATGGCGTTAATAGGCATCATTTTTCTATTTTTAACCAAATTAGAAACGATAGATTTACGAATTTCATTTTCATCAACGGCTACAAAGGCTTCGCACTCATCTCCTATAATTTGCAGCAAACTCTCCTCATCTGTAAATCCAAGTACCGACACTTCATCAATTTGCGAATCATGTAATTCTTCATTATCATCTAAAAAGCCATAAACAAGCACTTTATTGCTATTAAATATTTCCATGGCACTTTTACCAACGGGGCCTGCGCCTAAAATCAATACCGGTTTCTCCATTTCTTTTTTTGCAAAAATAATCAACCCATACTATAGAATACATCTAACCAAGACTTCTATTTAAATTTATACTACCTGCTTTCGCTTAACAGGTTTGTTCATAAGTACGATTAGCACAAGTACAATAGGTATAAACGCCACTTTATAACGAGCCAGCGTGCCAAAGTTTGGTGTTGAAAGCGCAAGAAAAACAGCGAGCATACTCACATACGAAACCGAGACGAAGAGCAGACTAAAATTTGCTCCGACTTCTTTCCAGTTAGTTACATACACCCCTCTTATAAATAGCCCTAGCAATAGCCAATTTTCGAGCACAACTATTATATACATAGGCTTAAAACTATAAAACCATAATGGCATTACTAAAGAAGCTATAAGTGCTTGGGGTACATTTATTAACAACCAAAGCCAGTCTGAATTTGCAGCATAAAAATGAATGGCACTTGCTTGCGTAGATTTTGCTAAAAAGGCTTCGTTGTTTCCAATAATCACACCTAAAATAGTATCGAATTTTAAATTTGGATGTAAAAACCCTGCGAGCACAAATCCTGTTATTAACAGTATTGCAAAGGCGAAAATTTGCCATACTACTGTTTTTTTACTAAAGCTAAAAATTAAACTAATGCCATAAAGCAGTAAAATTACCAAAAGTACAGCGGCATAATAATACTTAATGGCAAACAATAAATAGAAGCCCAACAACAAGGCAATAATGTTGTGGTATTTCTTTTTATTTAGCATTTGCATAAAGCTTGCAATAAGCCCAAAAATAAGCCCAACAGCAAGCGACTCTTTTAAAATACCAGACGACCAAAAAACAAAGCTGGGCCAAATAAATAATGCTACACCTGCTGCTGTTCCAAACTTAAAACTCGTATTAACCCAAGAAGCAAACTTAAACAAACCCCAAAACGAAGCAAAGGAAAAAAACAATGAAGTAAGCCAATAATTATGATTAGTAAATACGTTTATAAGGGCTACTATTTTAACCATTAAAGCAGCTCTTGGTTGAAATGGATAGGCAAACCCTTCCAACAAACTATAATTACTTTTAAAGTATAGCTCGTAAAAGTTATCTGTAGTTGAAAAGGCAACTTTTCCTAAAATTTTTGCTTGATCAAAATAATTCCAAGTGTCGCCTCCTTGGTAATAATAGGTATATACAAGCCCCACGGCTATGCCTGCGCCTAATTTCAACATCAACGCAGGAAAATAGAATTTCTTTAAAATGCCAGGCTCAACATTTTTATAGTGGTAGCCTACCAAAAAGAGTATCATAAAAATGCCTAAGGCTTCTCTCACTTACTCTTTAATAAGGTTAAAACCAATGCCACAATTTAAGCATCTTTTGGGTAGGCAACTTTCGTTGTACAATTCAATTAATCCTTGCGCATCGCCTCCGTTTTTTGGGCTTATTCCAACCTGCTGCCAAACCGCAATAATTCTATTACGCTCGGGCTTTAGCGTTTCGAGTAATGTTAACGCCTTGGTAATATATAATTGATTATCGTTAAATAACCCATAAGCCATTAGCAAAGGAGCTACTACATTAATTTTAAGCAAATCGATACTTGAGGCTCCAAATTTGGGCACTTTCTGGGCCGCTTCTTTATCAAATCGATAATGTGTGTTCCAATAGATTGAGGTTTTAAAAACATCCGCTTTTAACAGGTGTGCTTCTTCCATAAAAAAGGAAAACAATGTAGTTGAGTTAGCAAGCAAGGCTGCAACCTGAGCCAAACGTAGCGTTGGAAAATTAGAAGGCCGAAGCCTCATAAATTTCCAGTTTTCAACTGTTAGTTTTGGTGATAAACTATGTTTATGTCCTAAAAAATTAAACTCCTCTTTTAATTTTTTAGGATAGCCCTTTTCGCCAGACTTAAGCAAGCTGCTCATGCCAAATAGCAAGGCTTCTATCTTAAAAAGGTTGGTATTATACTTTTTAATGAGTTTATACGGTAACGAAAAAGCTAAATCATAAAATGCTTGCCCGTTCACTTTCATTCCCATTTGTTTCATCAACAACCTGTAGGCTACTTCTTCCCAATCGCCTTTTGAGTTCGTTCGTTCGTTAAGTACGAGTGTTGCTTTTCGCTCTAAACGCTTAACCAAGGCACGCTGAACCACTTCTTGTTTAATAATGGCAGGCACCTGTTGCCATTGAGAGCTGCAAGATACAGGCTGCAGATTGTCTAGTAATTGAGAAACCTTTTTAAGCAAATTCTCTTCTACCAGTGTTCTTAAAACAAGTGTTGGTAAGGTTGTGCCATCTTCACGCTTAACTTCCTTATCGTTTTCCCAAACAACATGTAGCACAACCTTATTATAGGCTTTGTCTTGTTGATGCTTATGCGTGTTCCAATCACCGCTTTTTACGTGAATTTCCACATCCCCATTCCACTCTACATTGTCAATTTTTAGCTTAGCCTGCTCAAAATCAGGGCCCGCATTATTATTATGAATACCGGGCTTTAATACTTGAATTAGCTCGCCCGATTGGGCAAAAGCATTCGCTATCTTATAGTACTGGTGTTGCCATATAAAATGTAATATATTCTCCCGCATTCGGTTTAGCAGAATAATTGTAAATACGATTTCATTTCTTCTTGAATTTCTTTGGCTTTTTGCCCTGCAACCTTTGCAAAATCTTTACCATCGGATGCATAAATTATTCCACGCGAAGAGTTTACCAACAAGCCAACCTCTTTGGTTAAAGCTGCCTCAGATACCTCCTTTAAACTGCCTCCTTGAGCACCAACACCTGGCACCAACAAAAAGTGATTAGGCACCAAATCTCTAATTTTTTTCATTTCTTCTGGGTGGGTTGCCCCCACCACATACATTAGTTGGTCGTCTCCAGCCCATTTGCTCGAAGTGGTTATCACTTGCTCATAAAGTGGCATACTACCCTCACTTACATATAATTTTTGAAAATCTTCGCTCCCTTTATTAGAGGTATAGGCTAACAAAATCACCCACTTACCCTCATTTCGAATGCCATTAGATTGTAAAAAAGGAGTCACAGAATCTTTTCCCATATACGGTGCAACGGTAATAGAATCAAACGACATATTTTCGAAAAAAGCCCTGGCATACATCGCACTGGTATTACCAATATCTCCTCGCTTGGCATCGGCTATGGTAAAACATTCTTTCGGAATGTACTCAATGGTTTTTTGCAAACTTTCCCAGCCTTTTGCCCCTTGCGATTCGTAAAAGGCAATATTAGGTTTATAAGCTACTGCAAACTCAGCCGTAGCCTCAATTATTTGTTTATTAAACTCAAAAATAGGATCCTCAGTAGTTAATAAATGGGCGGGTATTTTTCTTATATCGGTATCTAACCCCACACATAAATAGGAGCTTTTTATTTTAATTTGATGAATGAGTTGCTTTTTATTCATAATACAAAGTACGATAAAAAACAACAGGATAAACAGTAGCTCTCAGGAAAATACAATAGTGAAGTACTGCTACCCCATTAAAGGAAGCCTCTATTAATTGATTCGCATGCCTAAAACATAAATTTATCAGATAACTTACCGTCATTGTCGGGCGTAAGACCCGAAAATCTCCAATCTCAACCGAGGTTGAGTATAATTTTATCCAATTACAACGATACCTTTTTAGCTGTTTTTTTTACTCGGATAGCAATAAAAAAACCTCCAAAAAATCGTCCATCCAAATTCTTCGTTGGTTATATTTGTTAAGAAGAAAAAGCACACAGTGAGTTTAAAGAAAAAGAAAATATTGGATCTGGTAGAAGACAACTATGTATTTGCATCGGTGCTTCATCATTTTGGTATTAATTTTTACGATTACCCTGAGCAAAACCTTGCGCAAGTATGTGCTAAAAAAGGGCTTAAACCAGAGCTTATAATTGCAGGTTTAGAAGATGTAGTTGACGATGATTATGAACATCTTCAATATTTAATGAGCCTGCCCGTTGATTTGGTTATTGCCTATCTTCGTCATAAGCACTTTTCGTTTATTAAGCACACACTGCCTTATTTAGCCAAGCTTATTGATAGCTACCCAACCATTAACAAACCTTCTGTTATTAACGATATCCGAACACTCTTTCCGTTATTTGTCGAAGATTTTATTAAGCATATACACCACGAAGAGGCCGAAGATTTTAATTTTATTGAAGAAATTGATTTAGCTATTAAAGGAAGATTATGTTTCTCGAAATTATTTTTTAGCTTAAAATCCTCCTCTATCAAATCCATTGCCGCGGAGCATTATGATGAGCAAGAAGATGTAATGGCAGGCATTCGGAAATTAACTAATAATTACCAACTAGAAGCAGGCTCACCGGTACTTTTAAAAGTTATTTACTCGGAGTTACAATCATTTGAAAAAACATTAATTATTCATGCCCAAATAGAAAACGAAGTGCTGTACCCGAAAGCATTACTACTCGAAAAAGAATTATACAAACTCATGTCAAAACAAGCCTGCCTTAACTAAGTGGGTAGGTTATTGGCCATAGATTACGGACTTAAGCGCGTTGGCCTAGCCGTTACCGACCCTTTGCAAATTATTGCCACCGCACTAGAAACCGTGCCAGCCAAGCAGGCACTCAACTTTTTAATAGCTTATTGCAAAACCGAAAAAGTAGATGCTTTTATCGTAGGCAATCCTCGCAATCTTAATATGCAAAAAACAGACTCCACCGATGGGGCTTATAAATTTGTTGCGCTTCTTAAAAAAACTTTCCCTAAGCACACCGTACATTTGCATGATGAACGGTTTACTTCTAAGATGGCATTAGATGCAATGATTAGGGGAGGATCGACTAAAAAAGACAGAAGAAAAAAAGAAAATATTGACAAAGTAAGCGCCACTATTATTTTACAGTCGTTTATGGAGTCGCAGTCGTTTAATAAATGATATACCCCATTGTTGTTTACGGAGACCCGGTTTTAAAAAAGCGGGGTAAAAACATTGAGAAAGATAAACTTGATGTAAAAAAATTGGCAGAAGATATGTTCGAAACTATGGAAAATGCCAATGGTGTTGGGCTTGCCGCTCCACAAATTGGTAAAAGCATTCGAATGTTTGTGATAGATGCCACACCTATGGCCGAGGAAGGCAATGATAAAGATGACCTTATTGGCTTTAGAAAAGTGTTCATTAATCCTGAAATTATTGAAGAAGTAGGCGAGGAATGGGATTTTGAAGAAGGATGTTTGAGCATACCAGATATACGTGAGGTTATTTATAGGCAAGAGGAGCTCACCATTAGGTATTTTGATGAAAATTGGGTGGAACACGAAGAGACGTATGATGATATAAAAGCCCGCATCATTCAACACGAACACGATCATATTGAAGGAATTTTATTTACCGACCACATTAGTCCTATTAAAAAAAGACTCTTAAAAGGAAAACTTGCTAATATTAGTAAAGGAAAGGTGAAAACAAAGTATCGAATTAAAGCACCTTTAGCCAAATAAGCCACAGGGTTAATGGGCATTCAAATTCGTAGATTTGAGGAGAATTATTTATCAAAAATACATTGAGTTTACAATCTAAATTACCACAGGCAACCACCAGTATTTTTGCCATTATGAGCAAGATGGCAGCAGACCATAATGCGGTTAATCTATCCCAAGGTTTTCCTGATTTTCCGGTTGCACCCGAGCTTATTACACTAGTGGCAACCGCTATGAAAGAGGGCAAAAACCAATATGCCCCCATGCCGGGTTTGCCCATCTTGCGAGAAAACATTGCTGTAAAAATTGAGCATCTTTACGGAGCCACCATAAACCCAGCTACAGAAATTACCATAACTGCAGGGGGTACTCAAGCACTTTTTGCAGCCATTACGGCTTTAGTTCATGAGGGCGATGAAGTTATTATGTTCGACCCTGCCTACGATTCGTACGACCCTGTAATTAAATTAAATAAAGGCATACCCGTTCATTTAGAACTTAAAGCACCCTTTTTTGGAATTAATTGGGAAGAAGTAGAAGCTAATATTTCGCCCAAAACCAAAGCCATTATTATTAACACGCCCCACAACCCAACGGGTGCTGTGCTTAGCAACTTAGATTTACATATTTTAGAAAAACTGGTGGCTAAATATGGGCTCTATGTAATTAGCGATGAGGTGTATGAGCATATTATTTTTGATGGAAAAACACACGAATCCATCTTAAAGTACCCAGCCATTTATGCTAATGGCATTGCTATTTTCTCGTTCGGAAAAACATTTCATGCAACGGGCTGGAAAACAGGCTATATGGTAGCCCCAACCGAGATTACCAAAGAGCTACGCAAAATGCATCAATTTAATGTATTTGCCACCAATACCCCTGTGCAATATGGAGTTGCCGAGTATATAAAAAACGAAGAAAATTACTTGCCGCTCCCTGCTTTTTACCAAGCCAAGCGCGATCGATTTGCTGAACTCCTATCCAGTTCAAGGTTTGAGGCACTTAATTGTTATGGCACTTACTTTCAATTATTTAGTTATGATAAAATAAGCGATAAACCAGATACTGAAATGGCCGAGTGGATGACCAAAGAACACGGTATTGCTACCATTCCAGCTTCTGTATTTTACGAAAACGGAGCGCATATTAATTATTTAAGAATATGCTTTGCTAAATCTGAAGAAACCCTGCAACAAGCGGCTGAAATACTATGCAAGATTTAAACATTGCCTTTATTCAGTTTGATATAAGTTGGCATAACCCAGTGGCCAACCGAAAAGCACTAGAGGTTAAAATTAATGGTATAAATTCAGCGGTAGATTTAATTATTTTGCCCGAAATGTTTACCACGGGTTTTACAATGGCCGTACATAAGTATGCAGAACAAACAAATGGAGCAACGCTTAATTGGATGAAAAAGATGGCTGTAAAAACCAAAGCGGTTATTACAGGCAGTATTATTATTAACGAAGGAGAGCACTATTTTAACAGGCTTTTATGGGTTAAGCCTGATGAATCATACTTGCATTACGATAAGCGCCATTTGTTTAGGATGGCAGATGAACATAGCCATTTTGCTCAAGGCAATAAGCAGCCTGTTTTTGAGTTAAATGGTTGGAGGTTTAAGCCACAAATATGCTACGACTTGCGTTTTCCAGTTTGGAGCAGAAATGTAAACCTAGAATACGATGTACTAATTTACATTGCCAATTGGCCAGCAGCAAGGGTTTTAGCTTGGGATACGTTGCTGCAAGCACGAGCTATTGAAAACCTTTGCTATTGCATAGGAGTAAACAGAGTAGGCATTGATGGCACAGACAAAAGATATAATGGACACTCTGGTTGCTTTAATTTTAAAGGAAATGCCCTTAATGAGTTATCGGAAAAAGAAGAAACTATTTATGTTACATTATCAAAATTAGATTTAGTAAACTACAGAGACTCGTTCCCCACTAACTTAGATGCCGACTCATTTAATATCCATCATTTAACATAGGTTTTTACCATCATTAACTTATATTTAGTCCATTAAAATTGAATAACGTACATTTTAACCGTTTCCAGTATCAATACTCTTAAGTTACAAATCGACAATTTAGTAAATGCAATAGAGGGGTCTTTTGCGATTGTTTTAGATGAAGAATTGAATATAATTTTCTGCAATTCATTCAGTTTAAATTATTTTGGTTTACCAAACGAAAAGATTATTAATAAGCCGTTAACAAGTTTATTTAAAGAGACGAAAGAATTATTAAAAATAACATCAGCACTAAAAAAAATAACAGTAACATTTATTAATGATTCTGATAATAAAATAAATTTCAGCATTTCTCCTCTTTCTGTTATTACGCCTAAAAACGGATATTTACTTGTTGGCAACCTTGTTAAAATAAAAAAAGAGTGGGATGAGAACTTGTTTCAGGTACTTAAGGAAAGCTATACTGAAGTAGGCGAAGCTTTTTTTAAATCAATTACCCGCTCGTTGGCTAAAGTATTAGGAATGAAATATGCTTTTATTGGTGAAATAGCAAATTCCGAATCTCAAAAACCATTGATTAATACCATCGCTTTTTGGGATGGAAATAAATTTAAAAATAATTTTACTTATGAATTAGACAACTCTCCTTGCGAAAATGTAATAAACAAAAAACAGGTTTTGGTATTTGATGATGTGGCTAAATTATACCCCAAAGATAAAGATTTGATCAATCTTGGGGTTAAATCGTATATAGGCACCCCCATTATTTGCAAAAATGGCACCCCCATTGGGCTTCTAGTTGTAATGGATACCAAACCAACACAAATTAGTAAAGAACAAGCCTCCAAACTAAACCTGTTTGCCTCTAGGGTTGGCACTGAAATGGAATGGGTAAAAAATGATGAGCAGCTAAAGGAGCAGGAACAAAAATTTAGAACTATTCTAAGAACATTGCCAAACCCCGTGTATGTACAAAATAACGAAGGTATTTATGAGCATTGTAATACTGCGTTTTTAAATTATTTTAAACTAAAAAGGGCTAGTATTATTAATAAAGAGTTAGACGACCTGCCTCAAGTCATAAAAAATAATGCCATTCTTTCCGTAACGCATAATGACAGAACCAAAGGTATAAACCGAATTGAAAGCAATATTTTATGTGGGAACAACACTACTAAAGAATCTATTATTACTAAATCTCCCATTTTAGATGGGAACAAAACAAAGGTTGGGATTGTAGGTGTTATTCAAGATATATCGGAGATAAAGAATGCCGAAAAAAAGCTGCTGTTAAATGAGGAAAAGTACAGAACCCTGTTTAACACAGCCAACGATGCCTTTTTATTAATGAGTAAAGACACATTTATTGATTGTAACCAAAAAGCACTCCAAATGTTTGGTTGCTCAAAAGAAAGGTTGATAGGCAGTTCTCCTCAACTGTTTTCTCCAAACACTCAACCCGATAAGCAAAACTCTAAAACAAAAGTTTTACAAAAAATTAACGAAGCAATTAGTGGAAAAGCAATTACATTTTATTGGAAACATAAAAAGTACAACGGACAACTTTTTGATGCCGAAGTGAGTTTAAATACCTTTTATTTTAAAGGGGAATTATTAATACAAGCCGTAATAAGAGATGTTTCTGAAAAATATAAGACAAGCAGAGCCATTGAGAAGCAAACATTGCGAATGCAAAAAATGTATGAGCTAACTTCGGATACACATACTCCATTTAAAGAAAAAATTTCTGGTATTTTACAGATGGCTACCGAATCATTGGGGATGCAACTCGGAGGTATATCAAGTATGGAAAACAATCAATACAAGCTGCTTGATTATTATAGCTTAATCGAATTTTCATCAGAAGACATTGATTATTTATGCCAAAATTATTGTGCAATTACCATACAAGAAAACCGGCTTATTGCTATCCCCGATTTTAGCAAATCAATTTACCCAAAATCCAATAAATCTAAGGCATTTCAACTAGAATCATATATTGGTGTTCCTTATTGGGTTAGAGGTAAGCTTAGAGGCACCATTTTGTTCACTTCCTTTTACAGTGTAAATGAGTTTAAATCTTATGATTCCAATTTTGTGCAAATGATAGGCCAATGGATTGGTTCATCAATAGAGCGTGAAGAATACGAAGAGAATCTTTTAAAAAATCAGGCACTACTGAGTACTCTGCTACGAGAAATGCCTATTGATTTTTCTGTGCGTGATGCCAATTTAAAAATGCTTTGGCAAAGTAATAAAAGTAAAGAAGTGTGGGGCGATAATGAAGGGAAAGAAATTGATTTTTCTGATGTTGATGATGCTTCTGTGAAACAATGGAAGGATATTTTTAAACGTGTACTAAAAGGCGAAACTATAAAAGGCGAGAACGATGTTAAGATTTATGGCAAACCCTACAGTTTATACAGCATTGCTTCTCCAATTTTTGTACAGGGCAAGGTTGAGCAAATTACCATTATTCATATAGATATAAGCCAGCTAAAAAAAGCCGAGAAAAAACTACAGTCGCGCAACAGTAAACTTAAAAAACTAAACGCAGAACTCGACCGGTTTGTATATAGTGCCTCACACGATTTAAGAGCACCTTTGGCTTCATTACTAGGTTTAATTGATTTATCGAGGCGCGAAGAAACTACTCCTTTGCTGTCGGAATATTTAACTTTAATGAACAAGAGCATCACCAAGCTAGATAGCTTTATTTCAGATATTACAGATTATTCGAGGAATTTGAGGCTAAAGACCATTAACAAAAAAATTGATTTTAAAACAATGGCCGAAGAGTTGTTTAGCTCATTAGCTTATATGAGTCAGGATAAGATTGACTTTAAGGTAAAAGTAAGTGGTCGTGCTAATTTTTATTCCGACCCTGACCGGTTAAGGTTAATACTGAATAATCTGCTTTCAAACAGCATCCGATACCGGTCAAAATTTAGGTCCTTAAAAATAGTACTAGAGGTAAAAAAAGACAAAAAGCAAACAATAATTAAGGTAATTGATAATGGAATTGGTATTGAAAAAAAGTACCAAGCTAAAATATTCGAAATGTTTTACAGAGCCAACGACCAAAATTCAGGCTCAGGTTTGGGTCTGTTTATTGTAAAGGAAACTGCTGACAAGTTAAAAGGCAAAATTCAGCTATCCTCAGCACTCGACCAAGGAACCACCATTACCATTAGCTTGCCTAACGCATCTGCTTAAGGGCATCTCTATTAATCGCTCACCACCAATCGAAGTGCTTGTTTTTCTCCACTTTGAGCTTTAACTTCTAAGAAATAAACCCCTTCGCAAACGTTTAAATAAAGTTCGTTTTGATACCCCACTTTAATTTCAACTCCCCTAATCACTTCTTTCCCTGCCCCATCTAACACACGAGCTATTCCATTTTTGTTAGACTGAACAACCACTTGTTTATTTTGTATAGGATTTGGGTACGCAATAATTTTAAGAGCAAAAGGTGCGTTGTTTTTAGTTATTTGCGTATTAGTTAATAATTGTATGCCTCCTGTTAGCAAACCAACAACCAGTGATGGCTCTAAATTACCATCTAAATTAGCAATAGCAATATTGGTTATTTTTCCAAAATTTAAACTAAAATTCTTATTGCTATCGGTATCAAATCCTTGAACTTCTTTGGGTGTAGAGTTCTTTAAAAAATCATCATACACCACCACTTTTCCCGAATCGTCAATCAACACCATATCAGGTGTTTTATTTGCATTTACATCGGCTATGGTTAGGCTTAAGTTTCTATGAGCAAAATCTTGATCAATACCTAAATAAGCTTCTGATTCTAATTGCCAATTGCCCTCTACTAAATTATCTAAAGTGGAATAATAGACGAGATTTCCTGCCTGCTTACCAATAAAGAGGGCTGTTTTGTTACCTATTTTGTAAAAATAAGGCGAATCCCATAATGACAAACTTGGGAGGCTAAGCACTACAGCTTTAGATTTTTGATAAGGCTGAAGAGGATTACCCGTATGCCACATTATAATAGTTTTAACTTCATTGTTCAAGGTTGTGGTAAGCACCATATCCAAAAAATCATTCTCATCCACATCAAATAATTGTATTTTAATGTGCGTATAGTCCTCCAACGATAAGCCTAGATAATCTGTTGTTTTAAGCAAAAATGAGGGTTGATTAGAAGAACCAATATTTTCATAATACCAAATAGAAGCACCTTCCTTCCCTCTTCCCGAACCAATAAGTAAATCTTCATCGCCATCAAAATCAATATCGGCAAACACGGGGCTGGCACTCTGGCCTACATCAATCATTTCATTTTTTAAAAATTGGTTGGTTACAAATTCATATTCGCCACCACTATTTTTGGCATATAAAAAAGCATTTTCTTGGTAATTTTTATGGCCATTGGCTTCAAAAAAATTAGGGACAACAAGCAAGTCGTTAACGCCATCATTATAAAGGTCTAATTCGTAGAAGGCAGGAAATTCTATTTGGATTGGGGTGCTTGCATTCGGAAAATTGAAAGACACAGATTCTATCTTAGCTTCAGCAATAGTACCTGTATTGGGCAAATATCCAGATAAAAAACAGTACTCCTGCCCAATGAGCAGGTCTTGTACTTCTTGGCTCGAATAAGAAAAGCTCAAAATAGCCCGCCCTCCTGCATGGGCTATTTTACCACTTGGTGGGCAGTCATCGGCACCAAACGCATAAATATCACATGTGCATTCTTTAAAATCACCATACTCTCGAGAGGTTCTCACCAATTCTAAATCACACAATCCTGTATTTTCAACACTCATGTTTTCATGAAACTCAATGCTGCCTCCCGTAGCAAAATTAAAGTTGAGAATATCCACATCTCCATCATTATCTATATCAATAATAGCAGGCAAATCCGATCCGCTTACCTGCAAATTAGTTTGGCCATTGGAGCCCTCAGTATAAATGGTCTGGTATTTTAAACTCCAACTAAGCTCACTGGTGCTTGTGTTTTCATAGAGGCTCATTCCAAAAATGGATGAGGTAAATAAATCCATTTTCCCATCGCAATTATAATCGCGCAATAACACCCAATTGGTAAGGCTTTGAGGAAAATAGCTTTCGAATAATGGCTCATAAACATACTCACCTTCTTTAAAAAGATAGGTAAACACCTTAGACGAAGCACGATCAAAAACGAATAAATCATTAACACCATCAAGATTTAAATCAATTACACTATACTGAGGTGCAATAAATCCGCCCGAAAAAGGTTGTGATAAGCTTACATCATTTTCTATAACTGATAATGATTTATCAAATGTATAGATAAACTGAGCATTGGAAACGGCTGTGAGAACCAATATAAAAAATACAACTTGGGTAAAAAATCGCATAATCAAAAATACAGGGTAGCAATTATAATTTAAGCAATACACGGCAAGAATTAATAAACCATTGCTTATTTATTTAGTAGTTTTTACTTAAATATCCTTTCAGGATATTACTTTAGTCAAATGAAAATTGAGGAAATTTATGCTTTATTTATAGAGAGTGCGGGTGTAAGCACAGACACGCGAAAGATTACGAAAGGCTCGTTATTTTTTGCCTTAAAAGGCGACAACTTTAATGGAAATAAATTTGCCTTAAAGGCACTTGAGCAAGGAGCCAGCTATGCTATTATAGATGAAAAAGTAGATGCGGTTTCTGATAGCCTTATTCAGGTAACTAACGCACTAAGCACCCTTCAAGAACTTGCCAATTACCATCGTAATCAATTTGATATTCCCATTATCGGCATTACAGGTAGCAATGGAAAAACCACCACCAAAGAGCTAATTTCAACTGTTTTAGCTGAAAAATACAAGGTTCATTTTACCCAAGGCAATTTTAATAACCACCTTGGGGTGCCATTAACCTTATTGGCAATGCCACAAAATACCGAAATTGCTATTATAGAAATGGGGGCTAATCATATTGGTGAAATTGCTAATTTATGCAAAATAGCCAACCCCAATTATGGTATTATAACCAATATTGGCAAAGCCCACCTCGAAGGCTTTGGAGGTGTTGAAGGCGTACTCAGAGCAAAATCAGAATTGTACCAACATATTTTGAGCAAGGGTGAGACCGTTTTTATTAATTCTCAAGAGGAGGCGCTAAATAATATGAGTAAGCGGTTTAGCAACCCTATAATGTATCCAAACCTAGGCGATTTTTTTGAATGCAGTTTTGTAGGAGCCAATCCTTTTGTAGAATTTAACGTGGATGGAGCAAATCATACCACTCAACTAATTGGCAAATACAATTTTGATAATATTGCAACTGCATTAGCTATTGGTTCGTATTTTAAAGTGCCACTGCCAAAAGCTGTTAATGCAGTATGCAATTACATACCTGGCAATAACCGCTCGCAGATAATTAAAACGAGCAATAATACACTCATATTAGATGCTTATAATGCCAATCCTGGTTCGATGAAAGCAGCCATCGAAAATTTTGCAGGGATGGAAGCTTCCTCAAAATCGGTTATTTTGGGCGATATGTTGGAGCTTGGCTCCGATAGCCAAAAAGAACATGAAGTACTGGGGCACTTGGTTAGCAGTAAGCAATTTAATGCCATTTTCTTTTGCGGAAAAGAAATTAGATATGCTGCCACAAAATGCTTAGGGAGTTTATATTTTGCTACTAAAAAAGAACTGGCAACCTATCTTGCCGAAAACCCATTGGCAAACACAACCGTTTTAATGAAAGCCTCCAGAAGTATTGGACTGGAAACTTTAGTTGATATCCTTTAACACCATATTTATGGATACATTAGTACTAGTATTATCAATCTTTCTTTCATTTTTAAATGGAGAACCCAACCTAACCAAAGTAGAAATTGAGGAAACCGTTGCGGCACATAATGAGTGGAGGGCAAAAGTAAATGTACCTCCACTACAATGGGATGAAAACTTAGCTAAAACAGCCTTAAAGTGGGCAAAACAATTAAAAAAAGAAGGGTGTGCGTTTAAACATAGCCACACACCCAATTTGGGCGAAAATTTATTTATGGGCACCACTGGTTTTTATGGCCCTAGAGAGGTGATTGATGCGTGGGGCAATGAAATTAAAGACTATAATTACGATGACAATTCGTGTACTGGTGTATGTGGTCATTACACCCAAGTGGTGTGGGCAACCACCACAAAAGTGGGCTGTGCAAAAACAACTTGCGATGGCAACGATATTTGGGTGTGCAATTACGCCCCCCCAGGTAATTGGGTTGGGCAAAAACCGTATTAAATACCCCTCCGAATCATCTACAAATGAAGCCACGTAGGCAAAAAACCTTTAATTTGGCACAAATCAAAAAATAAGCTTCGTGTTTAACAGATGAAACCTTATTAACTATACAGATTGTTGAACCAAACACCTACGGTGAAGGACACCCAATCCACATAAAATTCAGACCTCCAAGCCTATCGCAAATTAGACTGCTATAGATTTGAAGATCATTTTGAGATTTGAGTAGGGGTAGATTGTTTCTGTGTCATTTAAAAAGCGGCATAATTTGGCAATTGCTTCATTGGC
>Ga0256839_1002839_pt1 | contig 18724 bp, 14 predicted proteins | sample 354166metaG_FD_185968 | JGI IMG/M metagenome (GOLD analysis project Ga0256839, IMG submission 185968) | Hydrothermal vent microbial communities from Mid Atlantic Ridge, Atlantic Ocean - 354-166 | ecosystem: Environmental > Aquatic > Marine > Hydrothermal vents | place: Atlantic Ocean: Mid... | reverse complement strand
CATACTCTGCTCCTGATCGCGCTTGCCGACATCGCCGTTTTCTTCGGGGTGATCTTGCTGGGCTTTGCGTATGTGTGGAAGCGAGGGGACATCGAGTGGGTCCGGTCCACGGTTGCGGAGGAGATTCCGCCGGAGGATTTGGTCGAAGCGGTCGTTACCGAGCCCGAGCCTGTCTCTCCGCAGCCTGAACTGACTCTCGTGCGGTGATTTGCTAAACGGGCGACAACGAGTGCACTGGCGCAAGCGATGACACCCAGCGAGATTCTGAGTCTGCTCGAACAGCAGTTTCCCGGCAAGGTGGTGTCGCACAAGTTGGACGCCATCGATCCCTGGATTGCGGTCCAGCCTGAGGCCTGGCACGATATTGCGCTTTTCCTCCGTGACGATGAACGGCTAAAATTCGACTTCCTCCACTGCATTACGGCCGTGGACTACTTCGAGCCCGATCCGAAAAAGGCGAAACGAGTCAAGTTTGAACCACACATGGAAGTGGTCTATCACCTATCAAGCTTCACTCACCGCCACAAGATTGTGATCAAGCTTATCCTGCCGCGGTGGAAAGACGACGTCCCTGGCCAACTGCCTGAGGTGCCCTCTGTCGCTGACGTCTGGCCCACAGCGAACTGGCATGAGCGGGAGGTCTACGACCTGTCCGGCATTAAGTTTTTGGGCCATCCTAACTTGCGTCGGATCCTTTGCCCGGAGGACTGGGTGGGTCATCCGTTACGCAAGGATTACGAGTTCCCTGACGAATATCACGGGATTCGGGCGAGGTGATCCACACAAGAGAGTGGCGACGCCATGGCAATCCCCACCGTTCGTGATGACAACTGGATTGAAGTCGATGTGCGGACTGACGAGATGCTGGTCAACATGGGGCCCCAGCATCCGTCCACACATGGCGTTTTGAGGCTCGTGCTGCGCACCGACGGCGAGGTGGTGCGAGAGGTCACCCCTCACATCGGCTACCTGCACCGATGTGCTGAGAAGATCGGCGAGAACCTGCATCCCTATCAGTTTATTCCCTATACAGACCGCATGGACTATCTGGCGGCCATGAATATGAACCTGGGGTTTTCCTTGGCCGTCGAGAAGCTCTGCGGTATGGAGGTTCCAGAGCGGGCTCAGGTAATTCGGGTAATCATTGCGGAACTCGGTCGTATTGCGAGCCACCTGGTCGGAATGGGGGCCTATGGTCTGGATCTGGGCACTTTTAGCCCGTTTCTGTATGCGTTTCGGGAGCGTGAGCGGATACTCGATCTGTTCGAAGAAGCCTGCGGCGCCCGGTTGACGTGTAGTTATATTACGATTGGGGGCGTTACGCATGACCTGCCGTTTGGCTGGATCGATCGTTGCAAGCATTTTCTTGATTACTTCGAGCCCAAGATTCAAGAGTACCATACGTTGCTCACCAAGAACGCAATCTTTATCCGCCGCACCGCCGGTCTTGGGATCTTGCCTCCGGACATGGCGATCGCCTACGGCTGCACAGGACCCGTCCTGCGGGGCTCGGGCGTGCGCCACGATCTGAGGGTGGCCGAGCCGTACTGTGGGTATGAAACCTACGACTTCGAAATCGCCTGCCCACCGTTTGACTCGGCCCCGGACGAGGCTGTCATCGGTGATGCATGGCATCGGTTCTATGTCCGTATGGTGGAAATCGAGCAGAGTGTCCGCATCATCCGCCAGGCGCTGGAGCGTTATCCGGACTCGAAGGGGCCGCACCGTTCCCCGCAGTGGAAACCCACCATGCGCCTGCCGGAAGGTGAGGCCTACCGGGAGACGGAATGCCCACGAGGGCAGATGGGCTTCATGGTCGTGGGCGTAGGAGACGCGATACCGTTGCGAGTGCGCGCCCGTTCTTCCAGCTTTTGTAACCTTTCGGTTTGTTCCGAGATCTGCAAGGGCTGTCTGATAGCCGATGTTCCGGCCATTGTGGGGTCGCTCGATATCGTGATGGGAGAAATTGACCGCTGATCCCGCGTCCTGCCGCCCTTTCCGCAGGCAGGTGCTGACACGGGATTGTTGGCAGCTCGCCGCGTCTTTCTGGCTCCCGGCGGCGGTTGGGTAGGGGTGAGCTGTTCAGTAGTGCGCGCTCCAGCGGCGTGGGCTCCGGTTCCGCTGCCCACGCCGCCGGACGAATGTCCTCCCTCTTACGACTTGCGAACCGCCTGGCCCGCCAGGTCCAGCATCTGGACTTGTTGTTCGACCGGTTTGGTCCAGTCGACCAGCGCAGCAGCGCCTTCGGTGATCGAGCCCGGATTGACGACGAAGGTGTGGGCAATCCGCTGGTAGCCGCGGTTTGAGGTGGGGCCAAGTACGGCGCAGAGGTCCGGATGGAAGGTGTTGATCAATTCGCCAACCACCTCGCTTCCCTGGTCGCCACCAAGGGGGCCCGGAGGCGCCTGACCGAGCAGCATGATCTTACGGCTTTGCTCGGCACGAAGCAGCCCCCTCAACAGGTATTCCGCCGTGTTCTTGGCGTAAACCAGGGAGGGCGACCGGATGTCCTCGGCCTGAGCGAAATTGCCCCCCACGCCACAGATCGCTATATCCTTCTCTTCGTCTAACGTACCGTGCACCACATGAACGTGCGGGAAATCGACCTCCGCGTTCACTGCAAAACCGAGGAACCGGTGGAGCGGAACGTCGCTGGTACCTGGAATGACTGCTGCATGGATGTTCGTATCGCCGAGCAGCTTGAATAGACGTTCCAGGTACTGCAATCGGGTGTGCTCGTCTGCCCGGTCCGTAGGTGGCATGATGCCCCCAACGACAAGGATCCCGTCGGGGGAATACTCATTGACGGCTTCCCGGAGGTATTCGAGCGCCTTGTCGCTTCCGTAGAAGCCACCGCATACAAGGAATTTCCTCATGCTCATCGCCGACCTCCTTTCTTCTTTTTCAGGGCCCCCTGACCGAATCGGTCGTTTAGAACCGGTTGAGGCTTGCCATGTGCCCGGCCGCCGCAAGCTCCGGGCTTTTGGCCCAGAGTTTGACAATTGCACCGGTCTCGATCGCGTCGCCAACCGCTTCCATCACGGCGTCGGGAACCTCCTGTACGTCACCTCCACACTCGGGACAACGGTCTTTCAGTGTCAACCGGTGGCAACTCCGGCATCGGTTTCCGCGCAGCGTTACGTCAGGATCAACGAGTAGAGCATGCACCTGGTGTCGCCAGAGAGCGCCGAACACGTCCTCCGGCCCGCGGCTGGAGCGGTTCACTCCTGTCTTCTCGATCTTTTCCCAAATCGCTTCGCAGTGCCTTTCCTCAATCTTCTGTTCCTCCTCCATAACACGTTGGAGGAGCTCTTGCGGCGAAACGTTTTGCACCTCGGCGTCCCACCTAGCGATCACCTTATCTCTCAGATAGCTGTGCAGATGATGCTCGAACTGTGGCAGGAGCTGGTGTAGCCCGCCCAGAATCAGATGGGCGAACGGCTCCTCCTGGTAGAGTTCAAACAGTGCGGCTGCGGTCCGTGCAAAGTGTTTGTGGTAGTAAACGATCTGCTTCCGGTTGTATTCGAGTTCGCGGAAGGGATCCGGGAAGCGGAGATGGGGCGGGACCTCATCGTGGATATCCTTTCGCTCTTCCAACGCTCCCATGTAGTACATGAAGATCCGTGCATCGTCCTTATCCGTGAGACAGATGCAGTACCTTTCCGACAGATGCAGCACCTGCTCAAGGGGATAGGTGACGAATCTCGGGCCGACGTACCACCGAGGACGGATCGGCCAGGGCAGAGGAAGAGCGATTCCGTAGCCGCTGGCTTCGTCGGAGAAGATGGCGAGACTCCGCGTATGTCTGCGGCCCGCCATGGCCATGACGAGCTCGCGCGCTCGGGCCAAGTTGGCCAGGGCGGATGAGCGAACATCTGCGGGCAAATCACGGCCCTCAATGTCCCGTTGAGCGTCCAGGAAGACGTTTTTCGCTGCGATCTTCGCCCCCTCCGCGTTGCCCCACTGGTTGAGATCGATGTTGACATAGATGCTCAGACCGCCCGGTGAGCATTCGCGAGACCGGAGCTCTCGAAGTAACCGAGGCGTTACCACGCCTTCGAGGAGTTGCACTGGTCGGGACATTGTCGCAGTCCTTTCCATCGCTGGGTTGCGTTGACTTGTCTTCATGGTCATCGGCTTCCTCCTGCCCGCCGCACCGGCTTGGCTACCTTCCGATCGGGCGCTTCTCGCAAAAGCCGTGCCTCTAGTCACACTCTTGGCCGTGGTGCGCAGGTCACGTTGCGAGCGATGCTTAAGCCTGTTGCTATGGCGCCGTCTTTCCTTCCCGCGCGCGGAGGGACAAGACTGCCCGTGCAGGCCAGGACAAGATGTCACAGGAAGTGTCAGTGGGGCTCAGACGCCGCGCGCCTCGGGACCCCAGATGTACTTGTGAAGCTGCAATTGCATGCGGACAGGTAGGCGACTCTCCAGGATCCATTCCGCCAGGACCTTGGGCTCGACGAGGCCGTAGGCGGGGCTAATCAGGACGTTTAGTCGATCGTGGAGGCGATAACGCCGGATGACGTCCAGGGCCCACTGGAAGTCGGCATGGTTGGCTACGACGAACTTGACCTCGTCATGCCAGTCCTTCAACAGCTCGATATTCTCCCACCGGTTACTGCCTTCTTCTCCGGAACCAGGGCACTTGATGTCCATGATGATGTGCACCGAGCGTGGCACGCCGGAAACATCCAGGCTACCGCTGGTTTCGAGCAGAACCTGGTATCCTCCCTGCACGAGACCCTCCATGAGTGGGTAGACACCCGGCTGCAGTAGAGGTTCGCCGCCGGTGATTTCGACCAGCCGTTCGCCGAGCTCCTTGACTCTGTCCAGCACTTCGGAGATCCTGAGTGGCTGGCCTTGACCGAACGCATGGGGTGTATCGCACCAGCGGCAGCGTAGGTGGCACGCCGTTAGGCGGACGAACGTACACGGCAGCCCGGCGAACGTGCTTTCGCCCTGAATGGATCGGTAGATCTCGTGCACCAGAAGTTCGTCTGGGCCCAGACGGTCCAGGATACGGACCCGTTCTGGTCTTTCCACGTAAGGCCGCCCAATTGTGACCTGCTCACGTCGTCCGGCCATTGGCACAGAGGGACGGGCAGCACCGGAGGTGCTTAGCTACGTCCAAGGAACCCTTCGTTTGCTTGATTGTAAGGCGTGAGGGCAGCTCGGGCGCGGCCGGCGGCTCTTGGGGATACCACTAGGGCGGGAAGAACCGCTTACATGGGCACCCCGTCTGCGCCGACCGGATCTAGGATGATGAGCCCTCGGGGCTTGAGTGCACGGTAGCAGTCGGGCAGATCGAAATGGAGCAGGATGCCGGGGGGGAGGCAGGAGAGCGGCCAGGCGTACCGTTCGCTCGTTGCAACGTCGTGAAACGACGTGAGCGGGTATTTCAACGTCACCGGCCGACAGAAAGGACTCAGCACCGCTGCGAAAGCCGCAATGATTGCCCCCCAGCCGCACGCGACCAGATGGCATTCGTGATGTCCGATCGACTCAAGCCAGCCGATCACTGTCAGCAGGTCGCGCAGCCTTTGGCCTGCATAGGGCCGACCCAGCATCAGGCTGTGCGAGGCGTAGAAGTAGTCGCTCCCGTAAGGGGCGTTCCAATCGCCGGGAGTGCACGTTTGGGGGCGTGATTCTCCGAGCCCGCGCAGGTCACATGCGTAGATCGCGAGATCGTTCGCACTCCCCCGGACCATCTCGCGCAACCAGTGCTGTGTCCGGAGCTCTTCGTCCGCGGACTGGTGGGCCACGTACAGGAGAGCCCTGGGGGGTTGGGCCGGAGGGCGGGAGTAGTGCCGTTCGGGGAAGAGTCGGTACACCCAGGCATGGATGCCGGGCTCCACCTCGATCAGGTAGGGCACGGTGTACGGCAGAGGATGTCCCCGTCGTAGCATCCGGAGAATGCGGTAGCGGGGGTTCTTCTGAACAGGGCCCGGATTGAGTACGATCTGGATCGCTTGCTGAAGCTTCGCCCCGGAGACCGGCTGGCGGCCCCGTCGCAACGCCTCCGCCTTCTCCCGAGTGAACGAAAAGACCGTCCTCGAGCCGGCTAGAACGGCCTGCCCCCGCGGCGTGCACCAAAGGTTCTCCTCCTTCTCGAGTTGCAGAGGGGGTTCCTCGCCGGAGAGCTTTTTTCCCGTCGCCCGGTTGAACCACCGATACATGGCTTCGCGGTTCTCACGCGTGTATCCGTGGTAGCCGGGGCCGATGAAGAGAGCGATGTTCTCGGCCGCGCCGAGGAGTGTATACAGGTGCTTGAGCCTCCGGTATGCCGCCATTGTTCCCCGCACGTCGAAATAGTCCTTCTCTTTGGCGAGGATGATCACCGGTTTGGGGGCCAGAGCGGCCAGGAAGTCCTCGTGGTCCAGCCCGGCCGCCAGGGCTCCAGGGGGGCACTGTTCGATATCTTGCGGCAGTTCGTTCTCAGCGTTGACGATGAACGAAGTTACGAAGCAGCTCGGGGCGGCCATCGCCCAGCGGCTTTCCAGAGCGGCCAGCCAGGTTGTCATGGTGCCACCGCCGGAATTGCCCGTGACCCCGATCTGTTCGCTGTCAACTTCCGGCCGGGACAGGAGATAGTCCAGGGCGCGTATGCCGTCCCATGCCCTCCAGGTGCCGAAGAACTCCCCCACCAAAAGCTGTTGGTTCCCGGCAACGAGATGTTCTCGTACCCCCGGCCCCACGGTACTTTTGCCTTCCTCACCCGGATACTGGAATCGTTCCCCCTGGCCGATTGGGTCGTAGATCAGCACCACGTAGCCCTGTCTTGCCAGGCCTTGCGCGAACGACTGGTAGGCGTCAGCGGCTTTGCCGTTGGTGGAGTGTCCACACGTTCCAATGATGCCGGGCATGCGTTCCGTCCGCCCCTCGGGGACGTACAGGTTGGCGGTTACCCAGAACCCGGGCCGACTTTCGAAGAGGAGCTTCTCGACCCGGTAGGTATCGCGGTGGAGCACGCCTGTGATGCGGGGGTTAAGAGGAGTTTTCGGCGGCAGCGGACCAAAAACGTCGCGGATGCGGGCGCGGACCTCCTCAACATAAGCCCGGGCATCCTCTGCCGTGCGAAGCGCTCGGATTCGGGCTGTCCGAGCCTCTCCAATCCGCCGCTCCTGTGCCACCAGAAATTCCTGCATCATGCGTGGGGCACGATTGAGCGGTGGAGGGGAAGAACGGCCGGAATCCTGGTAAGACCAGAGGGTGCGATGGATGGCATGGACGACGGCGAGAGCCAGAGGGGTTTGCTTCAGAAAACCGCGCCGCGTAAACACGCTTTTCCTCCCCGGGCTGTGTCGATTTCGGCATCGGTCGCATTGTAATTCAGATTGGGCCAACACGTGCACGCAGCGAAGCGTCCCGATTCCTGGCAAACTCATCGCCTCGGTCCACGGACCCGTCCCGGAAAGCTTCGGTTCCTGGTCTTCCTGCGTATTGGATCACACTCAATCAGAACGACTGGGGCTGGTGTACGTCTGCGATTGCATCGGTCCACGGTGCAAACCGGCTCGGTGTCCACTCTCCAGCACGCTTCAGAGGGAGCCGTAGCTTCCCTGAAAGTCCGATGCGTGACGCCGCGGTGGGGCCCTTGTCTTCTGAACGTTTGTACAGTAGTATGGGAGTGTGGTGGAGCATTCGAAGCAGTGGAAACGGGAGTCGAGCCGTGATCGCTTATGACCGAGATCCCAGGATCCGTGTGGTTCAGGAGCTTGCCGCCCAAATTGCCGCTCTTCGAACCGGTCAACAGGCGGAGGATCTTGGGGAAGTGTCTGTGTTGAGTACGGGGGTACCTGAATTGGATCGCTGTCTTCCCCTGGGCGGCGTACGTCCCAACTCTCTGGTGGAATGGCTGGGGGAACCAGGATCCGGAGCATGGGTTTTGGGTACCCTGCAGGCGGTGCAAGCGTGTCCTGATCAGGAGTGGGTGGTCCTTGTGGATCCAGACGGAGAATTCTTCCCCCTTGCTGCATGTTCCTGGGGTTTGGATCTTGCTCGGTTACTTGTTGTTCGTCCCAGCAGCGTATCGCACGCGGTATGGGCCATTGATGAATCTCTGCGTAATGGAGCGGTGGGGGCTGTGATTGGGTGTCTGGAGCGGTTGAGTTCTCGTGATTCACGGCGCCTTCAGTTAGCGGCTGAAGTGGGGGGGCGGTTATGCGTACTCTTGCGTCCGGCCCGGGCGCGCTGGGATCCCTCCTGGGCTGAGATCCGTTGGTACGTGCAACCGGTTGTGAGTTCCCAGCATTCCCAGCGTGGCATACAGGTGGAACTTCTTCGCTGTCGTGGTGGCCTCAACGGTGCGAAGGTAACCTTGGAGCTCGACCATGAAGCGGGTGCTGTGCGTTTGGCTTCCAGCGTGGCCGCTCCAGCGGCTCGTCCGCGATCGACCGGAGCTGGCTTCCAGGCCGCTGGTGCTGTTTGAGGAAGCTGCGCGGGGAGCCCGTGTGGTCCTTGCCAGCCGGGAGGCGATCCGTTTCGGGATCCGTCCCGCTATGCCTCTTGCCGAAGCTCAGGCGCTGGCAGGGGCCGTTCCTGCTACCCCCAGTGGCCTTTCACATTCTCCTGGCCAGAGCGGCACGGCTGTGCTGTTTCTGAGGCATGAACCTTCCGAGGATCTCCAGCATCTGGAGGAGCTGCGTCGCTTCTGCCAGCAGTTCTCCCCGGTAGTTGTCCTGGCTCCTGGAACCCATCCTGACGCTCTTCTCCTGGATATGACGGGGTGTGAGCGGCTCTACGGTTCTGAGGATTCCATGGTACGGAGGGTTGGTGAGGCCTTGGGGCGGCGCGGTTATGTTTGTCGCATCGCCCTTGCGGACACGCCCCTGGCGGCCCGGGCCCTGGCACGGCTCATCCCCCTTCCATCCCGAACAAATCCGGTGGATCTCCTCTGTATTGGTCGATTATCCGCTCCTCGTGCTCATTGGCGCTCTGGACCATCGCCCGCGGTGGAGTGGGTTATTGCGCGAGCGGGGCACATGTCGCAGATCGCCCGGTACTTACCCGTTGAGTCGCTGGAGTTACCGCGAGAGCTGGTGGAGCAGTTACGATCGCTGGGAATCCGCTTCGTGGCCCAACTGATCTCCCTACCGCGCCTTTCCCTTCAAGAACGGTTCGGCACGTTGTTGCTCGATCGTCTCGATTACCTCCTGGGACTCAAAGACGAGGAGCTTCTCCCACCGGAAGAAGCGGTACAGATCAACGAAGTCTGGCAGTTTGATCTGCCCACGGACAATGCCGACCTGATCCAATACGTCCTCGACCATCTTCTCCGCCGCACAACCCGGACCCTCCAGACCACAGGTTTGGGGGTGCTCCACCTCGTTGTGGTCCTGTACTTCGAGTCGCTTTTCCCCAAGGAGATTCACATTAGCATCTTCCACCCCACCTGGTCCTATGCTCATCTAAAAGACCTCGTTCGCCTTCAAATTGATGGCCTTCAGATAGAGGATCGTGTTACCGGTATCCGTCTGGAAGCTACTGATCTCGCTCCGGTTACTGCGCGTCAGCGTAGTCTTTTCCCGTCTCTCTTGGCGGATACCGACTCCAGTCGCTTGTCCACTCTTGCGGAGCGCCTCGCAAACCGTTTGGGACCGGAGCGAGTGCTCCTCGTCCAGAAAGTGCCCGAACCTCTGCCCGAACACGCTCTGCGCTACCTCTCCTTTCGTCCACGCCGATCTGCTCGGAACGATGCAGAACCTACTCCAGAATCTGCCCCTCGCCCCTTGCGATTGCTCAAAAAGCCGGAGCCGATCCAGGTACAGCGAACCACACTGCATGGATTCCCCGCCACCTTCATCTGGCGGGGCAGCTCCTGGCAGGCGCACCGCTTCAGCGAAGTGGAACGCATCGAATCGGGTTGGTGGAGGTCCAGGACCGTACGTCGGGACTACTTCCAGCTCGAATGCTCCACGGGTACGCTCCTCTGGGTTTTTCGAGACGTGAACCGAGGTAAGTGGTACGTACACGGTATCTACGAATAGCCTCCGAATGCGATCGGGTCATGAACAGCAGGACTGAGCCTGGTGCAATAGCACTACCTACCGATGCAGTGTATTTCCGGTACGGGAGCAGTGCTTCGTTACACGCGGATCGCAGAGCATCGCGGACTGCGCTTCCTCTTGCGTTGGACGCTTTGCTCTCCCGAATCCTGCTGAGCTTCCAATTGCTTCACGATATTTTCCCTCTACTCCCGTCCGGTCCAGTTCGAGTTCGCTGCACGCGCGCCCGATCACATCTCTGTCTTTTCCCCCGCACACGACGTTCTCCGGCGCGTTCCCAACCCGCTTTCTCTCCCTGGCACCGGGCCGATCCGACCTGACGTGCTGGATCGGCAACCTTCGCTCCAAACCGGTTCCTTCGTCGTCCACCTGGTTGTAGTACGTTCGAGTTCGCCTCCCGGTAAGGTAACCCAATGGGTCTTTCGCATGCCGGATCGACCACCGGAGCGACGTATCGACACAGCGGTGCTGAAGCTCGTCCGAAGTCGGATACTTGCTTCTCCCGGTTCCGGCCGGATCACACCGCGCGTTGGGTACGCCGAATTACACTGCAAGTCCAACTACTCGTTTTTGATCGGAGCGTCCCACCCGGATGAACTGGTTCAGCGGGCTTCCGAAGCGGGCTATCGCGCCCTTGCTATCACCGATGTGAACAGCTTGGCCGGTATTGTTCGGGCGCACATAGCGGCTCGCGATGCAGGCCTCAAACTGATCGTGGGGGCAGAAATCCGTCTCACGGATGCACCACCGGTCCTGCTCTGGGCGCCTGACCGTAGGGCATACGGACAGCTCTGCCGGCTCATTACCGTTGGCCGACTCCGTGCCCCAAAGGGGGAGTGCTACCTGAACTTCGACGATCTCGCAAAACACAGTGACGGTCTGCTCGCCGGCCTCCTCTTCGGCCCGCTTTCTCAGTATTGCCACGACACGACCGGGGCCCGTCCTCGCTTGAACCCGGCAGCTCGGTGGATCGCTCGGTATGCGGACCTTTTTGATGACCGGTGCTATCTGGTTGTGGAGCGCCACTTGAGCGGTATCGACGCTCGACAGACAGAAGCGGCCATCCGCTTGGCGCGCTGGGGGGGCATTCCTGTGTTGGCCGCGAACGACGTGCATTTTCACCATCCTCGTCGTAAGTACCTCCACGATGTGCTCACCGCCGTGCGTCTGAAGAGCACCGTAACGGAAGCCCGTCCCCATCTGTTCAAAAACGCAGAACGCTACCTCAAGGATGCGCATGCCCTCCACCAGCTTTGGGCTCCCTATCCCCAGGCCCTCTTCACCACGCTGGAAGTGGCCGAGCGCTGCACCTTCAGCCTGGAGAAACTCCGTTACGAGTATCCCGAGGAGCTGTGTCCACCGGGGATGCGTCCCGACGAGTTCCTGGCACGACTGGTTTGGGAAGGGGCGAAGAGAATCTACCGTGACCGGATCCCAGAAAAGGTGCGACGGCAAATCGAACACGAGCTTGCGATTATCAAAGACCTCCAGTATGAACCCTACTTCCTCACAGTCTGGGATCTCGTACGCTATGCCCGTTCCCAAAACATCCTCTGTCAGGGACGGGGATCGGCAGCGAATTCAGCCGTGTGCTATTGTCTTGGAATCACAGCCGTGGACCCAGACCGCATTGATGTGCTGTTCGAGCGGTTCGTCAGCAAGGAGCGGAACGAGCCGCCTGATATCGACGTTGATTTCGAACATCACCGCCGTGAGGAGGTGCTCCAGTACATCTACAACAAGTATGGACGTGACCGAGCCGGCCTTGCTGCCGCGGTGATCACCTACCAGGCACGGTCTGCAGTCCGAGACGTTGGCAAGGCGCTCGGCCTCGGCCTGGACTGCGTGGATCGCCTCGCGAAAGCGATGGATCCCTACGAAGACGGGGCCACTCTCGAAAAACGGTTCCTGTCCGCAGGCCTGTCACCCGACAGCAGGGAAGGACGCCGGCTGCTTTGGCTCGTCCGTGAGCTCTTGGGGTTCCCTCGCCATCTTTCCCAGCATGTCGGTGGTATGGTGATCACACGAGGCCCCCTCTGTGAGCTCGTGCCCATCGAAAACACCGCCATGCCGGGGAGAACAGTGATCCAATGGGATAAAGACGATCTGGACGCCCTCGGTATCCTCAAGATCGATTGTCTCGCTCTGGGTATGTTAACCGCAATTCACCGTTCCTTTGATCTCATAGAAAAACACTACAGACGCAAACTGACTCTCAGCACCGTTCCCCCAGAAGATCCAGACGTCTATGACATGATCTGCCGGGCCGACACCATGGGGGTCTTCCAAATCGAGAGCCGAGCACAGATGAGCATGCTGCCTCGCCTGAAGCCGCGTTGTTTCTACGATCTTGTCATCGAAGTTGCTATCGTCCGCCCTGGCCCGATTCAAGGTGACATGGTGCACCCCTACCTGCGCCGTCGTCAGGGGCTCGAACCGATCACCTATCCGAATGAAGCCATCCGACAGGTGCTGGGGAAGACCCTGGGGGTGCCCCTGTTCCAGGAACAGGCCATGCGCCTGGCAATCGTTGCTGCGGGCTTCACTCCGGACGAAGCCGACCAGCTTCGGAGAGCGATGGGAGCCTGGCGTCGCCCGGGGCTGATCGAGCAGTTCAGAAGTAAGCTAATAGAGGGGATGAAACGGAACGGACTGAGCGAAGAGTACGCCGAACAAGTGTTTCGCCAGATCCGCGGTTTCGGGGAGTACGGTTTTCCAGAATCACATGCGGCGAGCTTTGCCCTTCTCGTGTACGTTTCCGCCTGGCTCAAACGCTATTACCCGGACGTGTTCCTGGCCGCCTTGCTCAACAGCCAGCCCATGGGCTTCTATGCCCCGGCCCAACTCGTCGATGATGCGAAACGTCACGGAATCGAAGTGCGTTCCGTCGATGTCAACGCCAGTGAATGGGAATGCACCCTGGAACCTGGCACCGCCACCAACCGTTTCGCGGTGCGGTTGGGGTTCTGCATGGTTCGAGGGATCGGTGAATCCGTTGCACGACGCATTGCGCAGGAGAGGACAAGGAACGGCCCCTATGGCTGCGTGGCGGAGCTGCACCACCGCACGGGATTACCTCGAAGCACGCTGATCAAACTCGCGCGAGCGGATGCGTTCCAATCGTTGGGTCTTTCCCGGCGCCAGGCGATCTGGGACGCGCTCGCCTTGAACGATAAGTATGCCCCCTTAATCGCCCATTTGCAAGCCAACCAACCGACTGTGTCACTGCCCGAGCAGCCCCTGGGCCAACAGGTTCTGGAAGACTATCGCACCCTGGGACTGTCCCTCCGTGCTCACCCTCTGAAACTGCTCCGCCCGGAGCTGAGGAAACGCAAGGCACAGACCGCCGCAGAAGCGAAGTCCCTTTCCGCCGGTCGGAAGGCACGCGTGGCCGGACTGGTCCTGGTGCGTCAACGCCCTTCTACGGCGAAAGGCGTTACGTTCGTAACTTTGGAAGACGAGACCGGTACCGTCAATTTGATTGTGCGTATGTCCGTGTGGGAGCGGTACCGCAAAGCAGCCCATGGGGCAGTGCTGCTCATGGCAGAAGGGAAGGTGGATCGTCAAGGCGAGGTCTTCCACGTTCTGGTGCAGTACATGGAAGATTGGTCCCACCTTCTGGCCGGCTTGCATTTGCCTTCTCGCGACTTCTGCTGATCCGCCCCCTCGGCTACCCCACGCACATTGGACCTGACGCGGACCAGAGCGACCCCCACGTCGTTACGCCCCCATATAGGCTGAGCGATCCCATCGCGCGCACCCCGCAACCGCATCTCAACGCACCACCTACCGTGGTACGACCGTTGCTGCACCGGAGCCTCACCACGCCGAGGAGCCGATCCGCCCTGAAACCGCTTGTCCGCCCCGCCGGCGGTTCGACCGGGCAATGCTCGAACGGATCGCTATCCCGACCTGACTCTCCTGCCGGTGGCCGGATTTAGAATCTGCACGAGATAACGGCTGTGCAGACGTCGAGGCAGCAATGCAGGTGGAGGGGTTCCATGAGTTCGAACGGTCGCTCAACCGCCTCTGGCATTCGAGACTCGGTCGTCTTGGTGACCTCGGTGATCGTGCTCGTACTGCTGGGTATCGAGAGCTTCGTCGATCTGGACCCGGCCGAGCTGCAGCTTATCACCTGGTTCGACACGGCCGCATGCACGGTTTTCCTGTGGGACTTTATCTATCAGATCCGAACCGCGGAAAATCGCATGCGCTATTTCCTACGCATAGGCTGGTTGGATCTGCTCTCTTCCTTGCCGTTCGTCGGTCCGCTTCGTTGGGGCAGGATCGCTCGGATTGCCCGCCTGCTGCGACTTGTCCGAGGGCTGCGTGCCGCCCGCGTTCTTTACGCTCAAGCAAGCCGTGCGACGGCCGGTTCGGCGATCGCAACCGCGTTGACGGCCACCTTTCTTGTGCTCTTCTTGTCCAGTCTGGCAATCGTGCAGTTTGAAAAGGAAGCAGGAACGATAAAGACGGCTCAAGACGCGCTCTGGTGGGCTTTCGTCACGATGACAACCGTCGGGTATGGTGACCTCTACCCCGTAACACCAGCCGGCCGGATATGCGCCGTCGTTGCCACGGTGGTTGGGCTGGCTACGTTTGGGACGTTTGCCGGTGCCATCGCCGCCTATCTGATCGGCCCGTCTGAGGAGGGGGATGCCGGGAATCGCGAGATCCTCCAGCGTCTGGAGCGGATCGAAGCCTTGCTCGATAGGCTTTTCGCTCAGGCGCAGGATCTTCAGGGGCGCAAGAGAACGGACGACGAGCCGGTTGGATAGGCCCACAGCGTCACTTTGGTGTGGGGCTTTCGCGCGTGGTCCTGACAGGCGGCTTGCTCGCGGGTCTAGGGGCATGCGACGCTTGCGGCTCCCAGTGGCGGAAGCCGGAGCGATGCGCATCGCGAGCGTGTTTGAGGGCTCCGGTAGGTCTTTCGTCCCCTCTGACACCGGACACATCCTTCTTCCTGTGGATCCTTCTCGTGACGCCGTCCGACGTCGAGGAGTGCTCCGGCTGAACGTATGGCGCCAGGGGGCATTGAGGATTGGCGAGTGCTGACCGTGCACAACCAGTTTTCACCGGCCGTGCGCGACTGTGCCGAGAACATGCACCCGAGGCATAGGCCCTCGGTCACCCGGAAGCTGCGCGGCGCCCCCGCGGGTACCGTGACCGCCGCGTTCGGTGCGCCGGGTCGGTGGAAAGGCGCTTAGAGCTACCCCATCGATCTTGGTGCGTTCGAGGGGTACAATTGGCGATGCGTGAATCACGTTCCGGTGCTTCGTGGTCGGGGACATGATGGAGGTGATGTCATGGGGAAGAAGGGTCAGGAAATCGTCGGGTCCGAGCGAGAAGCGATCCTTGCCCAACTCCGGAAGGCTTACCTGGACGAGCTGCTCGCCTTCTACTCTTACTGGGTCACGGCAATCGTCGCAGAGGGATGGCATGGGGAGGAACTGAAGGAGCATTTCCAGCGGGAAGCGATGGAGGAGCTGGGACACGCGAAGAAGCTGGCCCAGCGAATCCTGGAGCTCGGGGGTGACCCGGTCGTTGCTCCGAGCGAGTGGGAAGGGAACGCCAACGCTCCCTGGACGCCGCCCCGTGGTGACCGAGCGGACGCCGATGGCATGGTGAAGGACCAGCTCGAAGCCGAGCGGAAGGCGATCGAGGTGTACCATCGCTTGGCCCAGCTCGCGTTCGGGAAGGATCCGGTCACGTATAAGCTGGCTACCGAGTTGCTCGAAGACGAAGTCGGCCACGAGGAGTTCCTGGAGAGTCTCCTGGCCCGTAAGGGGGCTTGAACGAACAACGAGCGACCGGGATACGCAGCACGGCTCGGCAGGCTGGCTTCGCGACCGCGTGCGGGCTCTGCGAGCACAGGTGAAGCGGTTCGCGTATGCGCACGGCTTTTCGAGGCCGGTGAGGGCGCGGGCAGTATCTTTTGTCCTTCGCACTTCCATTGGTAACGGCGCGGTAGCCCTCAACCAAGCGCGCCGGTTTCGACCATGAGGAGCCCGTCCTGTCTCGGGCGGAAGGCCACCGCGCCAGACACCTTGAGGTGTCTGGCCGGAGCGACCGTGCCGTAGCGATGCCGAGCCCTGTTGGACGTGGTGCGGGTGCCTGACACTCGCCGTGTCGGCTTACCCCGTTCTCGTGTACGGATGGCCTCGGGCGGAAACGGAACAGGGACGGGGCTCGATGTTGACAGGGGGGCATGTCAAATAACGTCCTCTGGGCCCATCCCCGTCCGCTGTCTAGAAAGCGTACGGCGTCGCGCTCTACCGCGGCGCCGGCCGTGGCCGGTCGTGTGTGGCGCGGAGCGATAGGACGCTGAGAGCACGGGTGGACGAGGCCGGCGAGCAGTGCGTGCCGGCCGCGGTCGTTCGTGCACTGCTCGTGAGATCGACCTCAATCTTGCCGTGGTTCCCTGGGTGCGAAGTGAGCGCGCGGCTGATCGGCAGGACCTGCCGGCTTCCAGTGACGGGCGCGGAGCAAGCGTTGGCTTCTCCGAGGCTCACGAGCGCGAAACTCGGGACCATCCGAAGCGGTGGTAGCGCTGAGGGCGCGGGATTGCTCGGGGCGCGAACGGTTCACCTGGGCTCTGCCAGAACGTTGGCCTTTACCGGGCAGGCCACACTCGTTAAGGTGCCTTGTCGAGTCTGAGGAATTCCCGCTTCTCAACTGCGCGGTGATGATGTTGCACGTGTTCTGCAGACACAGCCTACGACACAACCGAGGGTTCATCGGCTTTCTGGCCGGCCTACTGGTAGCTGGTGTGGTCGGATGCGTGGAACGCCGAATGACGATCCGCACCGATCCACCAGGCGCGTTGGTCGAAGTGGATGGTACCCCGATCGGGTTTTCGCCCGCTTCCATGTCCTTTACCTACTACGCCCCGCGAAAGATCAAGCTCACCCATGACGATTACGAGACGGTCACGATCATCCAGGATGTGCCACCGCCCTGGTGGGATAACTGGCTGACCGAGTTCTTCACGGAGAATCTCTGGCCGTTCACGGTCCGGGACGAGCGGGAGTTCCACTACTCGTTGGAACCGCGCAAGGTACACTCCACCGAGTCGATTCTGCAGCGTGCTGAGTCGGTCCGCAAGGAAGCACATACAGAGGCGTTGCAAGGTCCTTCCGGGCGAGCAGGTGCCCTGTTCTAGGTGGGCGCGCCAACAATTCAGAGTGGCGCTTAGGTGAGCACCGCCGGTAGCACAGTACTGCGCGAGTGGAGATGATGGCGAAGTGGCGAGCGAAGGGCGCGAACAGGGGCACCGGAGCCCGACGCATCGGACTCGCCCAGGCCATCGCCTCGGCGACGGGCGGCAGCCAGAAGCGTCGTTTTCTTAGGCGTGTTCTCTCTCAGCGACCAGGTCCGGAGGAACGCGACCTATTCCAGGCCAGAGTGGAGGCTGCATTATTCCTTGCGACGGCGCCCCTGACATCCCGGCAAGTCGCGGAGCAGGCTGCGGTACCCGTGCGAGTTGTTCCGCAGGTGATCCGACAGCTCAACGCAGCGTACCGGCGCGATCGGTCCGCTTTCTACATCCGCGCAGTGGCCGGCGGTTGGCAGTTAGCCGTTCGGCCTTCCCTGTCCCGCTGGTTGCCCCGCTTTCTCCCGCCCAAAGAAGAACTCAAGCTTAGCCAGGCTGCATGGGAAACGCTGGCAATCATTGCGTACCGACAGCCGATCATGCGGGCCGACATCGAAGCGATTCGGGGGGTGAGCTGCAGCGACATCATTCGGCAGCTCATCGACAAAGGACTGGTGCGGATCGTCGCCTATCACCATTCGCTCGGTCGACCGGCTCTGTATGGCACGACGCGATACTTCCTGCAGGTTTTTGGGCTGCCTTCTCTGAAACATTTGCCCGATGCGGCTAATCTCCGCCGCCCCGCCGTGTCGCTTACTCGCGGTTCGCGTGCCAGGGAAGAAGGCCCGTCTCCAGACCAGCCGAAGAGGTCACGAAGCGGCGAAGTCCAGCAGCCGACCCAACCACAGGCCGCTCAGAGTTGACGCCTCCTTCCTACGGTGCCTGTCGGCGTGCCCATCGGGCCTCGGTTTTCGTTTTGCCCCCCGGATCTCTTGGGGGGGCCGTTATCTTCTCGCTCGGAGAGCCGACCTTCCGGCGCTCGACTGTTAGATCCCACGTGCAAGCTGATTGTCCACGAAACCGCCACGGGTTGCTAAAAGCGGTCGTGTCGTCGCCGAACAGGTGGGGGCAGCAAGCGAGGGCCGCATCCGACGAAGGGGGGCTGATCCTGATGGAACTTTCCGTGTGCCTCCAAGAAACCTGACGCTCGGCTGGTTCCTCAACGCGGCCATACAGCATGGGATGCCAGGACAGCGTGACAGCAGTGAGGAGCGAATACCTTGACCCGTTGGCAGAACCCACGCCAGTTGGACGCGTGCCGGGTCGACTCGATGTGCTCGATGGGTGCGATTACAACCTTGCAGCCATCTGGCCCCCTTGTGTTGGAGATTCAGGGGAAGGGAGTGTTCATCCCCGCGCTCCACGGTTCGATGGGCCGCACGGGGGAAGGTGCGTGCCCACGCGACCTGCCAGTCCGTCAATGTATTGGCAAACCAAGTCTGCAGTCCAAAGAACGGGCAATCTGAGTCCCGGCACCGGGGGAAATCCGTGAGCGTGACCTTGCGAGTAAAGCGTAGAGGAGCCGGTGCTTGGAGCACGTGACTGGGCCGTTCAGCACACGCTGCAC
>Ga0256839_1002838_pt1 | contig 18728 bp, 21 predicted proteins | sample 354166metaG_FD_185968 | JGI IMG/M metagenome (GOLD analysis project Ga0256839, IMG submission 185968) | Hydrothermal vent microbial communities from Mid Atlantic Ridge, Atlantic Ocean - 354-166 | ecosystem: Environmental > Aquatic > Marine > Hydrothermal vents | place: Atlantic Ocean: Mid... | reverse complement strand
CCGACCCCGCCGGGGCCGTCGACGTCGCCTTCGAAGAGGCGATCCGACGTCTCGGTGGGTGATCGTCACGGAACGAAGGCCAGGCCTTCCACCACCTCGGCCGAGGGCAACCGGGTGAGGACGTCGGGCCGACATCGGATCTTGGCCGTGCGGGTTCCCGCTCCGACGACGACCCGCTCACGAGTCGGCACCCGGGAGTCGATCAGCACCGGGAGCTCCGCTCCCAGTCCGAAAGGGGTGACCCCGCCGATCTCCATGCCGGTCACCTCCAGGGTCGTCTCGGGCGACGCGAAGCTCAGGCGGCGGACCCCCAGATGCGCCTTCACGCTGTGGTTGACGTCGAGACGGGTGGAGGCGAGGACGACGCACGCCGCCAGCCGGCCGGGCGGGCGTTTGGAGGCGACCAGGATCGTGTTCGCCGAATCCTCCAGGGCGAACCCGTACGCCTCACAGAACCGCAGGGTGTCGGCCAGTTCCGGATCGCAGGGCAGCACCTCGTACTCCGCTCCGAGACGCTCCAACGCGGCGGTGACGGCCGGATGCACCTCCATCGCCCGGCAGCGTAGCCCGACCCGATTCAGAGACCGTGGTTCCGCTAGGCTTGCCGGGCCCTGTCTGCCGAGGAGTACGCCGATGCCCGACCCCACGGACGCCGACGTCATCGCCGCGTCCTGGCGTGATCCCCGGCGGTTCGAGGACATCTTCGCCCGGCACTACCGATCCATCTACCGATACCTCGCCCTGCGGGTCGGACCGGACGAGGCGGGTGACCTGGCGAGCGAGGTGTTCATTCGGGCGTTCACCCGCCGCCGCCGCTATCGGCTCGACCATGCCAACGCCCTGCCGTGGCTGTTCGGATTCGCCGCCAACCTGGTGCGGGAGCACCGCCGCGGTCACGGGCGCAGGGCACGGGCCCATGCGCGGCTGGCGGGCCGCCTCCGGCCGTCGATCGACGACCACGAGGCCGAGGACGCCACCGAGCGGGCCGCCGCCGCCCTCGAGTCGCCGGCCCTCCAGCGGGCGCTGGCAGCCCTGCCCGAGCCGGAGCTGAGCACGTTGCTGCTGGCGGCCCTCGGTGATCTCACCTACCGGGAGATCGCCGAGGCGACCGGCGTCCCCATCGGCACGGTCCGTTCCCGGCTCGCCCGGGCCCGGCGACGGGCCCGGGAACTGTTGGAGCTCGATCGGACAAGATGAGGGTGGCGCCGAGGCGCGACCATGTCTGACGATTTCGATTTCATCTCCGGCCTGCCCGACGAACCCCCGATCTACCGCGTCGAGGGCATGGAGGCCCTCCGCGCCGCCATCGACCGCGAGATCCGGAGGAGACGGACTGGAGCCTGGATGCTGCGGCTGGCGACCGCCACGGCCACGGTGTTCGTCGTGTGGTCGCTGCTCCCCACCGCCACGAACCCCTCGGCACAGCCCCTCCTGGGTTTGGCGGACGCGGTGGAGGGACTGCCGCCGGTCACCCTCGCCGACGGGGGAGCGTGGTACACCCGGAGCGAACGGGTGGAGCTGATCGTCGAGGAGGTGGACGGACAGGTCATCAGGTTCCTGCGACCCCAGACCCGGGAGGTCTGGATCGGAGGAGCGGGCTCGGGTCGGGTGATCGTCACCTATGGCGAACCCGAGTTCCTGTCCCCCCAGGATCGGGACGCCTTCTACGCGAGCGACCTCGTCGACCTCTACGGACCCGGGACGGAGGAGCTCACGACGGCGGAGGAGCCCGCCTCCGTCCCCGGAATCGACTGGGATCGCGGCGTCGACGACCTCCAGGCCGCCATGTGGCGACAGGTGGCAGGCCTCGGCGACCCCTCCTTGGAGGAGGTCGAGATGCTCAAGCTGGCCGCCCGACTGATCCGCGCCAACGGAGAGCATCCCGAGCGGCGATCGGCCATCCTGCGGGTGATCGCCGATCTGCCGGGCATCACCGTCACCGCCGACGGCGACACCGTCGACGTCAGCGTCGATTACGACGACGGAGAGCGCCCCCTCCGGGCCCGCTTCGAGTTCGATGCGACCGACGCCCATCTGGTCGAGGAGAGCATCGAGCTTCGGGGCGGCGACCCGGACCGGACCCTCGTCCTGCACCGGGCCCGGTACGAACCGCCCCGAGTCGTGACGGATCCGCCGCGAACCGTTCTCGGAGGCGCGGCCAAAGACGAGTGATACGACGGCGACACCGGGATGTGCCGGGGACTCGAGTTCCGTGACGGGACTCGGATCCCAAGACCGGAGAACCGTCTTCCTCCCACCGGAGACCGACCCCCGAGGGTCGGTCTCCCTTCGTCTGGGCTCGGCCCGCTACGCTCGCCGTCCATGGGATGGGTCGACGTCGACGGCGTGAAGCTCGAGGTGTCCCGGGTCGGGGACCGCCGGTCGGGCCAACCCGGCATCCTCCTGCTCCACGAGGGGTTGGGGTCGGTGCGTCTCTGGAAGGACTTCCCGGAGGCACTGGCCGCGGTGACGGGCTGTGAGGTCGTGGCCTACAGCCGCCGCGGCTACGGGGCCTCCGACCCGCGTCCCCTGCCGTGGCCGGTCGGGTACATGCACGAGGAGGCGGAGCTGCTCCCTGCCATCCTCGCGGCGCTGGGTCTCACCGACGTCGTCGCCTTCGGACACTCCGACGGCGCTTCGATTGCCATCATCGCTGCCGGCGGTGGTACCTTCCCCGGACTCCGCGGCCTCGTCCTCGAGTCACCCCACGTCTTCTGTGAGCCGTGGGGACTCGCCGAGATCAGGCGGGCCGGGGTCGCGTACCGGGAGACGGACCTCCGCGAGCGTCTCGCCCGGTACCACGATCGGGTCGACGTCGCGTTCTTCGGATGGCATGACGCCTGGACCCATCCCGATTTCGAACGGTGGAACCTGGAGGAGTACCTGCCCGGCATCGACGTCCCCACCCTCCTCATCCAGGAGGAGGGCGACCCCTACGGAACCTTGGCGCAGATCGACGCCATCGAGTCCCAGGTGTCGGGTCGGGTCGAACGGCTGATTCTGCCGGGGGAGGGGCACGCCCCCCACCGTGACCATCGCGACGCCGTCCTCGCCGCCGCCGCCCGGTTCATCGGGACGCTCTGAACACGTCGGGTGTCGAACGTCCGTTCGGTCAGTGCTGGTGGTCGTGATCGGGCTGCTGCTCGGCGATCTGCCGCCGGACCTCGTCCATGTCGAGCTCCCGAACCTGGCGGATCAGGTCGTCGAGGGCCGCCGCGGGCAGCGCGCCCGGCTGGGCGTACAGGAGGATCTGGTCGCGGAACACCATGAGGGTGGGGATGGAGCGGATTCCGAACCCCGCGGCCAGCTCCTGTTGATCCTCGGTGTCGACCTTGGCGAAGACCAGGTCCGGGTTCGCCTCGGACGCCGCCTCGAAGGTCGGGGCGAACGAGCGGCACGGGCCGCACCATTCCGCCCAGAAGTCGATCAGCACCGTCTCGTTGTCACGGATCGTCTGGTCGAAGTTCTCTTTGGTCAGGGTGATGGTTGCCATCGGTACATCCTCGTTCGTGTCTTCCCGAAGTCCAACCCCGAGGCGTCGCGCCTCATTCCCGCCACCACCTGGTATTTTTCGTCACGTGACGGTTTCTGCGCCCGACCAGTGCTTGTGGTGCGGCGAGCCCTTCGCCCAGAACGGCGGGGTGGGTCGCCCGCGTCGATACTGTCGACGCAGCCACCGACAACGGGCCTACGAGGCTCGACGCCTCGCGGCGGCGCATCGCCTGGGGCCCGACGACGTGCTGGTCGCCCGGGACACCTGGCGCGGGCTCGGGGACCGTCGGTACCGGCTCCAGGCCGCCGTCGAGGACGTCATGGCGGATCTGGCCGAGGATCCCGGGGCGCTCCGACAGGCCTTCGACCATCTGCTGGAGGCGGCGGAGGATCTCCTGGCGTTCCCCCTCGAGCCGAAGGCCCTCGGGGAAGAACGCCCATAATCCTCGTTATGTCAAGTTCGACGGGACGGACCCGCCTTCACCCCTCGCCTGCGCTCCGTCGGGCCGAGCGGTGACCTCGAGGCGAAGGATCCGACGACCCCGCGCCTCCGCCACCCGGAGCGAGAAACCGTCGGCGTCGACCACGTCGCCCACGTCCAACACCCTCCCGGCGAGACCCATCGCCAGGCCCCCGACGGTGTTCCACGGGCCCTCCGGCACCGGCCCCACCAGGGCCTCGAGGTCCTCGACGGGCACGGCGGCGTCCACCATCCACCGACCCGTCCCCGCCGGTCGGATCGGCTCCTCCCGGGCGTCCTCGGCGATCGACCCCAACAGCTCCTCGACGATGTCCTCGACGGTGAGCAGCCCCTCGGTCCCCCCGAACTCGTCGATCACCACCGCCAGGTGCGTCCCGCTCTGCTGCATCTCCCGGAGGACGTCGATGACCGGCGCCGACTCGGGAACCACGAGGACCGGTCTGAGCAGATCCTTGACGACCACGTCCCGACCCTCGCTCCGCAGCGCCGCCAGATCCCGCAGACGGACCATTCCCACGATCTCCTCGCGGGAGTCCCCGTAGACCACGATGCGCCGGTGCCCGGCCCCGAGGGCCACCTCCAGGGCCTCGCGCGCCGACGCGCCCATCGGGACCCCGACGATGTCCGCCCGCGGCACCATGATGTCGTTCGCCTGGCGATCCCCCACCCGGAAGGCCCGCTCGATGAGGTCGAGATCCTCGGCGGTGATCTGGCCCTCCCGGGCGGCCCGGGAGGCGAGCCACAGGAGCTCCCGCTCCGTCACCGTCGGCCCGGTGGCGACGCCCTTGCCCGGCATCTGCAGGTCGGCGACCCACACGAGCACCGAAACCACGGGTCGCAGGACGATCTCGAGGCCCCAGATGAGTCCCCCGAGGGCGAGCGCGACCCGTTCGGGGTGCCGCACGGCGTAGGTCTTCGGGATCGCCTCGCCGTAGACGAACAGGAGGAACGTCAACCCCACCGAGGCGAGCGTCACCCCGAGGGAGCCGAAGAGGGCATCGGCCACCGCCGCGGCCGCGGTCGCGGCGGTGATCTGGGACAGGAGGGCCAACAGCAGGATCGTGTTGAGCACCCGCGGGAGCTCGGCGACGAGGTCGGCCACCCGGCGTCCCCGACGACCTCGTTCACGAAGGGCCTCGGCCCGCACGGGCGGGATCCGCAGCAGCGCCGTCTCCCCGGCGGCGAAGACGATCGCCGCCGCGAAGGAGAGGATCAGCGCCAACACCGGTGCGATGGTCACGTCCTCGGCGGCTCCCCTTCGATGACCTTCATCCCGTCGCCGCCACGAACTCGGAGATCAGCCGGGTGTAGCGGTCGGCGTCGTTGAGGTACGGGAAATGTCCCACATCCCCGAGGTCGATCACCTCGCTGCCGGGATAGGTGGACGCCATGGCCCGCCGAAGGGGCTCGGGCACGAGCGGATCGTTCCGGGCCTCCAGAATCAGGGTTGGCACGTCCACCGAAGCGGCGACCTCGAAGGGATCGACGACGCATTCGTAGCGGGCGAGGAAATCCCGCTTGGTGATCCGCCCTTCTTCCAACAGGTAGGCGCGCACCAACTCCGAACCGCCGGCGGCAGGCACGATCGCCCCTTCGACCGTTCTTCGAAAGGAGGCGGCCAGGGCCCGGGCGGGGAGGACCCGGGCCAGCCGGACCCGCCATCGATTCCGGGAGCGAACCAGGTCGTTGGGCGGAAAGGTGTTGCCGAACACGGCACCGCGGACCCGCTCCGGGTACTCCGCCACCAGGTACTGCGCCACATAACCTCCGAGGGAGCTTCCCACCACCGCCATCGTCCCGTCGGCGACCTCTCCGACGAGACGGACGAGCTGATCGGCGAGAGGACGGAGGCGTCGCACTGGAGGATACGTGACCGCCACCACTCGATGGCGCTCCCCCAGCGCCCCGAGCTGACGGAACCAGATGTCGTATCCGCCGGCCATCCCGTGGAGGAACACGACGGTGGGTCCCTCTCCCCACGCCACGTACTCCCAGCGCTCACCGGTGGCAGGGTCGACCCAGGTGCGGGCCCTCCCCCGGACCTCGCGCAGCCCCCGGACCAGGCCGGGATCGACGTCGTCGTAGCCTTCCGTCATCACGCCTTCGATCCCATCACCCTAGATTCCCCGTCGCGCCGACGTCGCGATAACCTGGCGGGCGATGTTCGGACCCCTCAACGGGCCCCGCACGGCCCTCGTCATCGGCTACTCCCTCGCCGCCGTCGCCGCCGCCGTCCTCGGCCAGTGGATCGTGAGCGCGATCTTCGCCGTCGGCATCGCCGCCCACGGCTGGCTGTGGTGGAAGCTCTACCGCGATCAACGGGGCGGCGACTGATCCGGGTGGAGGTCGGTCCCCGGCGCCTCGGTGTGGATGGTTCGCGCTCGGTGGACGTGACGTTCCGATGCAGGCCGGTGGGCCGCGTCGTCGAGGAGCAGGACGCCCACGTCGACGAAGCGCTGCTGGTAGACCTCCTGGAGGACCTCGACCTGCAGGACGTCGGCCGGAGGCCCGACGGCGACGCATCGGTTCGCCAGCGCCACCACGAGATCGGCCCGGGCGGCCTCCGCCAGGTCGTGCGTGGCGAACACCACCGTCTTGCCGGCATCCCGCTCCTCGCTCATCGTCTCTTCGATGATCGAGGCGGAGACGACGTCGAGGCCGGTGAGGGGCTCGTCGAGCAGGAGCAGCTCGTGGTCCTGCGCCAGGCCCTGGGCGACGAAGACCCGCTGACGCTCGCCCCCCGACAACTCGCGCAGATGCCGGGAGGCCAGCTCCTCGATCCGGAGGCGAGCCATCGCGTCGGCCACCGCCTCCCGGTCTCGCCGTCCGAACCGTCGGAACCAGCCGGTGGAGGCGTACCGGCCCATCTGCACGACCTCGGCCACCGTCACCGGCATCGTCTCGTTCAGCTTCCGCCCCTGGACGACGTAGGCGAGGCGACGGCGGGCGAGGACCGGGGACGTCCCCAGGACGCGGATCTCCCCGGATCTGGGGGGGATCAGCCCGGCGATCAGGTCGAGCAGGGTCGACTTCCCCGCTCCGTTGGGACCGATGACCGCCACCATGAGCCCCACGTCGAACGCCAAGCTGGACGTATCGAGGGCCCTCCGCTCACCGCGGACCACGGTGACCTCACGGGCGACGACGGCCTGGCTCATCGACATTCCTCGCATCGGTGCACGATCTCGAGGGCGTGATCCTCGACCTCGACGTCGACCCGGCCCGCCGCCTCCGTCACCAGTTCCTGCAGACGCTCCTCCTCCTCGGCCGTCAAGGCGAGGTCCCGTACCGCACCGCATCCTGCGCAGACCAGGTGATGGTGATGGCCCCGGATCCACTCCGCCAGCTCGAAGCGGGTGGTGCCGTCGGGTCCATGATGGGCCACGACCACGCCCGCATCTCCGAGGACGGCGAGGCTCCGATACAGCGATGACTGGGGGACGGCGAGCCGATCTCCGAGCTCGGAGACGGACTTGGGCCCGTCGACGGCCTCCAGGGCCTCCACGACCGCCCGCCGAGCTCGCGTGTAGCGGATCCCCCGGGCTTCGAGATGTCGGGCGATGGGTTCGGTCACGCTGCTAATCTAGGAATGATTCTCATTCTCATCAACTTTCGTCGTCGACTCGGAGGCCACCGACCCCGCCATGAAGCTTCGCCGCATCCCCCTCGTCCTCCTCATGATCGTCGCCGCCTGCGGATCGCCCGGAAGCTCTCCGACGCAGGTCGTCGCCACCACCTCCATCCTCGGGGACGTCGTCGCCAACGCCCTCGGATCCCCCGTCGACGTCCTCATCCCCCGGGGTGCCGAGCCCCACGACTACCGCCCCTCCGGCCGTCAGGCCGCCCTCGTGGCCGAGGCATCCCTCGTCGTCGCCAACGGACTCGGCCTCGAAGAGGGCCTCGCCGACCTCCTCACGACCGCCGCCGCCGACGGAACCCCCGTGCTGGAGCTCGGGCCCCTGCTCGACCCGCGTCCGCTCGCTTCGTCCACCGCCCTCGACCCCCACGTCTGGCTCGACCCCATCCGGATGGCGGAAGGGGTACGGATCATCGAAGACCGGCTCGCAGAGCTCGACCCGACGTTCACCCGCGGACCCGCAGACACCTATGCCGAGTCGTTGGAGCGACTCGACCGGCGGATCCGGGAGGTCCTGGCCCCGATCCCGCCGGAGCGGCGTCTCCTCGTCACCTACCACGACAGCCTCGGATACTTCGCCGAACGGTACGGTTTCGAGGTGATCGGCACCCTCATCCCCGGTGGCTCCACCCTGGCAGAGGCGAGCCCGGCACGACTCGCCGAGCTCGTCGATCTCATCGATCGGACCGATGTCCGGATCTTGGTCGTCGAAGCCGGAACCTCACCCGACCTGGCCCGCGCCGTCGCCGCCGAGACGGGAGGCCAACTCCAGATCGTCGAGCTCTACATCGGCTCCCTCGGTGAGCCCGGCAGTGGAGCGGAGACCTACGTGACGATGATGGAGACCAACGCCCGCCGACTCGCCGCCGCCCTCGGAGGAAGGAGCTGAGATGGACTGGCTGACCGAACCCTTTGCCCTGGCGCTCCAGCAGCGGGCACTCCTCGGCGGGCTGTTGGCATCGGTGACGACGTCGATCGTGGGGACCTGGGTCGTCCTCCGGGGCATGAGCTTCATCGGCGACGCCCTCATCCACGGGGTCATCCCGGGGATCGCCCTGGCGCTCCTCCTCGGGTTCGATCCCGTCCTCGGCGCCACCGTCGCCGCCATCGTGATGATCGGCGGCATCAACCTCGTGCATCGACAGACGACCTTCTCCGAGGACACGGGCATCGGCCTCCTCTTCGTCGGGATGCTCGGACTGGGGGTGATCATCATCAGCCGGACCGCCTCATACGCCGGATCCCTGACGGCGATCCTGTTCGGCGACGCCCTCGGCGTCTCGACCGGAGACATCGCCGCCCTCGGCGCCACCGCGACCGCGGCCGCCGTCGGATCCGTGGTCTTCTACCGTCCGTTCCTCGTGCTCTCCCTCGACGAGGCGAAGGCGGAGCTGCTGGGCCTGCGGCCTCGCCTCGCCCACCTCACGATGCTGGCGCTCGTCACCCTCGCCGTCGTCGGCTCGTTCCGCACCGTCGGCACACTCCTCGTCCTCGGGCTGCTCATCGGCCCGCCCGCGGCGGCGGCACTCATCGCCCGGCGAGTGCCGACGATGATGGCCACCAGCGTCGTCATCGGGATGTTCTCGGTGGTCGCGGGCCTCGTGATCAGCTACCACGCCGGCACCGCCGGGTCGGCGACGATGGCGGTGATCCCGGTCGCCCTGTTCTTCCTCCTCCTGGTCGCGCGCACCCTCTGGGAGCGACACGTCAGCGCACGGTGAGGTACCGGCAGAAAAGATCGCCGTCGCCGACGAGGACCCGCTCGAGCCGCATCTCCACCGGTGGATCGAACGGCCCCACCCCGGCCACGAGACGCGCCGAGTCGCCTCCGGCCACGACCGGGGCGATCGTCACGCACAGCTCGTCCAGCAGACCTGCGGCGACGAGCTGGCCGATGATGCTCGGGCCGCCCTCGGTGAGGACCACTTCGACACCGCGAGCTCGGAAGAGGCCCAGCGCGTATCCGAGATCGACGCTCGGGCCCGGGGTGACGACGATCTCGGCGACCGTCTCCAGCTCCGCACGTCGCGCCTCGTCGGATGCTTCGGCGGTGATGACGATCGGGTACCCGGAGAAGATGCGAGCGTCGGGGTCGAGCTCCAGGCGGCCGCTCACCACCGCCAGGCGGGGGACGGGCGGCCTCCCCTGGGCGAGACGGCGATCCACGATCGCCTCGGGGAGCCGCACCGGGCCGTAGTCCTCGGCCCGGACGGTGCCCGCGCCGACCAGGATCAGGTCCGCCACACCTCGCAAGGCCCGGAACACCGCCAGATCGTCGTCTCCTCCGAGGTCGCTCGAACGTCCGGCGACGGCGGTCGCCCCGTCGACGCTCTCCACCATGTTCGCCACCACCCAGGGACGCTCCGGCCAGGCACGCCGCGGATCGTTCCCATACAGGGAGGCGGGGTCGACGTCGGCGACGTGGCGGGGATGGATCTGGTCCACCGTCCGGATCCTAGGGCGGCCACCCCCCTAGCCTGCACGTTCGTGATCCATCCCCTCGACCGGCTCGGAGCCTGGAGGTTGGCCCGCACCCCCGCCGTCTTCTGTGACGGATGGGGAGACCCCGCGGCGGTGGCGACCCTCGACATCGGCCTCCATCCCCTCTCCCCTCCCCCGCCGTTGACGGTCCGCTGGGAGCGGCGATGGAGCAACGACGGGCTCGAGGTCCGCGACGCCTCCTTCTCGAGCCCCGCCCCGCTCCCCTCCCCGGCCTCCCACGGCCGCCTCCGGACGATCGCACCGGCCGGCGGGGCCGCACGGTGGTGCGTGGTCATGCCCGCCTGGAACGACGAGGGCTTTCACGGTCGGACCCCCTTCGCCGTCTCCCTCGCCCGCCGGGGCGTCGGCGCCGTCCTCCTCGAATGCCCCTACTACGGGTCACGTCGTGTCCACACCCTCGGTCCGGCGATCCGGACCGTGGCCGACTTCGCCCTCATGGGACGGGCCGTCGTCGTCGAAGCACTCGGCCTCCTCACCACCTTCGCCGAACGAGGTCCGGTCGGCGTCACCGGCTACTCCATGGGAGGCAACCTGGCGGCGTTCGTCGGGGCCCTCGCTCCCAGGCCCATCGCCCTCGCCCCCCTCGCCGCCTCCCCTTCTCCCGCGCCGGTCTTCTGCACCGGGGTACTCCGGCACGGGATCCGCTGGGATGCCCTGGGTGGATCCGAGGCGCCCTCCCGTCTCGCCGACGCCCTCGGCGCGGTGAGCGTCCTCTCCCTCCCCTCCACGCCGACGACCTCACGGGCGGTGCTCGTCGCCGCCCTCCACGACGGGTTCGTCCCCCCGTCGGCCACCGCCACCCTCCACGCCCATTGGCCGGGATCCGAGCTCCGATGGGTCCGGGCCGGTCACGGCACGCTGTGGTGGCTCCGTCGCCGGGTGTTGGTCGCCGCGGTCCTCGAAGCGTTCGGCCGCACCGACCCCCCACCGCCGGTGTGAGCCGCTCAGAGCGTCTGTGATGCCGCGTAGGTCTGCCAGCGCCACATGTCGGCGCACATGTCGGTGACGTCCAGCTCCGCCTTCCAGGAGAGCTCCCGTTCGGCCTTCGAAGGGTCCGCCCAGGTGGCGGCCACATCACCGGGGCGTCGCGCCACGATGCGGTACGGGACTCGGGTCCCGGTCGCCGCTTCGAAGGCGGCGACCATCTCCAGCACCGACCTCCCCCGCCCCGTCCCCAGATTCCAGGTGTGGACCCCTGCATGGCGGGAGAGGTAATCGAGCGCCGCCAGGTGCCCCCGGGCCAGGTCCACCACGTGGATGTAGTCCCGCACCCCGGTCCCGTCGGGGGTGTCGTAGTCGTCCCCGAAGACGGGGAGCTCGTCCAGCTCGCCGGCGGCCACCTTGGCGATGTAGGGCATCAGGTTGTTGGGGACGTCGTTCGGGTCCTCTCCGATCAGGCCCGAACGGTGCGCCCCCGCCGGGTTGAAGTAGCGGAGCCGGGCGATGCGCCATTCGGGGTCGGCCGCCCACAGGTCGGCGAGGATCTGCTCGATCATCAGTTTCGTCCAGCCGTAGGGGTTGGTGGCCCCCGAGGTCGGCGTGTCCTCGGTGACCGGGAGCTCGGCGGGGTCGCCGTACACGGTGCACGAGGAGGAGAACACCAGGGTCTTCACCCCGTTGGCCTCCATCGCCTCCAGGAGGGAGACCGTGCCCCCCACGTTCACGTCGTAGTACGCGAGGGGCATCGTCACCGACTCACCGACCGCCTTCAGCCCGGCGAAATGCATCACCGCGTCGAACCCGTCCTCCAAGACGGCGGCCACGACCTTCCCGTCGCGGATGTCGACCCGATGAAACCCGGGACGGACCCCGGTGATCGTCTCGATCCGGTCGACGACGCTCTCCTTCGAGTTGGAGAGGTCGTCGACGATCACCACCTCGTGCCCCACCTCGATCAGCTCCACCACCGCGTGGCTGCCGATGTATCCGGTTCCACCCGTGACCAGCACTCGCATCGGCACCAGCCTAGGGGCGGAGCGCCGTGACGCGCACCTCGGCGAAGGGCTCGACGCTCCGCAGGGCGTCGGCGGGCACCCAACCCACCGGAGGGCGGCGCCATTCGAGGAGACGGACGTCGTCGAGGGTCACTGCCACGGAACGGCGGGCCTCGGCCCGCAGGGAGAGCATGATCGCGTCCGCCCCCTCCACGGCCGCCTCCGGGATCTCGACCTCGTACCCCTCGGGCTCGGCGGCGGCGCCGACCGGGAGGCGGAGCTCGGTCCTCCCCGTCAGCCGCGACGTGGGCGGGCGCCACGGATCGGTGTCGTCCACCTGGTAGGCGTCGACCCGGATCGCGAGGTCGAGGTCGATGGGTGCCCGGGCCTGGAACCGCAGGCTGTAGCGGGGTGCGCCGTCGAGGGGCGTCCCGTCCTGGTCGAAGAGCCGGTGACGAGGGATCGGGATCCGGGCGACGGGCCGCACCCATCCGTCCCGGGTCGTGAGCCGAAGGGCCCCGTCGACCACCCGCGGCCCTCCGTCGGGACCGAGGTTCCACAGCGCGCCCCCCGCCTCGACACCGTCCGCCTCGGTGTCGTCGAACCAGCCCCAACCCAACAGGTCTCGCCCCACCTCGACGGTGGACGGCACGACGGAGACGAACGTCCCCGGCTCCACCTCGACGATCCCGTCGGGGCCGGTGAGCATCGTCACCACCCGACGCTCGACGCGGTCCACGATGCGCCCGTCCGAGGCGACGAGCCCGGGGGATCCCGTCTCACCGACGACGATCCCCACCCGCCCATCGTCGAGGCGCGCCGCCGATCCCGGCATGAGCGCCGCTCCGTTCGCCAGCGTCCGGACCCGGGCGGCGCCCGCACCCGTCACCGGTACCGGACGGTACCCGTCGATCACCAGGGGGACGAGACGGGCGTCGAGAAGGCGGTCTCCTTCGAACACCACCCGCAGGAATCCCGCCGGGAAGGTGACTCCCAGATCCTGATCGAACACCAGGTTCCCGAGGGAATGGGCGATCAGCCTCCCGCCGTACCACTCGAATCCCTGCAGGACGTGGGGATGGTGGGCGACGACGAGGTCCGCACCGGCGTCGATGGCCGCCCGGGCGGCGCGGCGAACCCGTCGCGACGCCGACGCCGAGTACTGGAATCCCGAATGCAGCTCCACCACGGTGAGCCCCTCACCCACCCCGGCGAGGTCATCGCCGATCGTGGCGAAGGAGAAGGCCGCCGCACCTCCGTGACCTCGACGCGCCACCCAATCCTGCAGCTGGGGGAACAGACCCTCGGCGGTGAGCTCCCTCCACACACGCGCTGCTTCGACGACGCCGAGCGCTCCCTCGACCTCCTGGAACCAGCGCCACGCGTCCCCGGGCAGGTATCGCCCCGCTCTCAACCATGCCGTCTCGCCGGGTCGCCCGTACTCGAGCAGACGGGGTCGGAACATCCAACGCAGATCCTCCGCCGGGTCCTCGGGGATCGGATCCGCCGAGGTGGGAAGTTGGTCGTTGACGTAGTCCCCGTCGAGGGTCGTGTACGAAAGGATCGTCACCCAACCTCCCGGGGTGCGCACCCTGGCAGGACGCCGGGCCGATCCCTCGTCCAGCCCGGCTCCCGTGAAGGCGATCCCCGCCGTCTCCAGGTTGGTGGCCGTGGCGAGGACACCCGCGTCCCCCCAGTCGTAGGCGTGGTTGTTGCCTCCCACCGCCACGTCGACTCCCATCGCGGTGAGGGCGCCGACGATCTCCGGGGGCGAGTCCAACAGGAACCGCTTCCCGGGGAGCGCCTCCTCTGGCCTCACCTCCCCGACGACGGTCTCCAGGTTGACGACGGAGACGTCCGCCGCCGCGAACAGGGGAGCCAGATCCTCGACCACCCGGCGGGCGGACGCACCGCCGTCCCCCACCAGCAACCGCGCCGTGTCCGGTCGGATGGGCTGCAGGTAGCGTCGCCCCATCATCACGTCGCCCCCGAGGTGGAGCGCGGTCCGGACCGTCCCGTCGCTCCCCCGGCGGGCCCACAGCCGGATCTCCACGTCGTCTCCGGGGCCGAGCACGACCGGTTCGGTGAGCATCCCCTCGCCGGTGATCGTCCCGGAGACGGGTCCGGCGAGTTCGACGCGGACCACGCCGCGCTCGTCGGCGACGAACCGTCCGGTCTGCACCTCGACGACCGCATCGTGGAGGGGGCGGCCGGTCTCGTCGACGACCCTCACGATCGCCCGGGAAGGGCCTGCGGTCGGTCCCGCGGCACAGGCACCGGTGATCAACGCCACCGCCACGGCCGCCGCCACCCGGCGGGTGGACGCATCCATGCATCCTTCATCGGCACCCCGAGGCGACCCTTGATCCGTACCATGGGCCGGACCGACGAGAGAGCACACCGTGTCCGCCCGAGTCCAGATCATCGACGTCGCCCCCCGCGACGGGCTCCAGAACGAGAAGACGCTGCTCTCCACCGCCGACAAGGTGGAGCTGATCCGCCGCCTCCTCGCCGCAGGGATCACCAAGGTCGAGACCACCAGCTTCGTCCACCCTCGTCTCGTCCCCGCCATGGCCGACGCCGAGGCGGTGATGGCCTCCCTCGAGCCGCTGCCCGGCGTCTCCTACATCGGCCTCGCCCTCAACGAACGGGGGGTGGAGCGGGCGATCGCCGCCGGTTGTGACGAGGTCAACGCGGTGGTCGTCGCCGCCGAAGGTTTCGGGCACCACAACCAGGGGATGACCCCCGAGGAGTCGGTCGCCGTGTGGACACGGATCGCAGCCCGAGCCCATGAGGCGGGCGTCGTGCCGTCGCTCGTGATCTCCGTAGCGTTCGGATGTCCCTTCGACGGGGAAGTCCCCACCCGACGGGTCGCCGCACTGGCAGCGGCCGCAGCGGCCGCCCATCCCGCCCGGCTCACCCTCGCCGACACCATCGGAGTCGCAGGCCCCACGGACGTCCAGGAACGGATCCGAGCGGTGCGCGACGCGGTCGGCGACGGCGTCGAGCTCGGCGTCCATTTCCACAACACCCGGAACACGGGCCTCGCCAACGCCTACGCCGCCCTGGAGGAAGGGGTCCGGGTGTTCGACGCATCCCTCGGGGGCGTCGGCGGGTGTCCCTTCGCGCCCGACGCCACCGGGAACATCCCCACCGAGGATCTCGTCTACATGCTCCATCGGATGGGCGTCGAGACGGGCATCGACCTGGAGCTCCTCGCCGACGCGGCCCGCTGGCTCGAGACCCGCCTCGGTCATCCCATCCCCGGTCTCTACGCCAAGGCGGGACCGTTCCCCCGGTGAGCGGACTCAGGCGGAGAGACCCAGCGCCTCCAGCGCCTCGGTGATCTTGGCGGCCTCGGTGTCGAGCTCCGCCCGGTCGGCCGATCCGGCGTTGGCGAAGTCGAGGTCGTGCACCGACCAGATCGGGACGACGTGGAGATGGAGGTGGGGCACCTCCAGCCCCGCCAGCATGAGGCCGACCTTCTCCGGCCGGTAGACGTGTTCTTGCGCCCGCCCGATCCGGCGGGCGACACCGACCAGATGGTCCATGAGGTCGGGGTCGGCGTCCAGCCAGTGGTCGACCTCTTCGAAGGGCACCACCAGGGTGTGGCCCGGCTTCAGAGGTGCGATGGAAAGGAAGGCTGCGCACCGATCGTCTCGCCAGACGAAGCTGGCCGGAAGCTCTCCCTCGAGGATACGGGTGAAGATGGTCGCCATGGCTCCAGATTACCGATCGGCCTTCCCGGCGAGGGCGACCGCCAGAGCCCGGTGGTAGCGCTCCACGAAGGGGTCGACGAGACCATGCTCCCGCATCGCCCCCCTCATCCCGTCCACGTAGTCCCAGGCGTCACCGTGCGGGCCCCCTCCACCCTCCACGTTGGCGACGGCGGCCGCCACCAGACGGTCGACTCCCCAGTCCGACCACGCCGAGCCCATCGGCCACACATAGGCCGTCACCGGACCCTCGGCGGTCTGGAGCCGTGTGACCTCCGGTGTCGACGCCTCCCGCCCGACGAGAAGGTCGAGGATCTCGTCCGCCCCGCCGACGGGCCGGAGCGCCAACCCCCAGGTCTCCCCGCCGTCGACCAGAGACGCCGTCGGCGCCGGACGTCCGGGCGTCCCCCAGTTCCGAACCGACGGGTGCCCGAACACCCGTCGCCGACCCCGGAGGAGCGCGGGTCGAACCTCGGCGACCGTGAAGTCGGGCCGGAACATGATCGACCCGTACCCGAAGACCCAACTCACCACGACGACAGGCTACCCGGCTCCCGAAACCCGTCGCCGAAGTCGCCGACGAGGAGACGAGAACGGCTCAAACCCGGGTCCCGACGAGCCGAAACAGAGGGTGGCACCCCTCGGGATCGGTCAGGGAGTCCGGGGGGAGCCGACGAGCAACGAGAGGAAGAGGGTGCCGCTTTTCCTGATCGCTGGTGCCGCCGTCGCGTTCGGCCTGCTCGCCTTCTGGGCGTGGGAGGCCTACCAGCACCGCGTCCGCATCGAGGGCCTCGACCTGCGGATCCACGTCAACGGGATCCGGGGGAAGTCCACGGTGACGCGGCTCCTCGCCGGCCTCCTCCGAGAGGCGGGCTACGTCACGGTCGCCAAGTCCACCGGCACCTTCGCCGCCGTCATCGATCCCGACGGCTACGACATCCCCATCATCCGGCGTGGCCCGCCCACCATCCTCGAGCAGATCGCGGTGGTGCGGCGACACGTCACGCCGGACGTCGACGCGCTCGTCATGGAGTGCATGGCCATCAACCCCATCTACCAGGAGGTGAGTGAGCGAAAGATCGTCCGTTCCACCATCGGTGTCCTCACCAACGTCCGGGAAGACCACCAGGACGTCATGGGCGAATCCCTCCGGGAGATCGCCCGATCGTTGATGTCCACGTGTCCCACCGACGGGATCCTCATCACCGCCGAGCAGAACCCGGCCATCCAGCGGGTCATCCTGCGCGAAGCGGCCGCACGCGGCACCCGGGTCGTCTTCGCCGATCCCACCCTCGTCACCGAGGAGGACCTGGCCCGTTTCGACTACATCGCCTTCCCTGACAACGTGGCGATCGGCTTGGCCTTGGCTCGGCTCCTCGGAATCCCCCGCGAGGTGGCGATGCGCGGCATGGTGAAGGCACCGGCCGATCCGGGGGTCCTGCGCCTGCGGGACCTCCGGATCGGCTCCAAACGTGTCACCTGGGCCAACCTGTTCGCGGTGAACGACCGCGAGTCGATGCTCGCCGCCATGGAGAAGCTCGCCCCGTTCCGGACGCCGGAGACGACCACCGTCGGCATCCTCAACAACCGCTCCGACCGGGAACGGCGGGCGGTGCAGTTCGCCGACGTCGCAGTTCGGGACCTCTCCTTCGACCGCCTCGTGACCTTCGGCGCCTTCGAGGAGCTCGTCACCGACCGCCTGGTGGACCTCGGCTACCCCCTCGATCGCATCATCAACCTCGGCGATCGACGGAGACCGAGCCTCGAGGAGATCCTCGACCGCATGGTTCTCGCCATGCCGACCCCTCACGTCCTGGTCGTCGGCTTCGTCAACATCCACACCGACCAGGCCGAGATGCTGATGGAGTTCTTCGAGCACGAGGCCGCGCCCTACGAGTCGTCCACCCACGAGCCATCGTGAGATGACCGACTATCTCTTCAGCATCGAGGTCGTCCGCTTCGCCTTCGTGGCGGGGATCGTCATCTCGCTGTTCCTCTACGAGCGCCGCCACCTCACGACCGGATCCCTGGTGGTGCCGGGGTACGTGGCGGTGTTCCTGGTCCAACCTCTGGTGATCGTCGCCACCGCACTCAACGCCCTCGTCACCTACTGGTTGGTGAATCGGATCCTGGCTCGCCGCGTCCTCCTCTACGGACGGACCAAGTACTCGGTGCTCGCCCTCATCTCCATCGCCATCCAGGCGACGATGCTGAAGCTGTCTCCCAGCGGACCCTACCTGTGGGAGAGCGACGTCCCCCTCTTCGTCGGTGCCGGATACGTCATCCCCGCGCTCGTCGCCCACGACATGGCCCGTCAGGGCGTCGCCAAGACCCTCCGCTCCGTGCTCCTGGCGGGCGGCCTCGTCGCCGCCCCCATCGCCGTCGCGCTCTGGACCGTCCCCGGCGTCCAGGCGTCCGCCCCTCTCGTCGGCTTCGAGGTCCTGGCGCTCCCACCAGACTGGGTGCCCGTCGCGGTGTTCCTCTCCGCCGCCGCCGCCTGGGGGCTGTTCCACAACCACCGGCTGCGGGCAGGTGGGTTCGTCGGCGCCGCCTACCTGGGCATGCTCACCGCCGACCCCCTCCAGGTCGTGTTCGTGGTGAGCGTCGCCGCCGTCACCTACGTCATCGTGACCCGGCTCCTCCAACCCTGGATGATCCTCTTCGGTCGACGCAAGTTCGCGGCGATGCTGATCGTCTCCGCCCTCGTCGCCTGGAGCGCGATCTGGTTCGGGACGGCGGTGCTCGGCTACGAGGTCTCCTACTACATGACGCTGTCGTCGGTGGCCCTCACCCCCCTGTTCGTCCCCGGACTGGTCGCCAACGACATGGAGCGTGCAGGCATCCCTCGGGTGGTCGTCGGCACGGTCCTCGGCGCCGCCTTCGTCGTCCCCGGGCTCCTGGCGGTCGTCTCGGTCCTCGAGACCGGCACCCCCTCCCTCCCCTGGACGCTCGCCTCGCTGCTGGCC
>Ga0256839_1002837_pt1 | contig 18729 bp, 20 predicted proteins | sample 354166metaG_FD_185968 | JGI IMG/M metagenome (GOLD analysis project Ga0256839, IMG submission 185968) | Hydrothermal vent microbial communities from Mid Atlantic Ridge, Atlantic Ocean - 354-166 | ecosystem: Environmental > Aquatic > Marine > Hydrothermal vents | place: Atlantic Ocean: Mid... | reverse complement strand
CAGCCGGTCTCTCCCGTGACTGTCTTCAGCACCGTCCAGGTGCTGGCGTCGTCGGAACCCTCGATCGTGAAGTCCTTCGGGGCGCGGTTGCCCTCACCGCTGCGGGTCGTCCAGACCAGCTCGTCTATCTCGGTCGCCTCGGCGAAGGACATCATCACCCAGCCGCTGGTCGAGGCGGCCGAGGTCCAGCCCGTCGAGGTGCTGCCGTCGACCATCCGCCACGGCGCCTCGGTGGAATTGAACTGCGAATGGGCGGCCGAGACGGCCTTGCGGGCATCAGATGTCAGCACCGAGCCGTCCGCGAGCACGAAGCGCATCGCCAGCACTCCGACGTTGTTGGTGCTGTTGGAGGCGGAGATGTTGATGCGCCAGTACTTGTGCGCCGTCGTCGTGCCGGTCGAGAACACCCGGGTCTCGTTCGCCGCCCAGCCGGTCTGGCCGCTCACCGTCGCCGCTACCGTCCAGGTGGTGTCGTCGTCGGAATGCTCGATCGTGAAATCCTTCGGCGCGATGCCGGGGAAATCATCGAGCGCCGTCAGCGCCACCTTGCGCACGTCGATCGTGCCGGCATCGGCCCATTTGAGCCAGCCGGTGACCGTGCCATTGGGCGTCGCCCATCCGGTGCCGTCACCGCCGAGCGCCTGGAACGCCTCGCTCGCCGGGAATGAGCCCTGCTGAGATGAAGCCGACGGCGTGCCGCTGTTCGCCGTGCCCCGCGTCTTGTTCGCACCGCTGCGCTTCCAGGCCACCTCGGCCGCCGAGATGTAACTGCCGCCATCATTGGCGGTGATGTTGACGCGGTAGTGGACATAGGGTGTGCGGCCGCCCGCTGTCCCGCCGGCACCCAGCCCGCCGAAGATCGGCGCCACGCTCATTGCAGCGCCACCACATGCAGGTGCGAGGCGGCGCCGACCTTGTTGAGATAGAGCAGGAACGCGTCGCCGTTGACCGTGGTCAGCGCGTCGCCGGTGGTGATCGTGAAGCCGGTGGTGGTGATCGCGCCGGCCGAGGCGTTGTTGGTCACGTGCAGCGCGATCGAGGTCGAGTTGGCCGGCGGGTCGAGCGTGAACGCGCCGCCGTTGACGAGCTTCTGCATCGCCCCGTTCGCCTCGCTCGGCGTCACCGTGCCCGAGCTGATCGTGCCCAGGTCGTAGACGGTGTGGCTGTAGCCGACGCTCAACGTCGCGGTCGTGTCGGTCTTCACCACGTTCGCGGAGGAGCCGAGCAGCACTTCGGTCCATGCCGCCGGCGAAGCGGTCCCGTCATAGCGCCACAGGCGCAGCCCGCCGCCGCCGTCGTCGACGAACAGGCTCAGGCGGTCGACCACCGTCACCTCGATCCAGGCGCCGTTCTGATAGACGGCGAGGTTGTCCTGCGAGAAGCTCGACCAGGCGCCGGTCGGGCTCGCGCCGACGATGTGCACCTCGCCCTCCTCGGGGCTCGCGGGCGGGGTCGAGGTGCCCTTCGCCTTGGCCGCCACCTCGAGCAGGAAACCCACCGCCGCGAACTCGTTGACCGTGATGTGCGGCTGGTCCTGCCCGGCCGCCCATTCGCTCAGGCCGAGCCGCGTCATGATGCTGGTCATAGCGTCGCCTCCGCTGCCACGCCGCGTCCGACTGTGGCGCTGATCTGGTATACCTTGACCCTGATCGACGACTGCGCCGACCCGAAGTCGCTGGTCTGCTCGGCCGCCGTGTAGGTCGCGCTGGGGCTGGTCAGCCCGGTGATGGTGCGCACCACCGCGCCCGAGCCGTCGAGCACGTCGAGCTCGTAGCTCTCGCTCTCCTCGCCCAGCGGGCAGGCGGTGTTGTTTACGTCGCCGACGATGCGGCTGCGGCGCACCCAGGTGACGGTCAGATCACCGCTGCCGTTGCGGCTGCCCCTGAGCCGCACCGGGCTCCACGGCCGCAGCGAGCGGGCGCGGTTGGTGAACCCCCGGCGCGTCGTCCAGTCCTGCGCCACCAGGCCCACCGAGCCCGCGACATAGTGGTACTGGGTGCCGATGCTCGACCCGCCGAGGCGCAGCACCGACTTGGCGTCGGCCCAGATCACCCGGTCGCCGCTGGCATGGCTGCCGGTCAGATGCTCGGTGCCGCGCCGGCCCCTGAGCAGCGTCGACAGCGTCCAGGTGCCGTCGGCGTTCTCGACCGCGCTCGCGAACTGCACCAGCTCCCACTCGCCGGTGGTGCCGCAGGCCACCCAGACCGGGTTGGCGCCGGCCAGCACCTGCGCCTCGGTGGCGCTCGCCGGCGTGCCCGAGATCATGCGCACGGTGAGGCTGTTGGCGCGGTCCCAGAAATTCGCACTCGACACGTCGCCCAGCTTCGCCGTCGCCTGCCCCACCGTCACCGCATCGGTCAGCGCCGCCCATTCGTCGTCGAAGGTGGTACCGTCCGCCGAGCGCCAGATGATGCCGCCGCTCCATTTCCACGTCGCGCGGCGCGGCCAGACGGCGACATGGAACGCGCTGCCGTCATCCTCGTCACGCCACAGATGGCTGTCGACGAGCGCGAAATCTGTGGGGCTGATCTCGTCCAGCACCGGCGCCGGGCGGGTGGTGTCGAGCGGCGTCCCGGCCGTCGCCAGCAGAGGCGCGGCGAGGTGCCCGCGCATCCTCAACACCCTGTCGCCGGCGATCTCGCGCACCCGCATCTGGTGACTGCCGCCGTCGCCGCTGACGGTGACGATGGCGCCGGTCTCGATGTCGGCGCGGGTGTAGGGCGTGGCGAGCTCCATCTCCACCCGCTCGGCCGAGGCCGCCGCGAGCAGCCGCTGCGCCGCGCCCCACGCCTCGTCGTCGTCCATCACCAGCGAGGTCGAGATGCGCGCCACCTCGCCCGAAGGCACCACCTCGACGGGAAATTCGTCGGCCTGTTCGGCCGGCTCATGCTGGGCCGGGCGCGAGCGGTAGACGATCTCCACCCGGCGTGGACTGTCCGAGGCGACGGTGCGGCGCGTCAGCGCCGGGCCGCCATCGGCGCCCAGATCGTCATCGCCGAGGCTCGCGCTCGCCGCCGTCGCCCGCGGCCGCACGGTCAGCTTGCCGTCGAGCAGCGCCGCCTCGTGATCGGTCAGCGCCAGCAGATCCTCCCACAGCCCGCGCGCGGTCAGCCGCGCCGATTTCTGCGGCGCGCCCCAGATCTGCCTGGTGACGGCCGAGAGATCGACTTCAGAATCGGCCACGCCGGCGCGCCGCGCGGCATCGCGGAGCACGTCCGCCAGCGCCACCCGCTGCCCTCCGAAGCGGCTGCCGAACAGGACCAGGGCACGATCGTTGCTGCCCACCGGCACGTCACTGGCCGCCCAGCTGTCACCGCGCAGCCGGAACACCGGATCCCACGTCGCCACATTTGGCAGCGTGCCCCAGCTGTAACCCCAGTTGGCCAGCGGAATGCGCGCGACGATCTGCCCGCTCGCCGTGTCGATGGCGCGCAGCGCCTCCGTCGTGTCCCCGTCCGGGTCATCAGCCGAGACGAACCAGACACGCCCGTCGACATGGCCAGTGATTCCGCGCCAGCCGCCCAGCCTCGCATTGGTGAAGGTCAGCTCGCGGATCTTGAGCAGATTAGCGTCATAAATGCCGACGCCGGAGGTCCCTACCAGTACCAGTGTGCCTGCGTCGCGGTCCACCCAGACCGCGGTCGGATCCCCGAGCGCGCCATCCAGCGTCACCGAGAGATCGGGCGTGTAGGCGTCAGCGTCATAGTTCTGCGAGCCCACCGGCGGCGCGCCGATCGGCGCCCGCTTGAGGCCATGAGTACCGCTGCTGTCCTTGTAGTAGAGATAGGCGTAAGTGCCGCTGGCATCGACGTCCATCTGCCCGGTGCCGTTATAGATGCCGACGCCCCAGTCGATCGCCCCGGGCGCATCGACGGCGCCGCGCGAGGCGATGCTGACCGCCCCGAAGAAGCCCCATCCGCCCCGCGTCAGGCGGTGATAGAGATAGGGCCGCACCCCCGTCACCGGGTCCACCGGCAGCCAGTCGACCTCGCGCACCGCATGGCTCTGCACGGTCGATACCTCGGTGCCGGCCGTCGTCAGCCCGTACTTGTTGCTGGTCAGGTTGGCCTTGGTCGCCAGAGTGGCGATCCATTGCCCGCTTTCGGCGTCGACCACCGGTGCGCCGCCGAACGACACGCTGCCGTTCCAGGTCTCGGTGATGACGTAGAAACTGCCATCAGGCGCGGGTGCGGGCGGCGTGTAGTCGTTGAACCACTGATATCCGCTCGCCTCGCTGATTTCCGACGGCACGCCACCCTGGGGCACCGAGCTCTCGGTCCACACGTTCGGCGCGCCGCTGATATCGTCCACGCGTTCCAGCCGCCCGCTCACCATGTCGTAGATCTCGACCGCCAGTTTGCGCGCCTTGGTGACGAACAGCCGCCCACGGGCGGGGTCGAAGGACACGCTGTCGCGGCCGTTCGTGTAGTCGGGCAGGAACAGCGTCGGCCAGGTCGCCGGCGCCGCCGTCACCTCCACCAGCACCGGCGGGATGCGATTGCCCCACCGCTCGAGCGGCACGTCCTCGAACACCAGATAGCTCATCCCCCGCCAGGCCGGGGCGTTGGTGTCCTCGGCCTCGATGCGCGGGTCGGCGTCCTGCGAGGCGCTGCCGGTGTAGACGCGCACCGTCAGCCCCTCGATCGGACCCGTCAACGGCAGCGCCGTGCCGGCCGAGATGGCCGCGCTCAGCGCCTCCGAGGTGGCGTCGTAGACCAGCTCGTCGCCGAACCAGATGCGGCGCACGCCGGTGATCGGGTTGTCGCAGATCAGCACCGCGAAGGTCGCGTAGTATTCATAGGTGATGTAGGTCGGCCCGCCCTTGCCGCCGGCCGAGGACTTCTTGCGCTTCTCCTTCAGCGCGCCGCCTTCCACCCAGATCAGGTCGGCATTTATCACCCCCTCGCCATAGGCGATGGCGATCGGGCTGCCATAGGTGCCCGGGGCCACCATCGTGTCCTCGAGCCGCGGCCCCTTCTGCGGCGGACCCGGGAACAGCACCGCGCCCAGCACTCCGCCGGCCAGCGCGCCGAGCTGGGGCACGCCGAACACCGCGCCGACCAGCGCGCCGCCGATGGTCAGCGCCGCCCGCGCCATTTCAGCCCTCCCACGCCATGCCGGGGTGGCGCCACGCAGCCACCAGCCTCGGCACCCAGGTCTGCCCGTCGAGCCGGTGCTCGACCACGCGCCCGCCGGTGGCGGTGCCCAGCGCATGGACCACCCGCCCTGGGCCGCTGACGATGCCAAGATGCGCCCAGTCTGGCCCGCGGAAGAGCGCGATCACCCCGGCGCGCAGGTCCTCGCGCGCGACCGCCACGAAGCCCTGTGCCCGCGCCGTGCCGATCAGCCGCCGCCAGTCCGGCCGGCGGCCATAGGCGGTGTCGTCGGCGACCGGCAGCCCCGCCTCCTCGAGCGCGCGCACCACCAGTCCGACACAATCGACGCCCAGCCGCGAGCGCCCCTGGTGGCGGAACGGCACCCCGAGCCAGCGGCGCGCAGCCGCGACCACCGCCGCCGCCGGCACAGGGTCACAGGTCGCGTTTCGGCACATACGGGAACCCGTTGAAATTGAGCCAGTTCGAGAAGGCGATGCAGGCCGCATGGCTGCGGTCGCAGCCGCGCTCGATGGTGAAGGTGTCATTGACCGCGATCGGCTCGATCGGCGCCCGGTAGAGGGTGATCTTGCCCGCCCCGTCATCGGCGGCCACCGCCGACTGGACGCTCTTGCCGGCATTGGCGCCACCGGTCCACACCACGCGGCCGCGCTCGAAGAACTTCGCTTCGACCGAGATGCCCGTGGCGGTGAACTGGCGATCGGCGAGCACCGCGCTCACCGTGCCGCTCCACGACAGCGCCCGCTCGGCCTTCCAGGTCACCGTGCCGTCGGTGACGGTGGCGCCCTCGGTGATCGGCCAGGCCGGCTCGCTCGCCCCCGACGTGCCCGCCACCGTGCAGCGGTACCACCAGCCATTGGCCGTCGTCGGCTTGACGCGGCTGCCGACCAGCCGGTCGCCGTCTTCGGTGGCCGTGTAGGCGGTGGAGGCCTGCCAGGAGGGCGGCGCGAGGTCGACCCCGCAGGCGGTGTTCGGCGTGCGCTCGCTGGCGGCGGTCGAGCCGAAGGACTTGCGGCACATGGCGCCGATGGTCTGGGCGATGGGCCTCTGCATCAGCGCCGCGATCGAGCGCAGCTCGAAGACGAACTCGTCGCCCGAGCTGCGCACCTCGCCCACCGTGCCGGCGAAATAGATGTTCTGGCCGCCCGACGGGTTTTCCCAGTCGAGCTCGAACAGCACCACCGAGGCGCCGTCGAAGCGCCCGCCATGGGCGTCCTCGGGGACGATGCGCGCGTCGTCGACGGCGCCGATGATCTCGATGTTGTCGACCGCCAGGTCACCGCCCACGCGCCCGGCCGACAGCGACACCCCGTCCGACGGCGAATAGGTGATGGTGCCCTTGCCATCGCCCAGATCGACGCTCAGCGACCGGTCGTGCTCGGTCAGGGCGATGGTCAGCCCGTCGCGGGTGACGATGCGCACACAGCGCGCCCAGGTCGTCGAACCGGTCGCCGCCTGCGCCTGCATGTTGGCCGGCAGGCTCATTCGTCGACCTCGATCAGCGTCACGTCGGGAAAGCTGGCCAGCTCGTCGTGCAGGAACTCGCTCGCCAGCTCCTCGCTCTCGTAGCGCACGGGAACGTGGAACTGGTATCCGGCGGTGATCGCCACCCCGCTGCCCGGCGCGGTGGTGAAGGTCACCTTGCCCGTCAGCCGGTCGACCGACCAGCCGCTGGTCTGCTCGGTGCCGTCGAAGGCGATCCTCACCGACGCGGTGATCGGCTTGGTGATGTTGCGGGTGAAGGACTTCGGGCCGGCGCTCTCGTAGATCTTGACGAGCTGGAACACGGTGGTGCTGCCGTCGCCGGTGCCGATCGCCTGGTCGGTCGGGCCCGGTGTCTGATCGAGCCGGCTGCTCTGCCAGTCGGCGAAGTCCTTGAAGGGAAAGCTGTAGAGCGGGCCGCGGCGGCCTTCCCAGTGCTCGATCAGCGCCGCGATCGCCGCCGGATCATCGGGCGGCACGGCGATGATGTAGACCCGCCGCCCGTTGGCCCAGGCCGAGTTGCGGTGTTCCTTGCCCGAGCGCCCGGTGACGATGTCCGTCTCGCGGCGGATCACCCCGCGCGCCCCGAGCGCGACATTGGCGGGAAAGAGAACGTCGTGGAAGGCCATCTCAGACGTAGCCCCGCTCGGCCCGCATCACCTGCCGCGCCACCTCGCGCGCCACCGAACCGGCCGCCTCGCGCACCCCGCGGGCGTCGCGGGCGTTGACGGTGACGTTGATCACCGGCGCCGCCGCCGGTGCGCCGGGCGGTTCCACCGTCACCCGCTCGCCACGGCTGGCACGGAAGGCGACGACATTGTTGTCGATGCCACCCACGCCCCCGACCGTGAAGCTCCCGCCATGGGCGAAGCCGGGCAGGATCGAGGAGAGCGCCGAGCCCAGGCCGGAGAGAATCCCGGAGAACAGCCCGCCGAGGCCGCCACCGCCGCCGGTGCCGCCGGCTGCCTTCGAGAACAGCCCCGTCAGCGCATCCTCGATCTGCGAGAACGCGCCATCGATCAGCTGATCGGCCAGCCGATCAGCCAGACCGAGGATGTTTTCCTTGAACGAGCGGAAACTGAGCTCGCCCGTCCGCAGAGCCTCGCGGAGCGGATCTGTAATCGCCCCGGCAAGGTCGCGGAACACCGATGACGTCTCTGCGCCCAAATCCTCTACAGCCGCCCCGACACCGTCGCCCATGCGCGAAAATTCGTCGACGATCGCATCGACCATGTCGGGCACGAGAGAGCCGAATACGAGATACTCGGCGAGCCCGTCCCATTTCTCCGCGACCCAATCGAGCGCGGACCCGATCTTTTCCTTGATCCAGCCGAACCCCGATCCGATCACGTCCTTGATCGCGCTCATGAAGCGACCGACAGCCTCGAACATCCGCGCATGAAAATCCTCGAAGTTGCGGACCAGTTCCTCACCGAAAACGGCGACGAACATGCCGCGGATGGCCAGAACCCCGCCCTTCAGCGCGTCCCAGACGTCGCCCATTCTGTCTACGAGCCACGTCTTCGTCTGCGCGACGATGTCCGAGAGCGGCTGCGAGACGAAATCCCGCGCGGCTACAAAGGCAGCCTTGATGTCGTCCCAGAAGTACCAGACAGCAAAGCCGACAGCGGCAATGGCGCCGATAACGAGTAACAACGGCGCTGAAAGACCGGCTACGGCGGCACCGAAGACGATCAGCCCCTTCAGCGAAACAGCCGCGAGCGGAGCGAGCGCGCCGAGACCGGTGGCGAACATGCCGAGGCCGAAGATGACCGGCCCGAGCACTACCGCGAGACCGCCCACGATCGTTCCCCATTTGAGCAGCCGCGGGTTTGTCTCGGCAAGTCCGCGCACGAGCTCTGTCAGCCCTTGGACGAATTCCGTGGCCCATTGCAGCAGCCCGGCATCGGCGATTGTGATTGCCAGCCCTTCGATTGCCGAGGTCATCTTCTTCAGCTCGCCGAAGAACCCTTCCAGCCGCGCCTCGGCCATCTCCGTCGCCGAGACATCGGCGAGCTCGGCCTTGAGCTTCCGTATCCCCTCGGCCCCCTCTTCGGCCAGCCGCAGGGCCGTGCGGATCGTCCGCTGCCCGAACAGGGTTCCCAGCGCCGCGGTGCGCTGTTCCTCGGTAAGTCCCGCCATGGCCTGTCTCAGCTGCTCGGCGATCTCCTCGAGGCCCTTCATCCTGCCGCCGGCGTCGAAGAATTCGAGCCCGAGCTCGTTCATCACCGCCGTTGCTTTCTCACCCTGCGGCACCAAGCGCAGCAGGAAGCCCTTGAAGCTCGTCCCAGCTTCGGCGCCGCTGGCGAACGAGCTCGCCGTCGCCGCAAGGGCCGCATTCATGTCCTCGAGGCTCATGCCCAGCGGACCAGCCGCGCCGGCGGCCTGGCCGACTGCCAGCGCATAGTCCTCCCAGCCGAGCTTGGAGTTGGCCAGCGTCCCCGCGACGTTATCGACGACACCACCGAGGTCACCGGCCGCCAGGCCGAAATTGACCATCAGATCAGTGACAACATCCGCGGCCGAGGCCAGATCGCCGCCCGACGCCGCCGCAAGGCGCAGTGTCGCATCCGCCGCCCCATCGAGAATCTGTGTCGCATTCAGCCCGTTACGGGCAAGCATTTCGATACCGTCCGCGGCCTCAGAGGCGGAAAACTGAGTCGCGATCCCGAGGCCGGCAGCGAGATCGCGCAGCCGCTCGAATTCCTCCGCGGTCGGCGCCATGACCGCGCGGACACGGTTCATGCCTGCCTCGAATTCGCCGGCCGATTTCAGCATCAGCGTGCCGATACCGGCCAGCGGCGCGCCCATTTTCGCGGAAATCTCGCGTCCCGTGCGCTTCATCCGGTTACCGAAGCGCCGCATTCGCCGCTGGACATTCGCGATGCCCTTCTGGAACGCAGCGGTGTCGAGCGCGAGATTCACGTAGAGCTGCGCAAGCATCCCTCGGGTGGCCATCAGTGCATCCTCTCGTCGCGCCGCTTCTGGACCTCGGTCCACGCCATCACCGCCGCCTCCATCTCATCAGCCGACTGCGCCCGGACCGGGCCCTGGACGAGCAGACGCCGGAGCGGCGGTATCGTTTTTGCCCGGCCGAGCGCGGCGACGTGCCACACGGCCCAGGCGCGGGCGTTGTGCTCGTTGCGGATGCGGACGGCAGCGCCGTCCATGACTGAGGTGATCTCGCGCAACGTCAACGACCAGAAATTGGCCGGGTCCTGCCCGGCCTCGACCCAGGCGGCGAGCATGACCAGCGGTTCTAGCCCGCCGCCTTCCGAGGGCGGCCGCGAGCGCGCCCCTCGCTCGCAGGGAACGCCGCCGTGAAAGCCCGCTCGATCGCACGTGTCACCGCCGCCATGCCAGCATCGTCCATGATCCGGCCGGCCTCTGCCTCGGTGAGATCGGGCTGCCGGTCGATCAGCCCGGCCCACAGAACCGCGCGCAGGTGCCGCATACTGATTCCATCCGCACCCTCGAACAGCGCCGCGATGCGGGCGATCGGCATCTCGAGCCGCTCCTCGAGAGCGCACAGGCTGTTGACCGTGTAACGCAGGACATGGAACGTGCCGTCTGCCGTCTCCAACGCCACTTCGCCGCGATGCGGGTTGGCCATCACGGCACCGTGTCGATGGTGTAGTCGCCGGTCAGCTTGAGCGTCAGCGTCCCCTGCATGACGCCGTCGACCACCAGCTCGTTGACCGACCACCCGGTCATGAGCGCCGCGAACGTCCAGCGCTTCGCACCCGTGCCGCCGGGCGGCAGCACGATGCGGCAGTTCTTCGCCGCGGTGGCCGAGCGGAAGCCCTGGATGATCGTGTCGGTGGCGTCCCCGGGCACGTAGTTGATGACCACCTCGGTCTCGCCCGGGTCGGTCAGTCCGCGAACGTATTCGCGAGTCCTGTTCGGGCTCGTCAGATGGGTGGCCTCGATGAGCTCCGTGGTGTCTGGCGGCGGTGTGATGCTGACCACCTCGCCCAGTGCCGTGAAGACTTCCGGGCTGGCGCCGTCACCCACCTCGAAGGTCGCATTGTAGCCGATTTTCGCGCTGGTCATCTCTCTCTCTCTCCTCACTCGCGATAGTGGACGATCAGATCGGCCGAGGCGCGCCACAGCCGGCTGGCCCCGCCCGCATCCTCGCCCGGCAGATCGTTCTCGCCCTCGACGAAGACGCCGAGGATGGTCGTCGTTCCATAGCTTCCCTTCTGCCGGTCGACGGCGGCGAGCGCGGCGCGCAGGGTCGTCCTGGCGCTGGTGTAGCTCTCCGCCCAGACATCGAGCTGGACGCGCCCCTCGATGACGTGCGTGCGGCCGTCGATGGTGCGCGGGCGCACCGCACCGATCCGTTGCAGCACGAGATAGGGCCGCTCGACGCCGGCCGGCGCCCTGACCCAGTAGCGCCGCCCGCCGGCCACGCCAGCCAGCAGCGAGGTCAGAAATTCCTCCATCAGCCACCCGCCGCCTTCGCTGCCGCCCGGGCGCGGCGCTTCGCCAGCCGCGCCGCCGTCTTCTCGATCTCGCCGCCGAGGTCGCGCCGGACGATGACCAGCGCGCGCTTCGCCTTGCTGTCGAAGGCCGGGCGCATGAACGGCCGGGCCGGCTGATTCTCGGTGCCGAACTCCTGCCACATCGCGTATCGGACCCGCGCCAGCGGCCCGATGAAAACCTCGGCGAAGGGCGCCGCACCCTGCGCCGCGCGCAGCGCGGCGCGGGCTTCGGCACGCGTCGCCCCACCCTTCATCGCCGCATGGAACGCGCGCTTGCCGGGATCGTGCCCCTTCGGCTTCTTCGTGTAGACGGCAATCGACAGCTTCAGGTTGCCGGTGTCGACCGGCGCCCGCGACTGCGCATCGTCGGCGATCACCTGCCCGGCCTTCTTGAGCACCCGCTTCGACGCGGCCCGCGCGGTGCGCTTTCCGAGCGCCGCGAGCTTCGCGTCGAGCTCCTTGAGCCCCCGCACCGATACCTTCACAGCATCGCTCACACTGCTCTCCTCACCGCTCTGATCCACAGGAACCGCCGCCGCCCGTCGCGCGTCTCGCTGACCTCGGTGATGTTCCAGATCGCACCGTCATGGTTGATCCGGTCATCCGGCGTGACCGTCCGCGTCACGGATGTCGAGCGCACCCGGAAGCGCGCCATGAGCGCCGCGCCGCGCTCACCCGCGGCATCCTTTTCCTGCGCCGTGACATCCTCGCGGGCGGCCCAGATCGTCGTCAGCGCCGCCCATGTCTGCACCGGCTCGTTGAACTCGTTCGCCGCCACCGTCGCCCGCTCGATGGTGATGCGCCGGTCGAGCCTGCCCGCACCGATCATGCAGCCGCTCCGGTCACCGGCGTCACCCGGTGCTGCTGCACCAGCCGCCGTGCCGCCACCATGACCTCGGCGCGATCCTCGCGGTTCTCGTACCAGTCGCCGACGATCAGCCGGATCGCCTGCTTGAGCGCGCCGGGCACATCCGCCGCGGCATCGCCATAGCCGACCGTGCAGGTGATGGTGACCGGCAGATCCCACGCCCGCACGGACGGCCAGCTCTTGCCGTAGCCAAGCCCCAGCGCGCCCGGCACCCGGTCGGTGTCGATCACGTATTCCCCCGCGGCCCAGGTCTGCGTCACGCCGTCCGTATCGACGTACTGGACCTGAGAGACCGACTGGAGCGTACCGCCTGGCAGCTCCACGATCTGCTCCGCAGCGGCGGGAAATCCGCTCATCCGGAACGTCCAGCTCTGCGTCATCAGGGCCCGGTTGGCCATCCGTTCGACCAGCTCCCGCGCGTCGGCGATCAGCTGCGTGATCAGGCTGTCGTCGTCGCTCACCTCGACGCGCAGATGGTCCTTCATCTCGCTCAGCGTCACCGGCTCCGCGGTCGGCTTGCCGCGCCCGATCGACCAGCGGGCCGGCCGCCAGACCGCGCTCAGAGGATAGACGGTCATGCCACCTCCAGCTCCCATGGCCGCGGCTGGCCGTGGAAGGCGATCACCCGCGCGCCCGCCGGCACGCCGCCGGCGCAATGCTTCTTGAAGCTCACCACCGCGCCCGGCAGGATCTCCTGCCAGCAGACCCATCCATCCGCATGGCGCTCGACGAACCCCTGATCACCCCACCACCGCGGCGTCTCGTTTGCCGCCATGTGCCCGGCGGGGTCTTCGCCGAAACGCCGCGCCAGCCAGGCCAGGTCGCCTCGCCAGGCCATCACGCCGGTGCCGATCTCCCGCTGGCCCGGGTTGAAGTCGCGCAACACGACGAGATCATGCGCAGAAGCGGCGGCGAGGAGCGGCGACAAATCGCCCGTGATCGTCGTGTCGAGGTCCAGATAGAGCACCGGGCCAGAAACGCTGAAGGCCTCGATCTTCGCCCACCAGCCCGGCCAGTCATGCGACAGTGGACGGTATCCCGGCACCGATCGATCATCGCTCAGGCAGACGAATTCGCTCTCCGGCGCATGCTCCCGGCACTGCGCAAACAGTCGCCGGACATGCTCCGGGCCGAAGTCGCCACCCGAGCGCAGCACCGTCACGATGCGGGTGTGCACAGCAGGTTTCTCCCGTCCGCATTCCGCACCACATAGCCGCCGGCGCGCATCAGCCAGGCGCGCAGCCGCTGCTCGGCCGCCTCGGTGTTGGCCTCGAGCACGAGCGCCGGCCGCCAGCGCTCGATCGTCATGCGGGCGCCTTCCAGCACCGCGTATTCATGCCCCTCGACATCGACCTTGATCAGCGCCACCGGACGGTCGGCGACATCGTCCAGGTCCTCGTCGAGGCTCACCGTCTCGACCTCCTCGCTCGCCGGGCCGGCGCAGCCGGGCGCCTCGATCGACCCGCCCGAGGTCAGCGGCACGCGCGGGTTGTGCCAGAAGGTCGCCCGCCCGCGGCGATCGGACACCGCGCACTGGCGCGCCTCGATGCGCAGATCGTTGAGCGCCGCATTGGCCATCAGCCTCGCGAACACGCGCGGGTTGGGCTCGTAGGCGCGCACGCTCTGCCCGGCCGCCGCCAGCGGCAGCGTGTACCAGCCCGTGCCGGCGCCGATGTCGAGGACGAGACCGGGCCGCGCGGCCGCCTCACCGAACACGAACCGTGCCGTCTCGGGCTCGAATTCCTCCCCCGTTCGGCGGCAGAAGCCGACGATCATGTCGTCGGCGGCGAGGAAGCGGACGCCGTTGGCCACGAACAGATCGCTCACGCCAGCGCCTCCTCGATCGACATGCGCGGCCACGCCTTGAGCGCCGTGCGGCGGCTCGCGTTCACCGCCTCGACGCCCCGAGCGACGAGCTCGACGATCGCCGCATCTAGAAGCCGCGCGCAATTGCGCAGCATCCGTGCATCTGGGTTGTTGAGGCGGTCGTGCCGGCCATGCCAGTGCACCCCTTCATCGAGCGCCATGTCGAACCCCGTCAGCACGATGCGCCGCGCCCCGCAGATCGCGGCCAGATTGACCACCTGAAACCCGGAATTGCCGCCCGCGCCGAGCCGCTCGCCATCCCACTGCATCTCGTTCGTCCTGGCACTCACCCCGCAGGGGATGCATCCTGGATATTCGCCCGTGCCGATGAAGCGCAGACCGGCAAATTCCCCCGCGCTCGGTCCGCGCAGCTCCCACCAGCGCCGATCGCAGGCATAGAGGGCATCCGCCCATGGCGCGAGCCGCCAGGTCTCGTTGATCACGACGACGACGGCGCGTCCCCGGCATGCTTCGAGGTCCTCGCGCCGCTGCGACGGCCCGCTCGCCGCGACGACGACGACTGCCCCCTGCCAGTCCGGCCAGTCGTCTCTTTTTTTTTCGCCCGCGTGGCCTTGTTCTCGGGCGCGCCGGCCAGCATCTTCGCCATGCCGCCACGCACCGCGGCCGCCGCCAGCTCGCCTTCGATGACGTCGCCCTCCTGCCACTGGCGCGGATAGACCTCGCCGTCGCGGACACCCTTGAAGGGCGCGATGACCTCGGCCTTCATCATTTCGTCAACCTCCACCGGGCGGGCCCGAAGGCCCGCCCTTGTCCGCGCGTCACGGTCAGCTGGTCGCGCACTTGATCAGCTTGATCGCCTGGTCGTTGCGGACGATGCCACCGACCCGCCGCCGCACGTAGAACTTGACGCTCCCCGGCGAGGTGATGTTGTCGTCGGTGGTGATCCGCAGCATCGTGCGCTCGACCGCCAGATAGCCCTCGCGGAAGTTCCCGAACGCCACCGGGAACGCATTCGCCCCCACATCGGGCATGTGATCCATCTCGACGATCGGGTAGCCGAACAGCATCGTCCCCTCGCCGATCTCGATGCCCGGACGCATCAGGTAGTCGCCATCGACGTCCTTGAACTTCCGGATCACGCCCTTGGTGGTCGTGTTCATCAGCCACACCGCGCCCTCGCGCCACTGCGGACGCATGGCATGGATGGTGTCGATGAACACGTCGCCGGGATCGCCGGGAGGCGAGCCGGTGCGGTCGTTGACGAAGCCGTTGGCATCCCCCGTCGGCACGTATTCGAGGGTCTGGAACGCGCGGGCCGGGCTGTCGAAGTCACCCGTCGCCACCGGCGTGCCGTTGAGGAAGCCGGTCGGCTTGTTGGTGCCGTCGCCCGAGATCCACGCTTCCCCCTCGCGACGCGAGAATTCCCGCGTCACCTGGTTGATCAGCCACCGTTCGAGGTCGAAGAACGAATCGTCGAGGATGTGCTCGTAGATCTGGGGGTAGGCATAGACCTCGCCGAAGGTCGGCACCACCGGCTTGATCGCAGGGGTCGCCGTCGCCGACCGCGTGTCCGTCTCACCGACCCAGCCCGACGTCTCGCCGTTGACGTCGACGAGCTCCTTGTAGTCCGAGGTGCCCACGGTGATCACGTCGAGCACACGGCGCATCGGCGATTCCTTCTGCAACTGCTCGTAGATGCGATTGCCGATCACCTGCGGAATCGCATCCCCGGCCGAGCTGGTCGCGCTCGAAATCGCCTTCGCCTCGACCGCCGCCTGCATCAGCTTCGCCTTGCGCTCGTGGTCCTGCGGCTTGCGCAGCCATTCCAGAAACGCCTCGGCATGGGCCTTCTGCGCCGGCGTCTGCCGACCGGGGCCACCGTCTCCACCGATGGCCGGGCGATCGAGCTTGATCTCCAGCGCCTCGAGCCGCGCCTTCGTGGCCTCGAGCTCGGACAGCCGAGTCTCGAGCTTTTCCAGCTTCTCCGCCGTCAGCGGATCGGCTGCGCCCTTCTCGCGGATCTCCCTGATCTCCAGGTCATGGGCCGCCTTGAACTCTTCGAAGGCGGTGCCGAGCTGGTCGATCACCTCCTTCACTTCCATGATGTTCTCCGGCATCATCCGTCTCCATTGTCACGGGGCTATTGCGTCAGCGTCGTCAGCAGCCGCCGCAGCCCGGCCTCTGCAAGTGCCGCCTCCCGGATCCGCGCAGCGTCCCGCTGCGCTCCGAGTTCCATGCAGCGCGAGACCAGCGACTTCGCCTCGCGTGCCGAGAGCCCCGCATCCCGCAGAGCCCGCTCGATATCCCTCTCCGTCATCGCCGGCAGTTCCTTGACCGCGATGACCCGCGCCTCGTCATTCATCGGGAATGTGACCAGGGAAACCTCGAAGAGCTCCGCCTTCTCGATCACCCGCAGGTCCTTCTCCCGATCGAGGCGATGACTCTTCGTCCTGTAGCCGATCGACAGTCCCGAGATCGCCCTGGCCTTCAGGAACGCCAGCGCATCCCGCCCCGCCTCGGTGTCGGTCAGCAGCTGCCCCGCCACCCGCAGGCCCCGATCATCCTCGCGGACCTCGTCCCAGACTCCGACCGGACGTCCCGGATCATGCTGCCAGAGCATCGGCAGCGGGCGATCCTTGGTTTCGAGCTCGGCGAGACTGTCCGAAAAGGCGCCGGCGGCGATCACGTCGCCACCGTGATCGGCGATTTCGTAGACCGCGCCGTATCCCTCGACGCGGCCGCTCTCGCCATCGGCCTTGAGTTCGAAAGCGATCTCAGTCCGCCGCATCTTTCGCATCTCTGTTCTCCCCGTCGATGCCGGCCATGCCCTTGCGGATGGCCAGCCACATCTCGTCGAGCCCGTCGATCGGCGGCAGTCCTTCCAGGCGCCGCGCCTCGTTCGGCATCATCACCAGCGTGTCCATCAGCTCGCGGTAGAACTGCGCCCGTTCCGCGGTGCTCGCCTTCTCCATCGCCGCGGTGTCGAAGCGCGCGAAGAGCGGCCCGCGGGCGGTGTCCAGAATGTCCCTGTCGATGGTCTGCTCCCAGGCCATCAGCCATGGCCTGAGAGTGTGCTGCAGATGCCATCGCATCATCGCCTCGACCGAGGCGAAGGCCTGCGTCTTGTCGTCGATGCCGAGCACCGCCGGCACCACGTTGAAGGCCGCGCAGATCTCGATCATCTGGTGCTTGCGTGTCTCGATCAGCTGCGCATCATCGAAGTTCTGCGCGACGGAGTGAAACTGGATGCCGGCATCGAGTACCGGCGAGCGATACTGGTTCTCGCTCGTCGTCGCTGCACGCAGCTCGCGTTCGAGGCGGTCGATGGTCTCACCATCGAGCATGTTGTCGGTCGACCAGTAGCCCGCGAGGCGCGCCCCGTTGCGGAAGGCGTTCGCCTGTGTCCCCGACGCTGCGCTCGCCAGAGCGATGCTGTCGCGGGCATTGGAAACCCGGTCGAGACCCCGCACCCCGTTCCAGGTGAACCCGCGCAGGTGAAAGATCCGCTCCCGCGGGAAGATGCCGGTCCAGCGCCCGTCATAGGCGTTGACGTCGTAGACGATCGCGCCGTCCGCCCTGCGCGGCGTGCACTCGCTGGCCATCAACGGCCAGATTTCCCGCACCCGCCCCTCGCCATCGAAAACCTTGTAGGCATAGGCATCGCCGCGCAGGACGGCCTGAGCGGTCATCATCTGCCGAAACTCGAAGGCCGTCTGCCACTCGTTCGGACGCCTGAACAGCAATTCGTATTCCGGCGCCTCGACGGCCGGCGCCTCCTCGTCGCCGCGCCGCCTCTTCACATGCAGCGGCATCGCCGCGACATCGTTGGCGATCAGTGACACGCAGGCGAACACCGTGTTCACCTGCAGCGCGGTGGTCTCGTTTACGACCACGCCGGCGACGGTCGCGCCGCCGCCACCCAGGCGGGACAGGATTTCGTTTATGTCCGCCTTTCGACCCGGCGGTTGCAGGCGCCGGCGCATCCATCTCAGCAGCCCCATCACCGTGCCCTCAGACCGTTACCAGCGGACGATTTGCGAGATACGAGCTCGTGCGGGCCGCTTCCGGGGCGCGGCTCATGAGCACGAAGGCATTGAATGCCGCCACCAGCGGGTCGATCTTCGCCTTGCCTGCCGCCGCCTTGGTGATCGCCACCGCGTTGCCCCTCTGCTCGACCTTCGCATTGCCAACGCACCATGCCATCAACGGCTGCCCGCCATGACGGAGCGTGCCATCCTTGAGCTTGCGCTCCATGCCCCAGACCGCCGACGAGAGGCGGTATCCCTGCGGCACCGAGCACACCGGTCCACCATTCTGCTCGGTCTCGATACCGCGCTCTGCCAGGGAATCGACGAGCGCTCCGACTCCCATCGGATCGAGGCCGACGCCATAGCGCTCGGGCAACAGACCGGCGCCATGCAGACGCTCGACGATCGACGCCACCTCCTCGAGGTCCTCGGTCGGCGAGCGGCAGACGACGAGATCACCGCCGCGCACGAAATCCATCAGCCGCTCGGCGATCTGCTTGCGCTTGTCGAGCACATCGTCCTGTGCCCATGCCCGCGTCCACAGCAGCCACTGCCGCGTCTGACGGTCACGGCCGATGACCGCGAGGCCGAGCAGGTCATCGAGGCCGCCGCCGTCGATGCCCACCGTCGCCACATCCGAGCGTTCGATCAGCTGTTCGAGCGTCAGCCCGTCCTCGAGGGCCGCGCCTGCCCAGTAGTCGGTCCCGCGCCAGCGGTCTGAATGCAGGGCGATGCCGATCTCGATATTCAGATGCTGGGACGCCCAGCGACGCCATTCGCCGCGCCCCTTTTCCCGTGCCTCCTCGGCATCCGCCTTGAGCCTGTCGAGGCTGATCGACAGCCCGAGATTGGGCAGCACCATCGGCCACATCGCCGGGTCGGCCCAGGGCTCTGTCGGATCGGCCTGCATCTCCTGCGGGAACTCG
>Ga0256839_1002836_pt1 | contig 18732 bp, 18 predicted proteins | sample 354166metaG_FD_185968 | JGI IMG/M metagenome (GOLD analysis project Ga0256839, IMG submission 185968) | Hydrothermal vent microbial communities from Mid Atlantic Ridge, Atlantic Ocean - 354-166 | ecosystem: Environmental > Aquatic > Marine > Hydrothermal vents | place: Atlantic Ocean: Mid... | reverse complement strand
TCGTCTGATGTTTTCAGGTTTTTTCGGAAATAGTCAGACAGGTAATGTAATAAATTACGGGCTCTATCGGGCTGCTTTCCGGTAATATGACCAATAGTAGTTAATGCATTGTAAAGGAAATGTGGATTAATTTGCGCCATCAGGATTTTGTATTGATCCTGAGTACGCAGTTCCCGTTGTAATTCATAATGCCCTGCCAGTATTCTTCCGGATAACAAATGGGCGAGGTTTTCCCCCAGTTTTCGATTGATTTTGCGAAATAATTTATTTTTGGGTTCGTACAGTTTGATGGTGCCGACCACCTCATTATTGGCATCATCTCTTAACGGAATAATCAGCGCTGAGCCCAGCGTGCATGATTTTTTCAACCGGCACTGGTAGGTTTTGCGGATACCGTCAGCGAATATCACCTTGTTTTCCCGGATCACTTTCAGCGTGTCTTCAGAGGAAATAGGCGACCCGGGGCGGTGGTGATCTACACCCAGCCCGGCAAAGGCGAGCAGCCTGTTTCGGTCGGTAATGGCAACAGCGCCCACACGGGTTTCCTGTTGAATAATCTCAGCGATTTTCCTGCTGGATTCCTGGTTGAAATGCCCATAAATAATACTGGCGGTTTTATCTGCAATGCGCCATGCGGCCGCACCACTGCTGAGTTCGTCACAGGCTTTTTTCTGTTCTCTGATCATATACATGATCAATGCAGCACCAACCGCATTAGCAATAAGCATGGGCAGGGCAATTTCTTTTTCCAGGCTCCAGGCAACGGCCCATTCACCGGCAAGCATACCGAATAACAAAATAATGGCCACATGTCCTAATCCGACAACCAATGCGACCAGACCGACAAAACGGGGAGAAAACAGGGTTTCAATTTTACCCTTTCGAGACAGGTAATAATGTACGCAGCCCGCAAAAAGCCCTTCAAAGGTTGTGGCGGCGGCACAGGCAAGGTCGATGAAATTAATGGGGTCATGGATGGAGGACATGCTGATAACGCGATGAATGCCACCGGTAACTCCCACTAAAAAGCCAACGACAGGACCGCCGAGTAATCCGCCCAGCACAGCCCCGATTGCCCGTGTATTGGCAATGGCATCATCGGTTAGCATGGATGGCTCACTGAAAATTGTTCCCAGAATGCAAAAACCGGAGAAAACCAGATAGATGATTGCTTTGTCCGGGAATGTGAGTGAATTGTCTACCAGGGCAGTAAATACCGGTGTTTTAGTGAACAGATAGGCCAGCCCTAAAAATACCAGCATGTGCTGTAACAAAGGAATCATGTGCTCTAAAAATAAAATATCCTGCACTGAGAAGACTCTCCTTAAATTACATCGATAGAAAATTCTCTATAGAGAATTTTCATCCGTATTATATCGGGAATGTTATGGGCTAAATACATGAAAGTTGGTCAGGTTTAAGGCTAATTCTTATTGTTGAAAATGTATAGACCGTTTAAAGGGTATAACAACCACTTAGCCGAAAATAGCAACCCCCCGGCAGATTATCCCTTTACGAAAATACTCAAACCATTATGATGCTTATTGTGGATGCTGTGATCCGCAATGCTGGATATTATTGAAACAAGTGTTTTATCAGGGATGAGAGGATAATAATGATAAATTTTCGGGGGTTTTTACAAGTCTTAGTGGCTGGAATAATTATGCTATTGGTATCTGCTTGCGCAACAACACCAAAAGCAGATTTGGCTGCATCACGAGATATTTTTCATCATTCTGCTGATGTTGTTCAGCAGGCAGCAGTTAACGCACTTATCTTGACAGGGTTCCAGCTGACCAAAAAGGAGAAAAATTATTTACAGGGGAATCGACCGCTAAAGCCAGGGTTGATTATTAGCTCGGGAGGCGAAACCGTAGGTGTATGGTTGAATCTTGTCTCACCCGATAAAACCCAGGTGAAAATTCATACGACTAAAACATTTATCGGGTATGTCGGCCAAAAAGACTGGGGAAACGAAATTTTATATAAAATAACAAAAGAGCTTTCCGGGCAACAATAAGGGATTGGTGCTTATGAAAACATGTTTAAAAAAATGTATGTTGCTGATGGTTGTTTCCTTTGTTACAGGGTGTGCGATGCAATCACAGTTTTATCATCTTGGTGAAAAATACCCCCCAACACCAGAGTCAGTGGTTATTGAGCTGTTTTGGGATGATATGCCGAGCCGGAAGTTTATAAAAATATCACGCCTTGATGTTCATATTGAAAATACACATTTTGTCAGTGCCTCTTTTGCCGACGCATTGCCAGAGCTTAAGAGGCAGGCCAGGTTGTCGGGGGCTCATGCAATAACCAATATCAGGGAAAGCTCATCATCTATGGGGGAAACCAGAATATATCATGTAACGGCAACAGGAGTTCGGTATCTGAAATAAAATTTGTCACCAATGCAGCTTATTCAAGGAGAGTTAATATGGGTAAAATATTGTTTGGTACCGCTATTGTTATGTGGATTTTTGGCCTGATTCATGGGGGATTATTATTTGTGATAATTGCAGGTTTTATACTCTATAGTTTTTTGACGAAGAAAAAAAAGGCAAACCAAAAAAACTTTTTGGAAAATTATCAATTTCCAAAAAGTTTGGATAAAAAAATATTATCTATATATCCTCATTTATCAAATGATGATTTAACGCTTGTAAAGAGAGAGTTAAAGAATTATTTTAAAATTAAAAACATCTATAAACCAAAAATTTTTGCAATGCCTTCCAGGGTTGTAGATGTTGCATGGCATGAGTTTATTTTACATACCAGGGATTATGATTGGTTTTGTAAGCAAGCGTTTGGGCATTACTTCCATCATAATCCTTTTTCAAAAGAGATGAGCTCTAAGGATATGACGGAAAGTCTTCAGCGAACATGGGTCTATTCATGTAAAGCAGAACGCATCAGACCTAACGCTCCCTATTGCCTGCCTGTGTTGTTTTCCATTGATTCCGCATTGAATATTCCGGATGGAAATGTGTTCAGTGTGGAAAATATGAATGACTCAATGGATAATGATTTCCGGAATTCTCATGACTCATTAAAATGTGTCAACGGTGCATTTGTCGGGCTGGGGGCGGTAACATTAGTTATTGGTGTGGATGTTGTAGGAAACCTGGATGTAGGGGCAGCGGTAAGTGGCGGTGATGGTGGCAGCGGTGGTGATGGTGATGGCGGTGGTGGTGGTGGTTGCGGTGGTTGCGGTGGTGGTGGTTGATAAAGTCAAAGCAAAGAGATCGAGGAATATTGTGTTCCATCTCTAAGCGTTTGAATCGGCTGTGTCATATCCCGTTTCGTGTGGCGAGACAGCTTGCTGCGGGATAGTTTATTTTCTGAAAAAGTAAGTATGCTACTTTCATAGCAGCTTTTCGAAAAATTGTTGTTGATATTGATACGCAGCGGCCTTGATGTCGGTCTGTGAAAAAATATCATCGACTACCGCAAGCATATCAGCACCGGCGTTGATGAGCATGCCCGCATTTTCTATGGTAATTCCTCCAATGGCAGCGATTGGAATATTTAGTTCACGTTTGGCTGCACATAGTATTTTCACATCGGCCTGGGTTGCATACGGTTTGGTGCGTGAAGGAAAAAAGCGACCAAAGGCAATATAATCTGCACCGTCACTAACAGCCTGTTTTGCCAGGGATAAATCGTTATAGCACGAGGTTCCGATAATAGCCGCAGGGCTTAGTTGTGCGCGAGCGGCAGATATCGACAGGTCGTCCTGGCCGAGGTGTACGCCATCGGCTTGACTGTCGCTGGCGAGGTTTATGTCATCATTAATAATAAACAGGGCGTTATGTTGTCGGGTAAGCTTGTGCAACTGTCTAGCGGTGGTGAGGCGTTGTTTGTGTTGTGCGGTTTTGTCTCGATACTGGATGATGCGAGCACCACCAAACAACGCTTGTTCAACATCGTTGATGAGTTGTTGTTGATCGGTTTGTGTTGCGTCGGTGATGACATAAAGGCCGGTCAGTTTGTGGTTGCGCATTTATGGTTATGTTATTTCAGTGTAGTTGTTGTGGTTGTTTTTCTTCTTCGTCATCACGCGCCCAGAACAGTCGGTTGGGAATGTTTTGCCCCATGCCGATACGGTAACTGTTGCTGAGTGTTTCCCAGGTGAACTCCTGCGCTTCAAGCACGGCGGTGGTAACGGGCAGGTCTTGCGCCAGCAGTCCGGCAATGGCAGCGGCCAGGGTGCAGCCGGTGCCGTGGAAGGTGCCGGGCAGGCGATCCCATGTGTAGTTTTCCAGTAAACGGCTTTCACTGTAAAGGCTGTTGATGACATGTGGTGTATTTTCATGGCCGCCAGTGATAAGAATAAATTCACTGCCCAGCTCCAGCAGTTCCTGTGCGCAGGCGTCCAGTGTATCGGCCTCGGGTGCAAAGGCACGGACTTCTTCGCTGTTGGGGGTGAGTATTGTGGCAAGTGGGAACAAAAGATTGACCATGGCATCGATAAGCTCGTCATCGGCCAGCTTTCCCCCCCCGCCTGCGCTGATCAAGGGATCCAGCACAACAGGCACGTCAGGGTAGTCTAGCAAAATACTTTGGATGGCTTCGGCATTTTCCGCGCTGCCAATCATGCCGATTTTGAATGCGGAAACAGGAACGTCTTCCAACACGGCGCGCGCCTGTTCAATGAGCATGGTGGGGCTCATGGCTTGGTAGCGAAACAGTTGCTGAGTGTCTTGTACGGTGACGGCGGTGACCACGGATGCGGCATGACAACCCATGCTGATCAGGGTTTCTATATCAGCCTGAAGACCGGCACCACCACTAGGGTCGGTACCGGCAAAGCTCATTACCACAGGTGTGCTGGTGATTTCGTTCATGACTGCGCTCTCCTTGGTGGCGTAGTGGCTGCTCGCGCCAGAGTGTAACACTCCGATAGCGTCATATGTTTTGCAAATGTCTCACAACGTCCCGATTGTTTACTTCAGCAGGTGGGCAGGGGTTCGACTACACTTGTCTTGAGTGAATGTCAATTCTGGCATTGATCTTGATAGATACGCGGTTGTGGAGAAGCCTTATGAAAAAGATGCCTTTACAGTGTGTGCGTATGGCGTCTGTGGCGCGTGAGTATTGTGCATTGATTGATGATGAGCGGGATGCTGGTTGGATTCAGCGGCTCGCAAAATTATTGCCTCGTTTACATGTGGCGGTAACGGCATTGTCGGCACCTTCAAATGAGGGGCGTGCGGCGCTCGTTTATGATGATGAAAAGCGCTGTGACCTGTTTTTATGTCTGAGTGAAGATTTACGGTCTGATCGCAGACTTTATGCGGCGTATAGGACGATATCGGCGGAGCCATACCGATGGCCGCAACATTGTGAACGTATGGCTGACAATCTTGCTGATATGTATTTTGATCTTCGGCACGGGCTTGATCTGTTGTGGGTGAGTCCGCAGCGCGCATCTGAAAACTGGCAATACAGTTTTTATTCGCATTGGGGCAAACATTTGTTGGATGCCGAATGCTGGTTGCGCGCAGTTGAGTCTGGCAGTGAACCGGCGCTTCAACCGGAGTGGTGGTGGCCTGATGCCAGCAGACTGGCTGCTAACCCGGCCTGATTACGACCAGAATCACGATGACCACTAACAAAATCACCGGGAACTCATTGAACCAACGGTAAAAGACGTGGCTTTTTTGATTGCGGTCGAGTTTGAAGTCTTTCACCAGCTTGGCGCAATAAATATGGTAGACCACCAGTATGGCCACTAATCCCAGTTTGGCGTGTAGCCACATTTGGCTGGCGTAAGCTTCCCAGGCATAACCCTGCAAGAGGATAAGACCGAAGATAATGGTGAGTATGCCACCGGGGGTCATGATGCCAAAAAACAGTTTGCGTTCCATGATTTTGAAACGTTCGTTGCTGATCTGGTCATCACTCGCAGCGTGATACACAAACAGCCGTGGCAGATAAAATAACCCGGCGAACCAGGTCACCATAAAAATAATATGAAAACTTTTAATCCATAGCATGTTTTGCTTCCGTTTGATTAGCGATGTTGTGTTTTATATGTTGCGCCGGTAATGGGCTTCAACATTTTGCCGTGTGAGGATCCAATAATATCCGTTTTTTTGGGTTGTTGTTTGCAGGCGTGGTGCTGACACATAAAATATCAATGCTTTTTTCATTCATCAGCTCCAGAGCTTCTTGCAGTGTGGCTTGTTGTTGGATGTTGATTATGTCTTTACGTTGTGCGGGGATTTCCAGTAAATCAATATGCTCATCAAGCGTTTCCTGTAGTGTTTTGATAAATAATGCTAAGTCTGCTGTGAGCAGTAAAACCGGTTTTTCATCCTCCTTTTCCGTTTCTTTTTTTCTTCGTTGAAGATGACCCATAATGGTTGATGTGTTAATAAAAGTTTTGCCGCAGTGAAGGTTAATGTGCGCGGTGTCTGTACAAACGATGGGTCAAGTGCGCTGACTACACCCACTCGGCGTAGTGAGTGTGCCACCGGATCGCTGCGCATATCCAGTCCGTGAGCTTTCAACAGGGTAATGAATACTGATTCGCATCCAAACAAATGACGGGTGGTTATGCAGGATACCACTACGGCCAGCATGCCCGTTCCTAAGATGATATTTGGATTGGCGGTCAGCTCCAGCTGGCGGCACCAAGGTTGTACTCCGGGCCCTTTACGACCAACGGAGTGTCCGCTGACAAGGCTAATGCTAGTACCCACAAATTGCAAAATTAGATTGCGCAATGGCAAGTGACTTTGGTGGTAGGCCAGCCGTTCCAACACATGAACAATGCCGACCTGTATGCTGCCACTGCCTGCGGTGTTGAGGGCATGAAAAATAAGGTCAATGAGCAAACCACCGGCGGCGGGTCAAAAAACGTACAGTGGCTGACAGGGCTTCATAATTTTCGGTATTGCCATCGGGCAAGAAGCTGGCTTGAGCATATTCAATAGTCAGTCGAAATAAAATAATTATGCCGCCCGCCAGCCACTGATCAAGCCCAGTATAGCCAGTTGTGGCAAGGCATCGACGTCGGCAAGGCATGCACGAAAACGCTTTAACATGATGCCAATTTCTCATCCATGCGATAATTGCCACTTGACTCTGTTAGGAGCTTGCATTAAATTCCTGTTCACTTGTTGAGGGGATCTTTGATTCGGACAACGGGTACTTTATAAAAATAATCATAAAATATTCGAAGGCGGCTGCGGCCGCTTTTTTTTGTGCATTTTTTGTGCATTTTCAATGATGCTTTTTTATTTACACCCTTTCCATTTGCTCTGCAATCCAGGTTAAATAACGGTGAGGCAGGGTATGTTTCCTGTGTTCGCATGTTAACTATTCGCTTAATGTTTTGATAAACACTTTTGAATTACGCCGGTAGTTATACAATGCTTGCCGTTTCATGGGCAGGGTTTTGATATCTGCTTTTTTGAAGCCTCGCTCCAGGAACCAGTGTGAGGTTTTGGTGGATAACACAAATAATTGTTGGATACCCTGTTGTGCGGCATTTTGTTCGACGAATTGCAGCAGGGTGTTACCGCGTGCAGCACCCTGGTAATCCGGGTGTACTGCAAGACAGGTTAGTTCGGCCATTTTGTTTTCGCTAAACGGGTTGAGTGCGACGCAGGCGATGACCATACCATCACGCTCGATGATGGTGAAATGATTGATTTCCCTTTCGATGCGTTCGCGTGAACGGCGCACCAATACATCGGCCTGTTCCAGTGGGCTGATGAGTTCCAGTATTCCGCCGACATTATCGATGCCTGCCTGACGAGTGTCTTCGTAAGTGTCGGCACTAATTAATGTGCCCACGCCATCGCGGGTGAACAATTCCTGCAACAGGGCCCCGTCAATTTGCCGGTCGAGAATATGCACACGCGGAATGCCATTGAGACACAGGTTGACAGCGCTGCGCAAAATACGCCGCATATCATCGGGCAAACGCCGTCGTGAGTTGAGCAGTTGCTGTGCCGCAGTGAAAGTGAGTTCGCGGGTTAGGCGTTTACGTGTATCACGTAACCCTGGCCCCTCAGCCAAATAAATGACTTTGTGTGCGTGCAGGGCGATGGCTGCCGAGGTGGCTACATCTTCGGCGCTGAGATTGAACACTTCGCCAGTGGGTGAATATCCCAGCGGTGACAGTAGCACCACGGCGTTTTGATCAAGTTGGTGATCAATGGCTTCAGCATCAATACGCCGTACTTCGCCTGTGTGCAAATAATCTACACCTTCATGTATGCCCAGAGGTCGCGCAGTGACCGCATTGCCTGAGGCTACACGAATACGTGCCCCGGCCATGGGTGAGTGGGCCAGCCCCATGGAAAGCAGTGCTTCGATTTCCACGCGCACTGTGCCTGCGGCTTCTTTCACACAAGCCAGGGCAGTGTCATCGGTAATGCGCAGCCCTTGGTGAAAGGCGGTTTTACTTGCTTGTGCTTTGAGACGGGTCTCCACTTGTGGGCGACTGCCGTGTACGAGTACCAGGCGGATGCCCAGGCTGTTGAGCAGGGTGAAGTCATGAATTAGTCCGGCGAAGTTTTTGTCTTGTATTGCTTCGCCACCAAATACCACCACAAAGGTATGCCCGCGGAAGGCGTTGATGTACGGTGCGGCATCACGAAACCATGAGACAAATTGTTTATCGCTGTGTGATTTATGAACAGCTGATTTTTTGTTGGGTGTTGTTGCCACGGGTGCTCCTGAAACACATTAGCGGATTATTTTTTAGCGGTTATGTTTTTCATTCATAGAGGTTCGCCGCTGTAAAGTTACTGTCATGCATTGTAACCCACGCTTATCTTTATGACAGCAAAGGATATTTTAGTGATTATCTACTTAAGCCATCCAAATATTAGGCGTATAAAATAAAGGGTTAATACTTGACTAAACTGCCTTGATAAATATCTGGGTAATTTGCTAAGGTTTGGCCTCGCATTAATTTCTGTCTGGTTTCGGCTGCGACGCTTAGGAAATTGGATGCGTCTACCATTAACTTTTTCTGAGGGGGGAATTATCATGGAACTTAAAGCAACATTTGCAGCAAATGTGATTGCGATTGTCGTAATGGTTGGGTTTATGGTTGATGCGGTTATCATCTAATTAAAGATGGATTTTCAAACGGGGTGTTTTGCACCCCGTTTTCCGTTTAGGCTTGGTATATTACTAAAGAATAAAAATTAAAGAACACGTTTGTTTTCCTGTCATCAGGGTTCCTGTGTGATTACAGGTTTTAACCTAAATCCCTCACCGTATTCACGGTATACTCAGGCCCGGGTAGCAACAGAGCCTAATATCCTGTAAATGCTTGCACTCACGTAGCACAAGCGCGTGATTCGTATAGCAAGATGAAACGTTTCGGAGATCATAATAAGGATTCCGTTCTACGAATCAATATTCGTGCATTCTGTTAGCACGATTATTTGCAGGTTCTAGGTAGAAAATAGCGCACAGTTTGGGAGAAGGCGTTTGAATATCTGGGGTAAATTAATCGGTGGTGTGTTGGGTTACATGATGGGCGGACTCTTCGGAGGGCTCATTGGTGTCATATTGGGACATCAGTTTGATCGCGGGTTGGCGAATTTCAGCGGTGGTTTTTCAGCGGGTTTGGGTGGTCTCAGTCATGGAGAGGTTCAACGCGCCTTTTTTGAAGCCACTTTTTCCGTGATGGGTCACTTGGCTAAAGCTGATGGTCGGGTTTCAGAAGAAGAGATTGCTCTGGCGCGGCACATTATGGTGCGCATGGGGCTGTCTGAGCAGTCGCGCCATGAAGCTATTGCGCTTTTTTCCAAGGGTAAAGAAAGTGATTTTGTTCTGGAACCTATGCTGACACGCTTTCATAACGCAACGCGGCGTGCGCGTAATCTGCAACAAATGTTTATCGAGATTCAATTACATGCCGCGTATGCTGATGGCGAGCTGAATTCTGCTGAAAAAGAACTATTACTGGTTATTTGTGATGCGCTGGGGTTTTCCACGGCTGATTTTGAGCGTCTGGAAGCAATGGTGCGTGCCGAACAGCATGCAGCAAAGGGCGGAAAAATTGAACAGGTCTCGTTGGATGATGCCTACGCGATTCTCAATGTGACCAGCGAGTCCAGTGATGCCGAGATAAAACGCGCCTACCGCAAACTGACCAATCAGCATCACCCGGACAAACTGGTGGCCAAAGGGTTGCCAGAAGAAATGATGAAGTTAGCGGAAGAAAAAACCCATGAAATTCGCGCTGCCTATGAGCGTATACGCGAAACACGGAGGAATAAATGATGGTTTTTCTGGTGTGTTTTCGCCATGTTGTTTTGTTTGTATTGCTGGGGGTTTTTCCAGGTGTGGTGTCAGTGGCGATGGCTGAGTCATCAGGTGGGTCGTTGAGTCTGGGCTACCGTGTGGATTCGCTGGACTGGAATATCAGAGCAGGGAGGGGCGGCCCCAATATTCTTTCCGAACTGGAGTGGAAAGACATGGATATTTTACAGCTTCGAGGTGAGTTGTCGGGCAGCAATGCTGATGGCATCTATTTTCGTGGTCAAGCAGGTTACGGCTGGGTGTGGGACGGACAGAACAGGGATTCTGATTATGCCGGTGATAATCGCAGCCTGGAATTTTCCCGTTCGAACAGTGATGTGGATGATGGGCGGGTGCTGGATTTATCGGGTGGGCTGGGTATGACGTTTTATTTTGGTGAGACGGAGCAATGGCGGATTATTCCCATGGTAGGCTATTCTTATCACCAGCAAAATTTACGCATGGTCAATGGTAATCAAGTGGTGTCGAATTCCGATAATGCGGCTTTGTTAGGTTTTAGTTTTGACCTCCCATTGGGCCCCTTTGCCGGACTCAATTCAACCTATGATACAACGTGGCATGGCCCTTGGCTGGGTGCAGATATTTTCCTGGATTTGCAGGCGAGTGGTACAATATTTATGCGTTTGGAAGCCCACTGGGTGGATTATTTTGCCCAAGCCAATTGGAATCTGCGAGGTGATTTTGCCCATCCGGTCAGTTTTGAGCATGAGGCGAATGGGCAGGGCCAAGTGTTGGAGCTGGGTTGGCAAAACGTATCTTCACACATTGACTGGGTGTGGGGTGTGAGTATCGCCATGCAATCCTGGAGTACTGGCTCTGGTATTGACCGAATCTTTTTTTCTGATGGTAGTGTTGGTCTAGCCAATCTCAACGAAGTCAACTGGTCATCAAGCAGCATTAACTTTACCTTGCGCAAGGCTTTTGCCAGCTAAACGTTGGAAAGAGAGCGTTTTGTTCACATTCAAAAGTTTTACCGCAACGGACGCGAAGGAGCGCAAAGATGGAAAATTTTCCCTTGGTGAGTCTTTGCGTCCTTCTCGTTTAATTGCTTTCTAGCCTACAGCGTCAAACTTAATTTTTACTGCCGGTTAATGAGCCGTTAACACCAAATGTTGCGTTGACCCATGTGCCGGAAATTGTGCCATTTCGGTTGATGTTCATGCTGAAATCCGCACCGGTTGTAGCGCTGCCAGCCGCTGCTGTTCCGTCACTGTTGACAGTGCCAGTAATAGAAAACTTTTCATCATCACTTCCGAGCCCTGTTCCGGTTATTATTCCATCGTTATCAATCATCATGGAAAAAATTCCTGTGTCACCACCAGAGAAACTGCCACTATAACTTCCGGATAATAGCTCAATAAGCGTGCTATTCAGGTGAGCCTGTGCCTGGGTCGTTGTGACAAGCATGCGGGCTCCTGCTGAAGTGGCAGCAGTGAAATTGGCGATAATGGTTTGCACATTTCCATTGTTTTCAAAATCACTCACTGATAGCGTGAAATCCATGCTTTCAGTAGCAGCAAGGTTTGAAACATCACTGGAAATTGTAATGCCATTACCCGGGTTTCCATCATCATCCAGTGTTTGTAAAAAACGGATGATATTGGTGACTATCGGGTCAGTTTCGTTGATTGCACCACTCACAAGATCCACTGGTGTGATGATGGTATTACCAGAAGCAGTGCCCAGTGTAATGTTTCCAATGCTGAAAGTAATAGTTTCATTTGTTGTGTAAGTAAATGTTCCTGCGGCATCTGTTATTCCATTTTTCGTGGCAGAAGTATAAGACAGCCCCTCTACAGGGCTGTCAATAAACACTCCGGTCTGTGTTGTCGTGACCGGAGAATTATTATCGCTGCCGCTGCATCCGGCTAAAAATAACAATAGGGAAATTGATATTACCATGGGTAGGAAAAACTGGATTTTCATAAGCAATACTCACAATTAGTAGTTAGTGGGAATATTCCATAAAACAGGAATAACATCCCCCGAACTATAGCAATGAAGGCTAAAATTTTCGTAGAATCTGGTTGCAGAATCATGGAATATGATTTCAATATTTTCCACATTAATGCCGTAACCATAATAATGACCGATTATACTTATGAACGATTATCACTATGTATCGGCGATTGCTGTTGTTGATTTGGCCAGGGAGCTCAAACGCAATGCTGTCGTTAACCTTGATCAGATTCACGCCTTGAGTGTTAAACTGGCTAATTATGTTATTCGTCTGGAAAACAATCTGGATGTATCTGAATTAATGGGTATGCGTTATCCAGAGGAATGGTTGATTGATTTATGGCAGATGGCGGGTCAAACGACTGTTGATGGCAGGGCGGTCAGTGTACTTGTTGGTAGAACCATTTCGCAGCAGACCCAGGGCTTGCTGTCCAGAGTGATGTCCCACTGCGATACGCTCGAAAATGTGCTTGATACATATCTTACAAACATTGCATTTGTGAATTCTTCTGAGTCTTGGGTGGCTCAGCGTACTGGAGAAAATGTGGCGCTGGTCTTCAATTTTACGCCGGGAAAACATTATCCACGATGTGCTGTAGAACGCAGTATGGTGTCCTTGTATCACCTGGGGCAATTTTATTGCAAACAGGAAATTCCTTTGGAATCTGTTGAATTTACATATCCGGAGCCTGATTACGCTTGTCAATTAAAAGAACAGTTTGGCTGTAATATTGTTTTTAACAGTCATAGACATGCCATTATTATGAACAAAACAGTTTTGTCACAAACGTTGCCAGAACGCAATCACTACATGAGGAATATACTTGAACAAAAAATTTCGGATCTGAATATGCAGGCTGTTCCGGATTCAACAGAAAAGAAAGTGCGTGATTTACTGAGAAGCAATATGCCCGATTTTTGTCATGTGGATAGATTAGCTAATGCGCTATGTATGAGTCGGACAACCTTGTATCGCAAACTGAAAGCCGAAGGCGGTAGTTTTTCCAGGCTGCTTGATGAGGAGCGACAAAAGGTATTGGTGGCACATCAACATGAGTCGGCGGCCATATTATGTGATTTGCTCGGTTTCCGGGATGTCAGCGCCTACTATAAAGCACGCAAGCGCTGGGGGTTCCCGGAAAAGTTGCCGTGATGATGTGATAGGAAACTGGTCTATGGCGAAACTATTTTGTACAGACGTCCATTGCCTCTGTTCAGCGCATAGACTTCATAGTTTTCGTCATAGCCAAAAGAACTCAGGTTGTTGACTGTAGGGCTGAACGACCGTACTTCCGAGTAGCTGTTAACACCATCGTAACGCAGGCCCCGCACGTAGTTGGCAACATAGTCTCCATATAAATAAACACCACATAAATCCGGAATATCTGAGCCACGGTATACCACGCCTCCTGTAATTGAAAACCAGCCGTCACTTCTGGGCGGGGCGATGATGGGGGGTTCATAGGCGTTGATATCACAGCCGGAGACATAACAGATGTCACCTTCAACTTCGTTCCAGCCGTAGTTTAATCCCTTTTTAACAATGTTGACCTCTTCCCGCATAACCTGCCCGACATCTGCCGCGTAGAGATCATCCGTTACCGGATCAAAGCTGAAACGCCAGGGGTTGCGCAGTCCGTAGGCCCAGATTTCCCGGCGTGTGTCACTGATGCTAGGCCATGTGGGATTATCCACCGGTATTGCGTATTCTAGACCGCTGTCTTTGTTGTCGATATCAATGCGCAACATACTGCCTAGCAGGGTGGTGAGGTCTTGCCCGAAACCATCCGGGTCTCCAGCGCTGCCACCATCTCCCATGCCGATATAGAGATAGGGGTTGGTTTCGGGGCCAAAGACGAGTTGTCCACCGTTGTGATTGCTGTAAGGCTGGGCGATCTCAAGAATGATTCTCTCGCTGTCTTCCAGAATGGTTGTGGCATCGATAGTGAACTCAGAAACGATGGTACATCGACTACTGGTGGTACATTGTGAATTGGGTTCGCCGGCATCGGAGACATAGTTGACGAAAAAACGTCCGTTGTTTGCGAAGTCAGGATGGAAGGCGATACTTAATAACCCCATTTCACCACTGTTGCGGGCGCGATCCTGAATGTCCAGAAAATTGTCCGCTTGCAGAATACCGTTTTGAATGATGCGTATGGTTCCCCGTTGTTCAACAATGAACAATCGACCGCTCCCGTCTCCCGCATGAGTAACATGCACCGGGTCAAACAGTCCTGTGACGATTTCTTGTACGGCAATATCCGGGATGGCGGGTGGCGGGCTATCAGTTTCACAGGGTGTGATCGTTGCTTGAGTTTGTGTAAATGTTGCACTGACATTTTTGTCAGCCGACATGTTGACGGTACAACCTGTCGAACCGCTACAGTCGCCCCCCCAGGCATCGAGCCGATAACCCGTCTCGGGCGTGGCAATAAGTATGACCGTGCTATTTTCATCGAATTCTGCTGAACATTCGGAGTTGGCAGGGCAGGAAATACCATTGGGTGAACTGGAAATGCTGCCGCTAGCCGTTGTGGTTATTGTGAGTGTATAGCGGGCCATAGTTGCCCCGGATCCACCGGACTCTGCACAGGCAGATAATAACAGGATACTTGCCGGTAATAGCCAATACGCTACTTGCGGTATTGCGTGTATCTTCATGTCAGGTTACCTCATGTGGGAATGCAGTATGCTGGTTAAACGGAAAAAACAAGTTTAAACCTAAGTTTCGCAGTTGACCGCGTAGAGGGTGTAATAACATTTTGATAAACATTATAGTTTGAGTTTCTGTCGGGTTCATTTATTAAATGAATTGTACGATCGGTATAGCACGTTGCTTTTTATCTATGGTCGCGTTGCGCATCATCAGGCATAATATTCAACGCATTCTACCGGTCATTTAACTGCGGATTTTAGGTTAAAGCCATCGCCACTTCTGAACGCTAGTAAAGAATGTAAAGTTCCGCATTTTCAGGTAACGATGCAATTGTCGCGACACGTAAGAAAAGGGAGGTAAGAGATAAATAAAATCCCTATGATTGCTTTGTTAGCGCACGTAACTTGAAGCCAAGTTTTTTTTGACTGAACTCAGGAATGTCGCATATATTTTTATGTAGCATTTTAGCGCTGCCAGGAGAACCCAAAAATACACCAATCACATTTTCATAAGCGGGCAGAGTTAATTGAAAAATTGATTTAAAATGTTGAGCAACATCGGGCTCTGTAATGCAAGCGCTTTTTTTCAACGCCTTGCTGCCAATAAAATTCATCACTAGCGTGCCATTTTTATCAAGATGGTGTAACAAGGTTTGACACCATGGTTTGTCCGCTGGCACTGCTCGTTCAGTGTCATCATTGCCAAACAAATCATCGATGATGAAATCAAAAGGTGGGCCATCGTAGTTGCGTAGCCAAGTTACCGCGTCAGCATGGTGTAATGTTGCCATGCCCTTTTTGATACCAAAAAATTTCCGGGCGACCTGCAAATGTGTTTTGCTCAACTCAACGCCAATAATTTCCACTGGCCCTACAAATTGTCGCAATAAATGAATAGCTGAACCTCCGCCTACACCTAACAGCAAAACGCGCTTGATGCGTCCCGGTGGTCGGAAAAAGGCAGGAATAACCAGTAAGTCCCACACGCTACCACTGTGCGCACGGTCTGGGTGATACTGGCTATGAAACACACCGTTGGTATACAACCGCCGGGAGCGTCCGGCTGTACGTACCTCATAACACGTACTGCGGGTTTTTTTTTGCCAAAGCAAAGCCATAAACTGAGTATAACCTGTATCAAAAACGAAGAGGGTTTTCTGCTGAAAGATATTTCATTGTAACGGGTAGTATTGCATCAGCCTGCGTGGAGGCAAGGTAGGCAATTCAATATCCCATAACACGGAATGTGAATATTTTTGGTGACGTGTAACCTTGGCATGTTGGGGCTCATGAAAAACATTTACCCCAATCTATACAATTGTAAATGGATGATCAAAACTCCATTTTATCGCTGATTTGAGCCAGAGTGTAACGAGCCATTGCTAAGTTACCACGGTCTTTATTGAGTACGAGATAGATGAAAAGCCCGTCTTTTTGCGGCATGAGCCGAATCAGGTGATATTGCGTGCCGAGAGTGATGAGCATGTCTTCGATGCTGTCGTTTAACCCCAGCTTTAGCATTGTCGCACGTTTTGCACGGACCACTTCAGTGTTGCCAGCAGCAGCCAGCTCAAGATTGATAGCTTCGCCGCCGCCCTCAGAGCCAAGCATCAGGCCGTTGTTACTATCAACAACACATGTGCCGACGAAGCCATCAAGCTCACGAATTTTTCTCAGGCCTTCTTTCAAACTTGCCATCAGTGCTCTCCTTTAAATTGGGTGCGGCATCCACACCGCTTGATAATATAGTCTACATATTGACCATTGTCATGGTAATAAAAAGGAGTCGTAGCGCTTTAAGTTAACAGCAATACTGTGTGGACTTTGCCTTTAGCCAAAAAATTGCTATTCCATTAAAATTACAATGTTTTTGCTCTCCTCCATATCTTCGTTCATAGCGACCAAAAGGGACATGCTTGAAGTTTATTTTTTGAATCCGGTGGATATCATCAATTGATAGGGAGTTTATGATCGGTGTTTTTCTTATTTTTAATGCGGTGAGGTGAATACTCTTTTGACGGGCTTCAATGTCGTAAAATAATAATTTATTACCAATATTTTGATGCATTTTAACTTCTTGGCAGCTTGTTATGTACGCTACTTATTTCCTAAAATTGCCTACACTAACGTATCATAAGTGATTGATCTATATGGAAAAAATGAAACGGCTTCTGAAGTCGCTATAAGGGTTTTCCTCAACCTTATCATTCGTTCTACGAACCAATATTTTATTATTCTGTCAGTACGATCCTTTGCAGGATTTAGGTGCTACGGTCACGCTGCATTATCTTGGCGGTAGCGTATTGAAAAAAGCATTGAGCCTGCTGTCGCCCAATATCTTATAATATATATGGTATATTCGGATCCATTGTACGATAAACGGCGATGTTAGCGCGCATTTGGTTGTGGCTTGTAACTAGCGGCTTTGTTGATTTTTATTTTTTTATACAATGCACTGAATTTAAACGATAAAATGAGTGCGTGAAGTGTAATATATAAATATATGAAATTAGCAAGACGTTAGAATTTTAATGTTCAACGAGGTTATATTATGAACGATGGGTTTGAGTTAAGAAAATCTTTTGGAAAGGGAGAAGGAATTTTTGCCACCAAATCATTTAAAATTGGCGACATAGTTATGGTTGGCAGGATTAAAGAAAAGCTCACTGAAAATCATTCTCATGCTTCGCAGGTAGGTGAGCATGAATATGTGTTTCATGCTGGGTTGATAACCAAAACTAATCATTCCTGTGGCCCTAATTGTGGTGTTCGAGCTAATGAAGCTGGGGCGCATGATTTTGTCGCAATGCATGACATTAATGTCAATGAAGAAATAACTTTCGATTATGCCATGAGAAACTACATTGTTGATTATTTTCCAAAGGAATGTATGTGTGGTTCCAAACAGTGCCGTGGCAGGGTTACTGGGTGGAAAGATTTGGCAGACGAAAAGAAAAAAGAATATGAGGGTTTTGTCGCTCTTTATCTGCTTGATCTGGATATTAAAAATTCTTGTGAGAAAGTGCATAGTCTCTCAATGTGAATTTTTAACAAGGGGTTAAAGACGGGCTGATTTAAGTGGGGCACAAACCTCAACATGACCATGAAACGAAGCAGAAATATTTTTGGCCTTTAATGGTGGAATCGATTTTGCAATGGCATGTAGGCGTTTATAAAAACACTCACCCTAGCTATATGCTATAGCCGGCAAGTATAATTGATAAATATGCCATGATGTCAATGGCATTTTCTATACAAAACCCCAGCTTATTATGTGTTTCACTGCCGCACAATATTACGTGGGTTCGGTAGGTTAGCGTTCGTGCTTTACCTCAACTGGTTTTGTTAACAGGATAAATATCATAGCGCGTATTTTTCGATTGCACGCTTCCGCCGGGTTTGCGGTCATCGATAAACGGTGTTCCTTTGGGTCGTTTGACCACCACACGTTTCAATGCACAGTGTTGCGCAGCTTGTAATAGCAAACCAGCATCTTCATCATCGCCCACCAGCGCCCTCAGAACACGCATTTCTTTTTTCACCAGGGCGCTTTTACTGCGGTGAGGGTACATGGGGTCAAGATAGACAACGTCAGGTCGGTCGGGTGTATTTTCATCGGTTTGTTGTTGTAGCCAGTCGATGGCGTTGGCTTGCACGAGGTGCAGTTGTTGTTTGGCGATGTCGGAGAGTTCGGGTTCGGCGGTGAGTCTTTGCAGGCCGTCATGGAGCAGGGCGACGAGGATGGGGGAGCGTTCGACCATGGTGACCTGTGCGCCGAGACTGGCAAGGACGAAAGCATCGCGTCCCAGCCCGGCGGTGGCG
>Ga0256839_1002835_pt1 | contig 18736 bp, 16 predicted proteins | sample 354166metaG_FD_185968 | JGI IMG/M metagenome (GOLD analysis project Ga0256839, IMG submission 185968) | Hydrothermal vent microbial communities from Mid Atlantic Ridge, Atlantic Ocean - 354-166 | ecosystem: Environmental > Aquatic > Marine > Hydrothermal vents | place: Atlantic Ocean: Mid... | reverse complement strand
CGTTTTCTTTTAATTGTTTTATGAGTTCAATACTGCCTTTTCGTACCTTATTTTCCAATTCAAATGCCGCAACAATTTTATTGTTTCTACTTAGGTAGGTCAGAACTTTTTTACTGTTAATCACTTTATCAGACTCATTACCACACCACATCAACGAACCAATTTTCCAGTTATCACCATTAATAATCGCTTGTAAACCCGAACCCGATTTTTCAACAAACTCTTTTATCCCTATTTCATCATCATAATAGTCATTAAATGCACTGGCAATGGGATGCGTGCTTTTGTGTTCGAGACTTGCTGCAATTTTTAATAAAACCTTTTTGGGTATGTCACTGAATTGATGAACTCTTGCAATTGACATGGAAGATTCGGTTAGGGTTCCTGTTTTATCAAAAAACCAATGATTCACTTTAGCAATACCACTTATGGCATCAAGATTATTGATTAATATCCCGCTTTTCATCAAGCGTACACTGGCTGCAGTTAAAGCTGCTGGTGTTGCCAATGATAAAGCACAAGGACACGTTGCAACCAAGACTGCCAAGACGGTGACCAATGCTTTATCGGGGTTATAAATTGAATAATAGATTGCCGTTAGAGCTGCCAGCATTAACACTATTGCCACAAACCAAGAGGCAATTTTGTCTACAAGTAGCAATGTTCTGGGCTTTTGTAATTGGGCATTTTCAAGTAGATTGCTCAGGTTGGCTAATATGGTATCATTGCCAATTGCTGTGGACTTTATTCGAATAGAACCCGTTTGCACTAAACTGCCTGCCATCACGTGATCACCCACTACGCGATTTATCGCTCTGGATTCGCCAGTTATCATGGATTCATCTACTTTAGCATTGCCTTCAGTGATTATCCCATCTAAGGCTATAATATCGGTTTCATCAGCACGAATTACATCCCCTTTTACAATATTATCAAGTGGTAGGTTAACAAATTCACCATCACGCATTGCCGCTACGCTTGTTGGTATCATGCTCCCTAAGGCATCGTTACTGCTCATGCCTTGATGGCGAACCGACATTTCAACAAAGCGACCCGCTAAGAGAAAAAACACAAACATAACCATAGAGTCAAAATAAATTGCGTGCCCACTATGGGTCAAAACATTCCAGACACTCACTGTATATGCCAATGAGATGGATAATGCCACTGGCACATCCATGCCTAAGTGTTTATTGCGCAGGTCTCGAATGGCATTTTGATTAAAAGTATTGCCTGCGTAAAAAAACACAACTGTAGCTACAAGTAAGCTAACTAATTCAAAGAATCGTCGCATTTGCGGGTCAATACCAGTGTATTCTCCACTGTAAAGTGGGACGGATAATGTCATGATAAACATCATGCCTAAGCCTGAAACAATCAACCTTTTTAAGGCGTTTTTTCGCTCTTGACTTACGATTTCTTGTGAATCTTGTTCATGGCTAACAATGGGTTTGTAACCCAGAAAGTTAAGTGCCGTGAGTATTTGTGAGAGCTTAATTTTGTTTAAATCAAATTCAACACGCACAATTTTTGTTATGCTATTGAGTTTCACTTCTTGTATCCCGTCAAGTTGTCGCAAATGTTTATCAACCAGCCAACCACAGGCACTGCAATACATCCCTTCTAATCGAATAGAAACTTGATAGACAGAATCCTTGAGGTGCTTGGCAAATGATTTAAATGAAACGGCTTCATCGTATTGCAGCCACTTTTTTTCAGCCACTTCTGCCTTATGAGCGGGTTTTGAGTCGCCCCGATAATCGTAAAACTCACAATACCCTTCTTCATCAATAAACTCAGCCACAGCCTTGCATCCATGGCAACACATTTTTTGTTGTGCACCATTGATAGTGGCATAAATATTGACTCCATCAGGAATTAATTCATGGCAATGAAAACAAGTTGAACAAACGGTATCTTTCATAAGAAATCAGAACTATGATTCAGTAAAAAAACAGATTAACACACGAACAAAGAGTTGGATAAAACATTTTTAAAACAATTGTTTCATCCAGATTCACCCTTTTTTAACAAACATTTAAAAATAGAGCTGTGCCCAACTCCCAAAACGTGTAAAAATGGCAAAGGTCTCAAGGAGCTTGTCTTGGAATTACTTTTTATCGTCGTCAGACTTATAAGATATATTATGCTCTAACACTTGTGGTGCATGCTTTGAGGCAATGACCAATGTTGTAATTGATGCAACAACAGCAATAGTTGGCAATGCAATAACAAACCACACAATGGGGTATTTATACCATGCTTTCTTTTCTATTTTATTTTTTTGGTCCAAAATACTTAGTCTCCTCGGTTATCGTTGTTCCGTCTTCTCCGACAGCAGTGATTATAATCTGAATGTTTTGAATACGTCGTTTGACATCTGCTTTTTGAGCCCTGACTTTTACAGGCAAGATTAAAACATCGCCAGGAGGTAGTTTGCGCTCTTTAAATTTGTCGTCAATAACAACATCCAAGTTTTTTCCAAATCCTTTAGCAGTAATCTTATATTGTTGAACAGATTTACCTTTATTCATAATTTTAAGCTTATAAACATTTTCTATTGTTTTTGAGTCCACTTGGCGGTAAAAACTGTTTCTATCTCGCAAAACATCAACTGCCATGTCCTTTCGATTAATTAAAGTATAAGAAAACAAGCCTACAAATATACTTAAAGCAACTGCATAAAGAATAATTCTTGGTCGAAGTATATGTGTTTCCTTTCCTTCCAACTGATTCTCTGTTGTGTATTTAATCAAGCCAGGTTCTTTTCCAATTTTAATCATGACTTCATCACAGGCATCAATACAGGCAGCACAAGCAATGCATTCGTATTGTAAACCATCACGAATATCAATACCTGTAGGACAAACCTGAACACAGGCTTGGCATTCAATACAATCACCTGGGTTCTTTGTTTCTGCTCGTTTCTTTTTACCACCAACACGTGGTTCTCCACGCTCGACATCGTAGGAAATAATTAAGGTGTCGCGATCAAACATGGCACTTTGAAAACGTGCATAAGGGCACATGTGCATACACACTTGTTCACGTAAAAATCCAGCATTTCCGAAAGTGGCTAAAGCGTAAAAGAAAATCCAAAAGGTCTCCCAAGGACCAAGTGTCCAGTTTTGAACATGAAAAAACAATTCTCGAATAGGTGAGAAAAACCCAACAAAGGTAAAACCTGTCCATAATGCCAACAGTAACCATAAAAACAGTTTTAAACCGCGCGTTTTAACTTTAGCAAAATTCCAAGGTGCTTTATCAAGTTTAATTCTTTTATTTCTATCGCCTTCAATCCAATATTCTATGCGGACAAATAACTCTGTCCACACGGTTTGTGGGCAGGCAAAACCGCACCAAACTCTGCCTGCCAAGGCCGTGACAAAAAACAGAGTAAATGCAGCAATAATAAGTGCCCATGATAAAAATATAAAGTCTTGAGGCCAAAAGGTAATAAAAAAGATATGAAACTTTCGCGCAGGTAAATCAAATAGAACCGCTTGGTGTCCATCAAAACTTAACCACGGCAACAAATAAAATATGCCCAAAAGCAGATAAAGAGAAATTTTCCTTAGCCTTTGGAAAAAACCCTTGACGTTACGCGGATGAATTTTCTTTCTTTTTTCGTATAATTGAATTTCTAACGGTTGTTTACTGTCGCTCATTTCATTGCCCTCACGTGAGACGTATTAAGTTATTCTTGATTAGAACGAATGCCTTTTGCTAGTTTAGTGCGAGGGAGAACCATGACTAAACCAACCATTACTGCGGTAATTAGGTTAAAGACCCAAAAGAAAATAAAACCAAAGGTATAGCCTTGCATTGCGGAAATGTCCATTGGAAAAGTTGCTAATTGAGCCAGCAATTCTGGCTCAAATGCCGCAAAAAATGCCATCGTTTGAACGGCTGCAACAATAAAGGAAACCCAAACAACGACAGCCAAGCGTCTATAAAATATACGCTTGAGCTGTCTTTTGTTAAAATTTATTTCTTGCATATTACCGCAATCATTCATGACTTAACGAATACACATAGGCTGCCAAGACTTTGATACTGCCCTCATCTAATATGTTTTCATGAGCAGGCATTTTTCCAGAAATACCTTCTAAAAGAACCGTTTCAAGTAGCCCTGAATCAAATGAATGCAGCCACGTTGTATCGGTCAAGTTTGGTGCTCCCATTAAATGATTGCCTTTAGCATCGGCACCATGACATGCCACACAAAACATAGCAAACTTAGCCTTACCTTCTGCGACTAAATCTTGGTCTTGACCCTCTTCACTAAAATTACGCACATAGGCTGCAACTTGTTTAACACCATCATCTCCCAAGGCAGAACCCCATGCAGGCATAACACCTATACGACCATTAGTGATTGATTGCACTATAGTGTCTGGTTCTCCGCCGTAAAGCCAGTCATCATCCGCTAGGTTTGGAAACCCTACTGCACCTTGTGCATCTGAGCCATGACAAGTGCTGCAGTGATTGGCAAACAAACGTTCGCCAATTGCCATTGCCTTTTCATCCTTTATCATTTGGGGAATCGGTTTATCGATGAAAGTACTGAATAATTCAGCACGTTTTTCTAAAACGGAGGTATTATCTTGTGACCATTCGCCTTCTTGAGTCCATCCTAGGGTTCCTTTATAATTCCCCATTCCTGGGTATAAAATGAGGTAACCAACCGAAAAAATAATGGTAAATATAAACATAAACAACCACCACCGAGGTAACGGGTTGTTGTATTCCTCAATACCATCCCAGCTGTGCCCAGTTGTTTCACCTTGTTTCTGTCCATCGGACTTCATCTTTGAGGTTGACCATAACAAATAGGAATAACCCACGATATGAACGACAACGATAATTATAATAAATAAACTCCAACCACTAGTCATTTCCATTTTCATCACCCCCAGTTTTTTCTGTTTCAAAATCATCATCTAACGGTAAGCTAGACATGTACTTAAATTGTGATTTTTGTTTGTCACTATATGCCCAAAAAACTATGCCAAAAAAAGCAATCATCATTACGATTATAAAGATTCCACTTATCATTTGTAGCTCCTAGGGATTGCAGTTCCCAAAACTTGCAGATAGGCAATAAGAGCTTCTAATTGAGTCTTTCCATCAACATCGGCTTGTGCACTATCAAGTTGCTCTTGGGTATACGGTACGCCAAACCACTTGGCTTGTACCTTCATGCCCGCTGCTGTTAGTTCCGCATCAACCAATTTTTCAGCGAGCCATGGGTAACCAGGCATATTGGACTCAGGTACAACTGAGCGAGGATCCATTAAATGGTATTCATGCCATTCATCGGTGTATTTTCCACCGACACGGTGCAAATCAGGACCCGTTCTTTTAGAGCCCCACTGAAAAGGGTGGTCGTATACAAATTCATTGGCTTGCGAGTAGTGACCATAGCGTAAAGTTTCATCAACAAAAGGCCTGATTTGTTGTGAATGGCAGTTGTAACACCCTTCTGCAATATAAATATCTCTACCAGCAAACTCTAAAGCCTTATAGGGTTTAAGGTTTGGATGAGCTTCAATAACACTGGTCTGAAACATTAATGGAACAATCTCAACCAAGCCTCCCATACTAACCACTAAAGCAATCAATATCCCCATTAAGCCAATATTTTTTTCTATTTTAGCGTGTTTACTCATGCCGCCACTCCTGCAATGTCTTTGGCATCGCCTTTCGATTTAACAGTCATTATAAAGTTGTATAACATTATGCACATTCCAGCTAAGAACAAGGTTCCGCCTATAAAGCGTGCAATATAGTACGGGTATGTTGCTTTGACAGTTTCAGCAAATGAATAAACAACAGTTCCATCAGCATTAATATCACGCCACATCAAACCTTGCATAACTCCCGCTATCCACATGGATGCAATGTATAAAACAATGCCAAGAGTTGCAATCCAAAAATGTGTATTAATTAATTTAGTGGAGTACATGGCTTCTTTCTTCCAAAGTTTAGGAATCAATACATACAAAGAGCCTATACTAATTAGTGCAACCCAACCCAATGCTCCTGAATGCACATGTCCAATCGTCCAATCGGTATAGTGTGACAAAGCATTAACCGTCTTAATTGCCATCATTGGTCCTTCAAAAGTTGACATACCATAGAATGATAAAGACACAATTAAGAATTTGATTATTGGATCATCGCGCAGTTTATGCCATGCACCGGACAAAGTCATAATACCATTAATCATACCACCCCAAGATGGAGCCAATAAAATTAATGAAAAGACCATACCAAGTGATTGCGTCCAATCTGGCAAAGAGGTGTAATGTAAGTGATGAGGACCTGCCCACATATAAGATGAAATCAATGCCCAAAAATGCACAATTGATAATCTATAAGAATAAACTGGGCGACCTGCTTGCATGGGAATAAAGTAATACATCATCCCTAAGAAGCCTGCCGTCAAAAAGAACCCCACGGCATTATGTCCATACCACCATTGAACTATCGCATCAACAGCCCCAGGGTAAATAGAGTATGACAGGTGCCAGTTAACAGGGATTTGAAGATTATTTACGATATGTAATAAAGCTATCGTAATAATAAAGGCTGCATAAAACCAGTTTGCTACAAAGATATGCTTCTCTTTTCTTTTTGTTATTGTACCAAAGAAAACAACAGCATAAGCAACCCATACTATTGTTAAAAATATATCAATTGGCCAAATAAGTTCTGCGTACTCTCGTGATTGTGTGTAGCCAAAGGGCAGTGTTAATACAGCCCCAACTATGACTAGCTGGTAACCCCAAAAAACAAATGAGGCCAACTTAGGCATAAACAAGTTTGCCTTACAGGTTCGGTACACCACATAGAACGAAGTTCCAATTAACGCATTTCCGCCAAAGGCAAAAATAACGGCATTGGTATGCAATGGTCTCAAGCGACTAAAGGTCAGCCAAGGAATGTCAGCATTGAGTATTGGCCATGCCATTTGTGCTGCAATAAAAACGCCAACAAGCATGCCGATAATGCCCCATAAAACAGTGGCGATGGCAAACTTTTTGACAATTTCGTCGTTAAAGTTAGTTTTCATTAAATACCCTCTTTTTTTGATTATCCCGCCCATTATAAGCAAATGCTAATATAAGGATATTGATATTAATCAATTTTATTGAATTTTTGATATTATTGTTACATCTTAGGCTAGACTTTGGCATAATCTATCTGAACTTTAATAGAAAATATCAATTGTCGAATTTAATCCAACCAAACCTAATCCTAAAAGACTTTAAAACTCGAACACCTGAATCACGGTGTCAACTGTGTGCCGTCAACTCCATTTGCTTGCCATCTGGCTTGTCAAAAGATGAGCTGTGTGAACTTGAAAACATTATGACAACATCAAAAGTCGTTGACAAAAACTCACAACTATTCAATGATGGTGAAAAATTTCATTCACTTTATATTGTTCACTCTGGCATGTTTAAAAACAGTTCATTAGATGAAAATGGAAAAGAGCGCATTCTTCGTTTTTCTTTGCCTGGTGAAATCATGGGGTTAGATGGTATTCATGCTGAAAGCTATCAATCAACAGCCATAGCACTGACTACCAGTTCCTATTGTAAAATTCCTTTTAATCAACTTTTGGATGTATCAGAAGATTTTCCCATTATTCAACGGAATTTATTAAAAATAATGAGTAAAGAAATTTACTCCAATAAGAAAACATATATTGACTTAGGCAGCACTGCAAAATTAGCGTTATTTATATTCAACATTTCTCAACGCTTCAAAAAACGAGGTTATTCAGAAAAGGAATTTTATTTACCTATTTCTCAACGCGACATAGCCAACTACCTTGGCATGGCAGAAGAGACTTTGAGCCGTATCTTTAAAAAATTACAAAAGCTGGGTGCTGTTAACTATAAAAAACACATATTAACCGTGGTTAACCAACAACAACTTAAAGAAATTGCTCAAGTAAGTAGCCCCGAGTAATTTATAGATTAATCCAGCAGCAACACCAATGCAACTCCAGTCATGGTTATGCAAACACCCATTACTTTTTTGGTATAAATTCTCTCCCCAAGCATCAGCCATGACATCAATAGGATAAATATTGATGCGGTTTCGTTCAGTATTGATGCGATAGATGCACTGGTGTATTTATAACCTGCAACCCACACCATCATGGATACATATTGCCCAATAAAGGCCCCAACAATTAACCATTTGCCGCCTTTCTTTTTAACAACGTGAAAAATTGCAAATGACTTCTTTAGTATCAGTCCATAAACCATCATGGCACCCATCCCACCCAAGGAACGTATTAGAATCAACCAAAAAAAAGGAACTTCATTACTAATAGGTTTAATCATCACAATGCCAAGGGCAGTAAACAGCACTGCCAATACTGCATAGACAAAGCCCTTAATTGGCGGATGCTTTATATCCAGTGACTTTTTTCTGTAACCCACCAAGATAACACCCGATAAAACCATTATCATGCCAAGGTATTGCCAAATAGTTAAAACTTCACCAAAAAACAGTAAAGAAAAACCAACAACAAAAGGACTGTATAGGCTCCCTGTAATACCCGTTAAACTTGCCCCTATTATTTGCAGTGCTCTCAAATAAAACATATCAGCTAGCATGATTCCAACAAAACCACTGGATAAAATTATGAGCAAGTCAGAAACTTTTATTTCTGGAATTAAAAAACCTGATACATGCAGGTAATTATAGTTTTGTGTTGTTGCAAATAACTGATCTGCTATTATCGCCGTTGGAACCATTAACGCAAAGACAAAAACAGACTTAAATAAATTCATTTCATAAGCATTGAAATGATCACCCGCTTTTTTGTAATAGATGACTGCTATTGCCCACAAAAAGGCACAAAGCAACGATAAAGTCTCACCAAGACCCATTAACTAATCGTGTCTTTAATAAATTCCCCAAGTAATCGAAACTCTTGAGATCGAGAACTCCCTTTTCTCCACACCAAACCTATGTCTCTATAAGCATTGTCAATTGCTTGAGTCATTAAATTTGTGTTTGTTAGCATGGGTGAGTTAAGTGACATTTCTGGCAAATAAGTGACGCCTATATCAATTTTAACCATCTCAATTAAAGTTAAGATGCTACTGGCAGTGTAATGACTTATCTTATTCTGATTTTTTATCTTACAAGCACTTAAGGTGTGATCTCGCAAGCAATGACCATCTTCTAACAATAGAATGCTGTCATCGGATACCTTTGTGTTTTTTCCTTTTTTAACCCACTTGCTTGATTGACAATAGGTTAAATAAAACTTATCTCTAAATAAATTATAGGTTTCAACATTTTTTAAAGCATAAGGCAAAGCTATTAGCAAAACATCCAAATCTCCTTTTAATAATTTATCGTATAAATTTTGAGTTATATCTTCATTTAAATACAACTCTAAATCTTCGTGCTGCTGTTGTAAATCAAATGCAAATTTAGAGAGTAAAAAAGGTGCAATTGTTGGAATAATACCTATTGATAATTTACTAGAAAAAGGTTCTTTGTTGCCGTGTGATATATTAACTAACTCAGAAAGTTCGGTCATTACAATTTTAGCCTGATTATAAACTTCACGCCCCAAAGTTGTCACCGTTACCGATTTATTCGTCCTATCAACCAACTGTCCATTTAAGGTGAGTTCTAACTCTTTAATTGCAACAGAAAAAGCAGATTGCGAGACAAAACAACTCAATGCGGCTTGACCAAAATGATTCTTCTCCACTAAAGCAATAAAATACCTAAGTTGTTTTATAGTAGGATAATTCATGGCATCAATTATTTAAAAAAACAACCATAACACGATTTATTGTTTATTAATAGCCAAAAAAAATGCAAACCCGAAAGTTTGCACTTTTTAAAATCCGTTAACCCTAAAAGTTACAAGCAGGTCACGGCCACATTGGTGACATTAGAATTAGCAATGACACCCGATGCATTCGCAACAGTACAAGTCTGACCTGGAGGTTGCGTTAACACCGCTACATTATATGCCGTTCCTGTGTCTTGCACTGGGAAGTTAAATGTCGTATTACCTGTCACATTAACCGTATCTCCACCATTGTTTTGTAAAACAAGAGGCCCTGCGGTTGTCATTCCTGTAACCGAACCACCGACACTAAACTGAGATGGGTTGCTACAACCAGGAGGGAATGGACTTGGAGCCCCTAAACATATATCATTGCCACTAAAACTAACGGTAACAGAAGGAGAACCTGTTGCTGTTGCAAATGTACACGAACCACTTAGTGATGTATTTATTCCATCTAATGCCGCTAATACAACGACAACTGACTCACCATTCGCATCAGTTACTGTTGGACCAGTAAGAACACCTAATGATCCACCTGTTATTGCATCACATTGTGCTGATATTGCTGCACCCTGAACAAGGTTTCCAGATCCATCGTATAAAGTCAGTATAATCGTTTTTTGACCTGAGGTAGCAAAAGCAGATGGACTTGCACTGAGCACTCCTCCAGGCGAAGTCGAAACTTCTAAACAAATACCAACATTGTTTCCATCGGTGTCTCTGCAAGTTAAGTTACCTGAAGAAAATGTAAACCCTGAATCAGCTCCAGCAACCAAACCAGTTGTCATTGCAGTGGTTGTTGTACATCCATCGCTACCGGTCGCATTTAAGATTGTACCAGAGTTAGTTTGCCCATCAATTATACCGCTTCCGGCTCCTGAATAAGAGAACGATACAAAACGCCCGGGTAAAGGGTTTCGAGCGGAGTCAGCTAAACAGACCGTAAATACAGCTGATACATTGGCAGGAATTATACTCGGAGAAACAATTAAATTAGAAAAATTACCCTGATATCCTTCAACACCAGAAAAAGTTGTTAAATCAACATCTGTAATTGTTTTAACAACCCCATTTGTTACAGGCCCTTGACCTTTTACATATATCGCAGCAATTTTTCCTAATTGAGAAACTGGATAGTTTAGGCGTGTTGTTGCCAAACCATTTTCATTGAGTACTGCGGTTGCTTCAATATTTCCATCAACAGCTCGCCCAATTGCATAAGGCAATATGCCAAAATCATTATTGGTAGTTCCAGACTCATCATTTCTGTTAAAACGCTCTATAATTGTTAAATTATTTTGAGAATTAACACTCGAAACCGTAACTGCCGACTCTAAATCTTCATTGCCTAGGGATTCTTCACCAAATACCACTAAGGTGTCATTTGGTTGAACTCCGCCTGCCGCTGTGATAAATGATGCACTGTTCGATGTAAAGCTTGAACCACCTTCTTGAGGGTCACCGTCATTTGAAGAATGCACAAATACACCAGAACCATTAAGCGGATAACCTGATATTGGTGAGTTAATCATGCCAAACTGCACCGTTTGCGGTAAGGCAGGGTTGCCACCTTTATCTGTACCAATAGCACTAATGATTAAACTGTACGAACCATCTTGGTATTCTAATACAGGAAAACCATTACTATCAATTACTGGATTTCCGTCTTCATCAAAGGTTTGCGGGCCATTTACAGTAAGAGCATTCAGTGTGGGTGTCGTCAATTTTAAAGACCATAGACGACCATCACTCACGACATACTGTGTTACAGTTGTCAACGCATCTTGGATGCCATTGTCAACATTGTTATCAGCTTTATCAGTCGTAGCTGTGACAAATATGGTATTGGGATTCGTACCCGCTTGAACTGAAGCTGTGGCAATTCCATTGGTTGTGGCAATATTTATAGATGAACCTTGTACAGCTGCACCCGAAACATTAACTCCTGTTAACTTTTCACCTGAATTGCCAGCATCTGTTGTAATTGATAACCTCACGTTATTAACTAGAGGGTCATTTACAGGTAAACTCCCGCCTTTCAATGAAACACTGACATTTTGTGCAGTCGCTCCACCAGAGCCATTTACATAAAGGGCTTTATTTGAATCCAACAATGAAATTGACGAGGGCAGTGCTGAATTACTTCCTCCATCAACAACATCAATCAATATAGAAGAGGACAGCTCTCGCCCTGAACCCGCTTCAATTGCAGAAATACTAACTGTTACACTTGCTGGTATATCTTTTGACCAAAGAAATAGATTGCCATGTCCATTGACCATTTCTATATAACCTTGAGTTTGTTGAGGCTCAATAAATTCATTTATTGGTGTTGCTGGATTATCATTTACTGTGAAGTACATCGCATTAGCAGGGCTAATCGATACAGTAACAATTGAAGCTCCAACACTTTCATTAAAAGCAGGGTTTGTTACATTACCAAAAACATCTCGAACCTGCACATCAACTTCAGTCATAAACGGGGTGCCATTGAAAAACTCTACGTTATTAACATTAGCAGGCAATGAACTTTGAGTAACCACTCCTTCTATTTGTCTTACTGTAGGATCGGGACCTTCTGTAACGGTAAATCTTAAAGTGCCAGAATAGGTTTTGCCTTCAAGAGAGGCTGATGCAGTATAATTAACTGTTCCTGAAGTGGAGCCCGTATGAAGGAAAAAAGTCGCAATACCTCCTACAGTTTCATCATTTTGCGTAATCCAGCCTGTAGTAAATTCATTAATTTCCTCAGTATCTGGGTCATCAGGTACAGATAAAAACCCTATATCAACATTGCTGGTCGTTAAGTTAACAACTGTCCCATCTGGTGCCACAGTCCCATTTGGAAAAGTCACCTTAACATTTAGTTGTGTGAAAAATGGCGAGCCAACAAAAATGGGGAAACCTAATGTATTTGCTGGTAGCGTAGAAACTACTGGAGTTAGTGTCAAAACAAACCCATTAGCAGGAGGGTTAGTTGGTGTTCCAGGACCACCTGTTGCTCCACCACTACTTCCTCCACAGGAAGTGAGCAAAAATACAATAAGGAGAATAGACACTGTTGTTATTTGTCTTTTCATGGCTTTAAGAATATTTAAATTATTTGTGATCACTTTATAAACTCTCTTTAATTATTGTTGGCGTTACAAATATGAGTAACTCGGCTTTATCATTTTGAACGGCTTTATTTCTAAACAAAGCCCCAAGTCCTGGAATATCCCCTAAGACTGGTACTTTTGATCTATCTGTTCTCTTAATTTGCTCATAAATTCCTCCTAGAACTATTGTTTGACCATTATCAACCAATACTCGGGTTTCAATCTGTCTGGTATCAATTGTTGGTATAGAACCACCCAATGAAGTCGACACATTTTCTCCAATGGTATCATTATTAATTTTTAACGTTAAATCAACACGATCATCTGGTGTAATCAAAGGCGTTACTTCCAATGAAAGTACTGCTTCTCTAAACACAACTGAAGTTGCACCACTTGAGGTAGCTTGCTCATAAGGAATCTGAACACCTTGTTTAATTGTTGCTTGTTTTTGATTAGTAGTAACCACTCTTGGTGTTGAAATTACTTCTCCTCTGCCTTCTGACTCAAGTGCAGATAACTCCAAATCCAACAAATAGTCTGCTGCTAAAATACTAAATGCCCACCTTGAGGCAGTACTTGTAACTGTGGGTAAGTTCACATTTAGTCTTTCTCCCAAAGAAGGTCCAATTATTGGTGAGCCTAGCACTCCTGGGGTGAAGTTTGGAAGACCAGAGCCACTTGGGCTTTCGAGTCTGTTTTCAATTGCTCTAGAGTTAAGCCTATCTAACGCACTTAATGAACCACCTGTACTAATAATATTTCCATACTTATCTTGTTTTGAACCATTGACACCAAAACGCACACCTAACTCATCACCAAAATCATCCGTGGCAACAACAATTCGAGATTCAATTTGAACTTGTTTTACAGCAACATCTAAATTTCTTACCAACTCTTCTATTACTAGAAGTCTATCCGGAACATCTGAAACCAATAGTGTGTTTGTGCGTTCGTCAAAAGTAACCGTTCCACGAGGCGTAAGAAGACCTTGTGATGCACCCCCAACACCTCGAGCACCACCAGCACCACCAGCACCCGCAATAACATTGTTTCCCATTAGTAATACTGCTAACTCTTCTGCTTTAGCATAATTAACTTGAATATAGATTGTTTTAAGAGGCTCAAACTCTTCTTTTTCTTTTAATGATAATAGGAGTTGTTGTTCCCTGTCAGCGATTTCCTGTGCTGGAGCAATCCAAATAACATCATCCTTTCTTCTTTTATCCAATTGTTTTGCATTTAAAACATTATCCAAGGCTTGATCCCAAGGAACATTATTTAACCGCATTGTAACATTGCCTTGAACCGTATCAGCAACTATAATATTTAGTTGGGAAGCATCTGCAATCAAACTTAATACGGCTCTAACGTCAATATTTTGAAAGTTAAAAGACACCCTTTCACCCACATACTCAACTTCTTTATTCAAGGCTTGAGCACTGTTATCTAGATCCTCTTGTTTTTCAGAAACTTCAACCACATATTCTGTTCCCATTTGATAAGACAGGTATTCATAGTTACCCGTTGCTTCGATATCAACGACCACATAACCGTTTTTAGATCTCACATCAACAAAAGTAACAGGTGTCGCAAAATCTATAACATCTAATTTACTATCGAATTCTTCAGGTAAACTCGTAGACTGAGCTTCTAACTTAATCTTATTCGTTGTTTCTCTTAAATTAACAATAACGCCAGGCTTATTAAATGAAATAATAACCTTACCTTGACCACTTTCTCCTCTTCTAAAATCAACTCCCTGAATAGCGTAATTATTATTAGAGGATGAGTTGCGATCAGACTTTTTGTCGCCATAGACAATAATCTTCATGGTATTGCCATCAACTACCATCTCATGGCGTGAGGCTTTAAACAAATCTATCACAGCTCGCGTCTTAACATTGTTAGACACAATCCTCATGCTTTTAGTATTGCCTTGAGAGACAGGCAAAAGCTTTACTTTTGACGTGTTTAAAACTCCTCTTAAATCAAATGCCAAACGTGGAGGCTTTGACGTAATAAACGCTTCAGGTTTTTCAACAACACCATCAAAAGTTAGATTAAACTCTACACTCCCATCAATATTTGAAGTGTAATCAACAGTTTCTAAATTAATTTGTGCCATTACCGATGATGCTATTAACAAAAGTAATAGTGAAAAATAACTAACCCTTATTTTAGATTTTTTTGCCGTTGTTTTATTCATGTTTTTACCAAGCCTATTTTGAATAGTTTTCGATTTAATATTTAATATTTTCATTATTCTTCTCTTAAAGCAATACTTGCTTCTCTTTTTGTCCATCCGCCCAAACCATCTGACAACCATTCTGACACTGTTATCTGATCTTCCTCAATCTTTATAATTTCACCATAATTTTGCCCAAGATGTTGCGAAACAGCCACACGGGTTACTCCTCCTTCAGGATCTTCGATTAACCCCCAATAACTTCCTTCCTGCATATAGGTTCCAACCATGTATAAACTATCTAATGGGTATGTTTCTAACATTTCTTTACGTCTGTTAGTATTAGGGCCAATACCATCTTTTGTAATTACTGGCTTAATGTCTTGTTCTTCAGTCACCGCTAAATCATTCGAGAATGGATCTCTAAAATCTTCAGCTTCGTAGATAAACACCTCTGGAGAATTAATTTCTGGTAAAGGCTCTATTTGTTGTGCTGGTATTTTTTTCGCATCTGCAAAATATTTATCCAAATCACGCATATCTGATTTACATGAAATAAGACTAAATATTGCTAAAGCTAGAACTATTTTTTTCGTTGTATTCATAAGCTATTTCTTACCTTTTTTAGCAGCCGCTACTTTGGCGTCCATTTCTTCTTGCTCATTTTCATCCAAATATCGGTAGGTTTTTGCCGTTCCTTCCAATAAAAGCACACCGTTTATATCTTTGCCCACTGGCTTTAAGGAAATATCATGCATTGTCAAAATTACTACACGTGGCAATGAAGCAACGCCACTAACAAATTCACCAAAATCATGGTACTTACCTACCATACGTAAAGCTATTGGCTTTTCAGCATAAAATTCTTTTAGTACCTCAGTACCAGGTTCAAACAACTCATTATCAATACCACTGGCAAGTGCTGTTTGAGAAACATCGACAATTAAATCCGACATTTCGTTTTTGCTCGGCAACTGCCTTAACATGGAATTTAAAATAATCTTCATTTCCTCTAACTGAGCCTTGTAGGCAGGCAACTGTAAAGCTTTTTTCTGCTTAATTCTAAACTGTGTTTTTTTGGATATTTCAGTCGCCTCAAAAGTTGCAAGATCTTTAGCTTGATCTTTAATCTTAAAAATATACCCAGCAGCACCTATTACAATCATTAACAATAAAACGCTACCAAGCTTAACCCACGAAGGCCAGCCGCCAGGATTGGATGTGTCTAAACTTTGCAATTCATCAATAAAACTCATTCGCTCTCTCCCCCATCTACACTGTCTTCGTTCTTATTCAAAGGATTAACCAGATTAGCTAATAACTTGAATTTTTGTTCATGGGTATCGTAGGTTTCATCAGCCCTAATATATTCCAAACTGACTGGTGATTTAAACCATTCTGACTTTGCTAATTCTCGCATGTATGCTGAAACTCTCGAATGAGACTGAGCATACCCTTCAAGTGTTATTGAGTTTCCATTTTGCTTAATGTTTTCTAAAAACACACCATTAGGTATGGTTTTTACTAACTCATCAAACAGATGTACCATCTGCGTCCTATTGGCTTGCAATTCTTCAATCACTTGTTTTCTTGCCAACAAGCTGTCACGCTCTTTTTCAAAACTTTTAATTTCTTCAATTTTTTTATCAAGTTTTGAAATTTCTTGAGTAATTCTTGCGTTTCGAGATTTTTGAAATTTTATATTGTGGGAATACACATAAACAATAGAAGCAACTATTGCAGCAGCTATAATTCCCCCAGTTGCTAAAAGAATATAGAATTCTTTTGTCAATTGTTGGCGTTTTTCTTCACGCCAAGGAAGTAGATTAATCTTAACCATGATCAAAAGTCCTCATTGCCAATCCTATCACAGTCATTAATGCTGGAGAGTCTTCACTTATTGCTATTTCGTCAATTCTTGATGCTAGATTGAACCCCATTATTGGGTTAGCTATTTGTACTGGAACACCAATTTGTTGTTCAGTTAATTCGTCTAAACCCGCTATTGAAGAGGTTCCTCCTGCAAGAATAATCTTATCCACATTATTAAATTCTGTGGCAGAAAAGAAAAACTGCAAGGCTCTACTGATTTGTTGAATCAAAGAATTATTAAAGCTTTGCAAAACTTCTGCCTCATAACTCTCAGGCAACCCACCTTGTCTTTTAGCCAGTCCTGCTTCTTCGACAGACAATCCATAGCGTTGCATTATCTCATCTGTTAATTGTTTACCACCAAAGGTTTGATCTCTGGTATAAATTCCACGGCCTTGATACATAATATGCAATGTGGTGGTGGTTGCACCAATATCAAATAGTGCAACAATTTCATCATCGGAAATATCCATTTGCTTTTTCATTTCATGGTATGTAGCTTCGATTGCAAACGACTCCACATCTACTATGGTCGGCGTAAGCCCTGCTCCTTCTAATGCCTCAACACAAACATCAACATTTTCTGAACGTGAGCAAGCAAGCAAGACATGCGACATTTCAGGTGTGTTTTCCATTGGACCCAATACATTAAAGTCCAAACTGACTTCTTCAATAGGGTAAGGAATGTACTGATTTGCATCCAATGACAACTGCTCTTCCATTTCATCTTCTGATAAATCTGATGGCATATTAATAGTCTTAGTAATAACCGCTGAACCAGAAACCGCAATTGCTGCATTTTTTCGTTTAATTCCCGCTCGCTTCACTGCATTACTTATGGATGCTGAAACACGATCCACTTCGGTAATGTTTTTTTCAACAACGGCATTTGCAGGCAATGCATCAACGCCATAATATTCAACTTTATATTTATTTCCTGACCGACTCAACTGCATCACCTTAACGGCTGATGAGCTAACATCGACTCCAAACAGTTGTACTTTGTTATTTGTAAACAACCCCACTATATTCTCTCTTTAAATTATATGATTAAATGGTTTAAATCTTTTTTTAAAAACCGACTGCTATGAGAACAAAATTACTAACTTATTTTTGCGTGTCACTTCACAGTTTTATAAATTACAGCAAGTCTTTTAAGAATTAATCGTAAGAATAACTCTTAACGCATTGAAAAAGCAAGAATAAATTTAAAAAAAAATTGGTTTTTTTATTTCTCAACTAATACTAATAGACTCAAAAACACAGAATATAAGGTCAAATATCATAGCAATAATTTAACAATTTCATCACTAACCAGAAAACCTTTTGGCGTAATTTCAAGCGTATCTTGTTGATATATAACCCATTTCATATTAATAGCATAGTCAAGTTTGTTAATTAATTTTGTGAAGCAAATGCCAGTAGTTATTGAAAAACCAGGTAATTTTATGATTTTTTTAAGCCGCACGGCATTCAACATATACTCAAAAATCAAATCTTCCTCTCTAAGAACTCTTTTTTCTTGAGTGTAACTGGAGTCATTTTGATACTCTTTTGGTGATTTATATTTCAAATAACGAACAACCTCATTACTTGCCCCAAATGAAATTTTGCCGTGCGCTCCTGCTCCAATCCCTAAATAATCACCAAACTGCCAATAATTAACATTATGCTGGCATCTTTTTGCACCTTTTGAATAGGCTGATACTTCGTATTGATGATAACCACTTTCTTCGAGGC
>Ga0256839_1002834_pt1 | contig 18744 bp, 14 predicted proteins | sample 354166metaG_FD_185968 | JGI IMG/M metagenome (GOLD analysis project Ga0256839, IMG submission 185968) | Hydrothermal vent microbial communities from Mid Atlantic Ridge, Atlantic Ocean - 354-166 | ecosystem: Environmental > Aquatic > Marine > Hydrothermal vents | place: Atlantic Ocean: Mid... | reverse complement strand
TCACGGTTTCATCCTCAGAGGCCAGCGAAATTTTAAGCACCTTCAAACCGGGGAATTCCTCTGTCAGGGCTTTAAGATGAGGCTCCTCCTTTCGGCAGGGACGGCACCAGGTGGCCCAGAAATCGAGCAATAGAGGTGTCCCTTTGAAAGCGCCCAGGTCAATCGTATCGCCATCGCTGCTGTAGAGCGCAATGCCCGAAACCGGGCTGCCGGGCCTGAGATAATATTCGTCCCGGATCAGGTTTTCTATGATTTTGCGGGTCCATGGGTTGGCCGTCAGTGGCCTGAGGCGTTCCAGTTCCTTCAGAAAATGGTCTTTTTCGAGGTATCTCCGATTTTTTAGCAGTGCATGCACCATGCACGTCTTTCCCAGGACGGAATCTTCGAAATAGCGGGACGGGAAAGTCCGGTACAATGCCCGGAAGTCAGGCTCCCGATCGCTCATTACCTGCATGTTCTTTTTCAAATACTCGCGGCTCCACTCCAGCTGTGCCAGTCCCCAAATGAAACGGTATCGAAAAAAATCGGCAGCAGCGCTAAAGGAATCATTCTTTGCAATCAAAGGAACCGGACTCAATGCATGATCCAGATACTCTGATTTGTATTCAAGTTCCTGAATATAGCGGTAGCATTTGTAGTACTTGAGCGTGGCAGATATCGTGCTGTCCGAATAACTTTTGTAAAAGTCGCGGGCAACTTCTATGAAGTAGCCTTTTTTTTGCTCAAATTGGTGGAAAAAGTATCCTAACTCTGTTCTGTCATATTTTTGGAATACCGTATCAAACTCCTTTTCAAATTGGATAATGCGATCATTGATGCTCGTTCCGGATTCGGTGCCCATCCATTTGAGCGGGTAAAAAACCGGTGATTCAAAAACTCGCAGAGAGGAGTCGCCATCGAATATCCAATAGGAAACACGTACATACTCATTGATAAGAAAAAAATAAAGATGCCCTTTTTGCAAAGGCACCTTTATTTTCTGAAATCGCAGTGAATCTTCGGATTTGAAGAGCAGCCTGGAAACGGAAGAGATCGGGCCCTCCGGTTTTCCGAGCTCAACGGACCGGGCTGTGGAAGATTTGAAAAGGATTGTCTTTTCGCTTTGCGGGAAAAGGCTTGTGCAGAAAAGAAGTGCAAGTGCGAGTAAGATACCTTTTCCCATGAAAGCTATGCTTGATATTGATTCCTAAAGATAGCCATATTCTATTTACGGAATCCTTGCCATCTCTTCTTCCGTGAGTTCCTGTCCGTTGAGGACTTTGTCTACGAGATCCCGGTAAGGCTCGATTTGTGCCAGAATGTCTTCTTTGAAATCCGGATAGTCATCCAACTCGTCCCACCCGAGATACATATCCCCGGCACCGATCACGGCTTCCCCGTTGATTATCCCGATTCGAAAGCAGACCGGAAATCCATCACATTTATTGCATCTCTGTCGTTCTTCCACACAACAATCCCGATTAGCAATGCCCGAAGTGCAACATGCCGAATGTTTGCACTCAATGCACTTGCTAAATCCCTTGTAACATCCGCAGCCGATACACAGGGCCGAGAGGTTCGTTGAAACGAAGAGCGCCAGGCTGAAGGCAAACATGTAGATTAAATTTTTCATGGTTAATTAATTTTTAATTACGAAATGGGTTGATAATGATTTGTGGTACAAAGCTTTGCGGCACCCTTCCAATTAAAAGCCAAGCGCAGATCATGGCAAGAGTTAATGTAAGAAAAAACAAAAGAAAGAACGTAAGAAAGCCCTAAAGGCAGAGAGATTGCTCAAAAGTATCAGAGCAAAAAATCTGCCGTCTGTGTAAGAAACCACCCGCTTTGGGATCAAAATATTCCTTTGCGGGAAATCCGTGCGGCCCCCTATCTTTACATGCAAAACGGATACAGGGTGCGCAGATCAATCATATTAATTTTACTGGCAGGATTCTTTCTTTCCTGTCAGCAAAGCGAAAAAAAAGAAATGGATACAGTGAGCAGGCGGGCCGGCAACAAGTGGGTAATCTATCAGATGATGACCCGTCTTTTCGGCAACAAGGTGACGAAGAACCGGATTTACGGAAGCCGGGAGGAGAACGGGGTGGGGCACTTTGATGACATTACGGACAAGGCCCTTGATGAGATCAGGAAGCTGGGGGCCACACATATCTGGTTTACGGGGGTGCTTGAGCATGCAAGTATGAGCGATTACAGCGACTATGGCATACCCGTAGACGATGCCGATGTGGTCAAAGGCCGTGCGGGTTCGCCCTATGCCGTCAAGGATTACTACGATGTCGATCCCGACCTTGCCACGGACGTGGATAAGCGCAGGGAAGAGTGGGAAGCCCTGATTGTCCGGACCCATAAGGCCGGGTTGGGTGTTATCATGGATTTTGTGCCCAATCATGTGGCACGGGCCTATGCCTCGGATGCTGCACCCGAGGGTGTGGAGGACTTTGGCGCCCGCGATGACCGGAGCAGGCGCTTTTCACCACAGAACAATTTTTATTATCTCCCCGGTGAGGCTTTCCGGGTACCGCCCGATTATGACCCGTTGGGCCCCGAAATAAAAGGTCCGAAGGAAGACGCCTTTTTTGACGAGAATCCGGCCCGGGCCAGCGGCAACAATGTCTTTTCCGCCACGCCCTCGCTGGGCGACTGGTTTGAGACCGTCAAACTCAACTACGGCATCGACTATGAAGACGGGATGAAGACGTATTTCGATCCCATGCCCGATACCTGGCTGAAGATGAAAGACATCTTGCTCTTCTGGGCTGAGAAAGGAGTGGATGCATTTCGATGCGACATGGCCGAGATGGTGCCTGTCGAATTCTGGGCCTGGGTGATTGCCGAGGTCAAAAAAGAGTACCCCGATTTGAAGTTTATTGCCGAGATCTACCGGCCCGCCCTTTATCGCAGCTATCTGCACCGGGGCGGTTTCGATTTTCTTTATGACAAGGTGGGGTGCTACGATGCCCTCCGTGCTCTTATGGAGGGTCGCGCTTCGGCCGGCCAAGTGATCGCAGCCACGGAGGAAACGCAGGACATTGACCCGCATATGCTGCGATTTCTGGAAAATCACGATGAGCAGCGCATCGCTTCGCCCCAATTTTCCGGTGATGCCCGCATCGGTCTGCCGGGCATGCTCTTCAGCGCTGCCTCGGGCATGGGCCCTGTGATGATCTATTTCGGACAGGAGACGGGCGAACCCGCTGCCGGAGCCGAGGGCTTTCAGGGCGATGACGGCAGAACCACCATCTTCGACTACTGGGGTGTGCCCGAACATCAGAAGTGGATGAATGACGGCCGCTTTGACGGGGGAAAACTGAGCGCGGCACAGAAGAAGCTGCGCAGCGAATATGCCAAAATTCTCCACCTTTGCAAAGACTCCGAAGCCATTCGTTTCGGCACATTTGAGGACCTCACATCGGCCATGGAAATACCCGGTGAAGCTGCCGGAAGGGTACTGTGTTTTGCGCGCAAGTCCTTCGGACAAACGCTCTTTTTCTTCTGCAATTTCAGTGATCGGGCGAGGGATATCAGTTATCGCATTTCAAAGGAGGGCGCAGCGGCCTTGCCCCGTTTTCGCGATGCATTCACGGGAGAAGAAACGGAAGCTTCCGGAGATAAAATCCAATTGCACTTGCCGGCCTACGGCTACCGGGTGCTGGAGTGGTGATTTGCCCGCTTGCCTGAGCAGTGCAGTGACAGTCTATTGTTTTACGAAACGTCCCCGGAAGTTTTGCGATCCCGAAACAAAGTGCACATAGTAAAGGCCGCCGGGGAGACTGCGAATGTCAATGCGGCCGCTGCGGCCCGTCTGTGTCAGGCGCAGCAGGGCTTCTCCTTTTGTATTATAAACCACAATGCGGAGCGAGTCGCTGACGGGCAGTATGAGATCGAATTCGAGATAGTCGCTGGCGGGATTGGGGAAGAGTTCCGGGCTATTATCGGAAGAGGCGGCCTCTATGCCGCTGGCCCTTTGGCGGGAAAAGAGAAATGCATAGGCAGCCGGAAATGCCGGCCCCCAGAATGTTTCGGAGTGCGAGCCGTCCGGGTCAATCCTGAAAAGGAGGCGCTCGCGTGCCATGCCGCGGCTGAGCAATGCGCTGTCGCATTTCCGGAGGTCTTCGCGCATGGAACGGCTTTCCTTTCCGCCTGCCAGCAGGTAGATGCGGGTGGGGCCCGGTATCTGCAAGGTGTCCATCCAGCTCCAAACCTTCTCTGAAAACCAGAGGGAGGGACTGAAGACGCCAATCTTTCCGAAAACCTGCGGGTATCTCAATCCGCCATAGAGCGAGATCAGCCCGCCCATCGAGCTGCCCATGATGCCCGTGTGCCGGGGTCCTTTGCGTGTGCGATAGAGCGAATCGATGCGGGGCTTGAGGGTGTTTACAATAAATTGCATGTAGGCCTCGCCTTCACCGCCCCCGTATTGCGGATTTTTCCAGGGCGAATACTCATCGAGGCGTCTGCCTCCCCCATTGTCGATGCCCACTACAATAATGCCCGAATCACCCTCTGCAAAAAGTGTATTGAGCCGTTCATCAACTTTCCATTCTTCCAGAAAGCTGCTCTTTCGGTCGAAGAGATTTTGCCCGTCATGCATATAAAGTACGGGATACGAATGTCCGCTGCTGTCGTAATCGGGGGGCAGGTAAATCCAGATGCGCCTGAAGCGTTTCAGCTGCGGCATGTAGAAAGAATCGCTCAGTACCGCCACATTCCACGCAGCGGTGGATTGTCCGCCCGTCTGATTTTCCCACCCTGCAATCTGCAGGTACAGGGTATCTCCGGATTTTACGTTGGCTTTGCGATTGGGGATATAGCCGCCTGCGGCACTTCCTTCCACGCTTGACCAGCTGCCGCGGGTAAACTTAAACTCAATGGCTCCGTCCGGCAGATTCAAGGTGATCAGGTAGCGGCCTGTGCTGTCGGCATGCAACTCATAAGAGGGATGGCCCGGGTCCCAGTTGTTGAAGTTGCCCGCAATGAAAATGGGGTCACCGGGCAGGGTGGAAGCGGGCAGGCGATCGACAAGGAAGGTGACTTGGGAGATAGCCGTATTCGCCATGAGAAAGAAAACGAGGAGGGAAAAATATTTCATGAGGCAAAGTTACTGTACACGGGCGATGGATGCCGGCAGCCCCATTGCTCCGCCTTTGCTTTTTCCTGCAAGGACATAAAAAACATGCTTCATGAGCTAAATTTGCAGTTCTTAATCAAAGGAAACAATATGAAGATAGGTATCATCCGGGAAGGAAAAATACCCCCCGACACGCGGGTTCCGCTTACGCCTCTGCAATGCAAAAATCTGATGCAGGAATACAGTGGCCTTGAGATTGCGGTGCAGTCCTCAGACGATCGCTGTTTTACGGATGATGAATACCGCGAAATGGGTATCCCGGTGCTGGAAGAAATGGGCGATTATGACATACTTTTCGGGGTCAAAGAGGTGCCCGTTGAACAACTGATACCCGGCAAAACCTACTTTTTCTTTTCGCATACCATCAAAAAACAAGATTACAACCGCCATTTGCTGCGCAGCATTCTCGAAAAGAAAATCCGCCTCATCGACTATGAGTGCCTGCGCGACAGCAATGGAGAGCGCATTATCGCCTTCGGGCGCTGGGCCGGCATCGTGGGTGCGCACAACGGATTGATGGCCCGCGGCAAGCGCACGGGGGCATATCATTTTCCGAGGGTGTACAAGACCCGCAATTATGCCGAATTGAAAGCCATCTACAATCACTATACCCTGCCTCCGGTTAAAATCGCAGTGACGGGAGGCGGGCGTGTTTCGTCCGGAGTGGTGGAGGTGTTGGAATATCTTCGCATTCACCCCGTCAGTCCGGGGCAATTTCTCGAAGAAGAATTTCCTTATCCGGTCTTTACCCAGCTGCACTCATCCGATTTGTATGAAAAGGCAGACGGCTCTTTCCGACTGAAGGAATTTTATGAAAATCCCGCAGACTATCGTTGCAAGTTCAGACCTTTTACCCGGGCAGCGGATATGCTGATCAACGGCATGTACTGGGACCCGCGGGCTCCGGTGCTTTTTACGCGCGAAGAAATGCTTGAGCCGGGGTTTCGTATTCGCACCATTGCGGATATTACCTGCGATATCAACGGATCGGTGCCGGCCACCATCCGGCCGAGTACCATCGAAGACCCGGTCTACGGCTACAACCCGATGACGGGTGAGGAAGAAACCCCGTACAGCGATCATGTGGTGGATGTGATGGCGGTGGACAACCTGCCCAATGAACTGCCCCGCGATGCATCCGAAGATTTCGGCTCCATGCTGACGGGCCAGGTGATTCCCGAGCTGATGAAATCGAAGAGTGAGATACTTGAGCGGGCGAGCATAGCGGCAGAGGGGCGTTTGACTTCCCATTTTTCCTACCTCGAAGATTATGTGGCCGGCCGCGAGTAAGGAGCGAATGCCGGTCAGCAGCGGCCCGGATATGCTTCCAAAGCCCCTTCCAGGCATTTGAGTGCTTTGCGCAGGTCTTCTTCGCAGAGCACATAGGCAATGCGTACCTGTTTTTTCCCAAGTTCGCTGTTCGAGTAGAATCCTGATGCAGGGGCCAGCATAACGGTTTCGCCTTCGCAGGAGTATGACTCAAGCAGCCAGCGGCAAAATCGGTCGCTGTCGTCTACCGGCAGTTGGGCCATGGCATAGAACGCTCCGCGGGGCGTAGGACAGATGACCCCCTCCATGCTTTGAAGCGCTTCGACCACCACATTTCTCCGCTGCACATATTCGGCATTTACTTTTTGGAAATACTGCTCATCGGTGTCCACGGCTGCTTCGGCCAGCACTTGCCCGAGGGTGGGCGGGCTCAGCCGGGCCTGGGCAAATTTCATGGCGGTAGCATAGAGGGCCCGGTTTTTTGTGACCAGGGCTCCTACGCGCGCTCCGCATGCGCTGTAGCGCTTGCTGATGGAATCCACCATCACCACATGCTCTTCGCAGCCTTCCAGCTCCAGCACCGACTTGTGCACCTGCCCGTCATAGGCAAATTCACGATAGACTTCATCGGAAAAAAGAAAGAGATCATATTTCAAAATGAGTTGGCGCAGCGATTCCAGCTCTTCATCAGAGTAGATGTAGCCTGTGGGATTATTGGGGTTGCAAATGATGATGGCTTTGCTGCGTTCGTTGATCAGCGCTTCGAAATCAGAGATCGAAGGCAAGGCAAATCCGTCTTCGATGCGTGCCGTGACGGGCCGTACCCTGATGTTGCCGGCTGTGGCAAAGCCGTTGTAGTTGGCATAAAAAGGCTCGGGAATGATGACCTCATCGCCCGGATCGAGGCAGGAGAGAAGCCCGAAGAGGATGGCCTCCGAGCCGCCCGTGGTGATCAGTATTTCTCCGGGGTCGACATCCAGCCCGAAGCGGGCATAATAGCCGCTGAGTTTCTCGCGATAGGAGGCGTATCCGTTGGAGGGGCTGTATTCAATGACCTTGCGATCGAGCCCGCGGATGGCCTCCAGGGCCGTCTCCGGTGTTTCGATATCGGGCTGCCCGATGTTGAGGTGATAGACTTTGACGCCCCGCCTTTTGGCTTCATCGGCAAAGGGGACGAGCTTCCTTATGGGAGAGGCAGGCATCTCGTGCCCGCGCTGTGATAGTTTCGGCATGGGGCAAAAATAGAAATTTGAATGCTTAATCCTTCTTTTTCTTTCGACTTCTCCCGGCCTTTCGTTCCGTACTATTGCGGGGCCTCTGATTTCTCTTTTTGCAGGTCAGAAGCGCTTTTTTCCTTGCGAAAGAGCCACAGGAGCCACAGGGCCGAAAGCAGCGCATAGGCAAAGGCTAAATAGAAAATGTACACGGGCTGCCCGGAAGCCTTCCATAAAAAGCCTGCTGCCGGAATGCCGGGCAACAGTCGCAGTGCTTCGATCAGCAGGGCCCGGGGCTGCCGGTCGAGCAGCAGACCGATGCTGAGCGAAGTCCACAAGAGCAGCACAGCCATCCCGGCTTTCAGGGCCGGCTGCCATCCCTGGAAATTGAATAGAAAGTAGCTGGCCAGGCCCAGCAGTATCAAAAACTGAAAGAATGCATAGGCCCGGAGCTTTTTCGGGATATGCTTGTCAAACTTGCGGTAGCTCTCCTTCTTCACAGGGGGTGCCGGTCGATAGCCTCCCATGTACTCAGGGAGCCAGCCCGGCTTGTAAAAAAGATAACGCAGCTTGTCGGCCCGCTGCGGAATTTTCTTCAGCTCTTTCCACATAAGGGCCGGATGGCTGAAATTGGCCCGGATCGGATCCCAGCTCTTCAGGGGGGCGGTGATGCCGTATGTGGGCGGCTCTTCTTCCTTTTGGTAGGTGCCGAAAAGCATATCCCAGAGGATGAAAACGCCCCCGTGGTTTTTGTCAATGTACTTCGGGTCGCGCCCGTGGTGAACCCGATGCAGGGAGGGAGTTACAAGAAGATATTCCAGGGGGCCCAGGCGGCCGATCCACTGCGTATGTACCCAAAACTGATAGAGGGTGGTGAAAGCCGCAGCAAGCACAAAATCAAAAGGATCGAAGCCTATGACGGCCAGCGGCAGATAAAAAAGGGAAGTCCAGATGACCTGAAAAGAGCTCTGTCGCAGTGCTACAGTCAGGTTGTAGTCCTCGCTTTGATGGTGCACCACATGGGCACTCCAAAATAAGTTTACCTCATGGCTCATCCTGTGGGCCCAGTAATAGGCAAAGTCGGTCAGCACAAAAAGCAGGGCAAAACTGTACCATGACGAGGGTATCTGCCATATGCGCAGGTATTTGTAAACCAAGACATAGAGGCCGATGGCAAAGAGCTTTAAAAAGACGCCTGAAATTTGCTGGACGATACCGCAATTGAGGTTGCTTATGGCATCACTGAAGCGGTAAAGCTTCCTTTTGCTCAAATGCCCGGCCAGCAACTCAATACCGATCAGCAGAAAAAAAACCGGTATGGACAGAACGATGGGATTGATGTTCATAATTCCGGCATTGTTGTGATATCATAAACTTAATGCAAAAAACGGAATGTGTCTAAGAATTTATAAGTCGGGAAAACGGGTGCTTCCGGGGTAAGCTTTGGTATGACAATGAGGGCAGGGGTGCATCTTATTTTACCGCTTGCCGGAATTTTATACTTGTATTAATCTCGGTTTTCTCAAAGCTTTGGGTAAGCTATTGAGGATGCCCATTCGGATAAGTTGGGTCTTTTCATTTAAAAAGCAATATTCAGGCTAATATGCGCCATGGTCTGATCCGTAGAGCAGGGGTGGAAGCGAATACTTCAAAAGCTGCAAGGAGCAATAAGGATAAAATTCAAAATGACCCGGTCGTGGCATAGGCCACTACCGGGATGAAAAAAGCATATGGAAAATGACTTTTATCATCATTATTTGAAGATATACGGCCGTTCTTGCATTGTGGCAAATGTTACTATAATAAAAATGAGACCGGAATGCCAGTTAAAAGCTATATAGCTTTTCCCCGGGTGGGAATGAAAGAGCAACTTATTGAGGTATTGAAGAAAACCCCGCACTGTGAGGTGATGCCGGCACTTAACAAAGACGTGCTGGTGCTGGTTACCGATACAGCGGATGATCAGGAGGAGGAAGCCCTCCGTCAAATTTTGTACGGAATTAAGGAATTGGCGCATTTAAATCTGGTCTCCGGGTATAGTGATAAAATCAATCAAACAGATGAAAAATCATCGGAACATGACAATGAATAGAAGACACTTTCTTAAGAAGGCTGCTGCAGCATCGGCAATGGCAGCTGTGGCCGCCATGCTGCCGGGAGTACTTTTTGCCTCGGATATTGAAAGCGATCACTTTCCCCCGGGAATTGACTGGACCAAAGCGCCCTGTCGTTTCTGTGGAGTAGGATGTGGAATTTTGGTCGGAGTTCAGAATGGAAAAGCCGTAGCCGTAAAAGGCGATCCCAACAGCAGTGTCAATAAAGGTATGCTATGTGTAAAGGGATATCATCAGACCATGTGTATTTCTTCGGCAGATCGGCTTACCAAAGCATTGGTAAAGAAGCATGGCAAGTACGTAGAAACCTCAATGGAGGAAGCCCTTGACCTTGTGGCAGCCAAAATGAAGGAGACCATCGACCGGCATGGCAAAGATGCTGTTGCCATGTACACTTCGGGTCAGTCCACCATTCCCGAAGGATATGTGGCTTCGAAGCTTATGAAAGGTGCCATCGGCACGAATAATCTCGAGTGTAATGCCAGGCTGTGCATGGCCAGTGCAGTGGCCGGTTTCCTTACCACTTTCGGAGCGGATGAACCCATGGGATGTTATGAGGATATCGACCATGCCAATGTTTTTATACTCTGGGGAAATAATATGGCTGAAATGCATCCGGTTCTTTTTTCGAGGCTTCTGGACAAGCGTCTTACGCGAAAAGATGTGTCAATAATTGATCTGGCCACCCGTACTACCAGAACAAGTAAGGCTGCGGATAAGTCCATCCTCTTTAAGCCACAGGGTGATCTGGCTATTGCCAATGCTATTTGTTATGAGTTGATAAACAACGGATGGGTCAATAAAAGCTTCGTAGAAAAACATGTCGTTTTTCGAAAAGGAAAAACAGATATCGGATACGGCCTGGAAGACAAGTTTGCGTTTAAAGACGAAGCTCAGCCGATTGACTTTGAGCAATACAAAAGCTTTTTAGAAGATTATCGGCCCGATAAAGTCGAAGCACTAACGGGAGTTTCGGCCGGAGACATCAAATTCCTGGCCTCATTGTACGGTAATCCGAATAAAAAGGTGGTTTCCTTTTGGTGCATGGGCATGAACCAGCATACGAGAGGCACTTGGATGAATAATCTGGTTTACAACATTCACTTGCTTACCGGCAAGATATCGCAGCCCGGTAATGGTCCGTTTTCGCTGACCGGTCAGCCGAGCGCCTGCGGAACGGCCCGTGAAGTGGGTACCTTCACCCACAAATTGCCCAAGGGTGTGGTTACCAATAAAAAACACCGTGAATTGGCCGCCAAAATATGGAAAGTGCCCTATGATCGGATACCGGATAAGCCCACCTACCATGCTACGGAAATGTTTCGGGCGGTGGACAGGGGCGAGATTAAGTTCATATGGATTCAGGCCACCAATCCCCTGGTGTCATTGCCCAAAACCAGCCGTTATAGGCCGGGGATGCAGAAAAAAAGTTGTTTTATCGTGGTGTCCGATGTATTTCCGACTCCTACTACCGATGTGGCGGATGTGATCTTGCCGGCTGCCTGGCATATTGAAAAAAGCGGTTTGTACGGGAATTCGGAACGAAGGACACAATACTGGGACAGAATGACCGATGCACCCGGTGAGGCCATGCCCGATGCATGGATGACTATCGAGGTGGCCAGGCGAATGGGATATGGCGACCTTTTTCCCTATAGCAAGGAAAAGCATCACGAGGAAATCTACAATGAGTACCGGCAGTTTCATGCCGGCAAGCAACATAACATGGCTCCTCTTGCGATATTAAAGAAAAGAAGCGGGGTAATCTGGCCATACATCGAAGAAACAGGTAAGTCGACTCTTTGGCGTTATAATTCAAAATACGATCCTGCCTGTGACCCGGATAAAGATTTTGATTTTTACGGAAATGCCGATGGCAAAGCCGTCATTTGGCAACGTCCCTACGAAGCTGCCCCCGAAATGCCGGACAATGAGTATCCTTTTTGGCTAAATACCGGCAGGGTGATTGAACATTGGCATACGGGCTCCATGACCAGAAGGATACCGGTATTGCACCAAGCTGTTCCTCATGCCTATGTAGAACTCCATCCCGATGATGCCCGGCAACTGGGCATTGTAAATGGTCAAAAGGTAAAAGTCATTTCGCGCAGGGGCACTACCATATTGCCGGCATCCATAAATGAACGGGGCTTGCCCGCCAGGGGTCAGGTTTTTGTCCCGTTTTTCGATGAAAAGATGCTGATCAATGATGTCACGCTGGATGCTTTTTGTCCGATCTCAAAAGAGCCTGATTACAAGAAATGTGCGGTTAGAATTGAAAAGCTGTAACTATGGGCAGAAGTAATGTGATCATTGGTTTTTGGATAGTGCTTTTGGCGGCTGCCGGTCTTATTTTTATTACCAGCCTATCGGAAGAGCAATCACTGACCGGGGACAAAGCCGAGGCCACCGGGCCATCGGGCAGCCTGCCCGTAGAAGAAGGTGTTTTCAGACTATCAGGCAATGCCGTGGAATTCATGAGATTGTATAACAGTGGTATTCAGGGCCATATGGATATAAATGGCTATTACAGCCGGAGAGCCTTTCCGGGGGCCCCGCCTGTTATCCCTCATCCTGTAGAAGAATTTCCGGAGAATATGGGTAAATACTGTTTGCAATGCCATGGAAAAGGTGGCTATGTGGCTCAACTTAGCGCCTTTGCTCCGCTAACCCCGCATGCTGACCTTATCAATTGCCTGCAATGTCATGTGCCGGTGAAGACCTCAGGTACCTTTGCGGCCAGTACATGGATACGGCCGGCAGCCCCTGAAACCGGCCGTCAGGCCCTGCCGGGCAGCCCGCCTGTCATCCCGCACGATCTTCAGATGCGCAGCAATTGCCTCTCTTGTCATGGCGGGCCCTCGGCACCCGTGGAAATCCGGGTTTCGCACCCGGAACGGGTCAATTGTCTGCAATGTCATGTCCCGAATGAAGGAACCAGCAATAAGAATACTATATGGACAAGATAAGCATGATACGAAACGGCTGGCGATTCCTGATGCGGTCGCTGGGCCCAGGGGCCGTTCTGTTTGGAATCCTGGTGCTTGGCTCGTGCAGTGCCCCGGCCCATGAGGATCAAGGCCCCCTTGCTAAAATTGAAGAGCATGGCAAAGAAGCAAAAGTTTATCCGCTTACTTCGGAGCCTTTTACCTTCTATATTAAGAAGATCCCTGTCAGGAATGCCGAAGACGACACAATGTTTTATATACCTGACCGTCTCGGTCAACTGAGCTCTTTCCCTTGCAGCAGGTGCCATAGCGAGCCATTGGACCACTTGAAGTCAACAGACCCAACGGTTAAAAAGGCTCATTGGGACATTGCCCTGACACACGCAACGGAAGAGGTGCTCAACTGCAAAGTCTGCCATAGTGAGAAGGATATGGATTATCTGAGGCTAAATAATAATTCAACGGTAGATTTTAACAACAGCCATCGCAGTTGTGCCCAATGTCATGCAAGCGAATATAAGGATTGGATAGGGGGGGCGCATGGCAAGCAACTAGGGGCTTGGGTACCCCCCAGGGTTTCGGCCACCTGCGTTGATTGCCACAATCCGCACTCACCGGCCCTCGAAACCCGCTGGCCGGCACGGCTCAATACCATAAAAATCAAGGAGTTGGACCCAAAATAAAGCATATGTTATTCAATCGGAAAAATAAAGTCAAAAAAAATCAAAAAGCCGATCTGACTTTCAGCGAAGAACAGGGGAAGATGGATAATCGCCCTGCAAACGAAGGGGTCGAGCAGGTAATAAACAAACCGCAGGATAGAAGAACTGCCATGAAAGGACTGACCGCCATGTTGCTTTCCGGTGCAGGCTTGCTTAATAGCAGTTGCAGTCTGACGGCAGGTGAAGATGAACAAGACCTTGCTCAACTGAAGTGGGAAGAGTATTTCAAGGGAAATTACCGGCTTATGACTCCTGAAGAAAAGAAAGAAACAGTCAGGCGCCTGGAACGAATGTATGAACTCAACAACGGAGGCAAAATTAATATTTCTGACAAAGGCCCCCTGAAGGATGTGCTTTATGGTTATGCTTTTAATATCTCAAAGTGCCGGGGTTATATGGACTGTATCAACGCCTGCATTAAGGAAAACAACCAAGATCGAAATTCACAGATGCAGTATATCCGTATTCATGAGTTTGAGAACGGTCGAATGGACTTTGCCATGGCAGACGACAATTTCTACCATGAGGTGCCGGCAGCCGGGCATTTTTACATCGGCACCCAATGTTTTCATTGCGACAATCCTCCTTGCGTGGATGTTTGCCCGGTAAAGGCCACCTGGAAAGAGAAAGACGGAATTGTGGTGATCGATTATGACTGGTGCATCGGCTGCCGCTATTGTGAGGCGGCCTGCCCGTATGATGGCAGGCGCTTCAACTGGTCTGACCCGCACGTGCCTGAAAACGAGCTAAACAAGGATCAGCATTATCTGGGCAATCGTCTGCGGAAGAAAGGGGTGATGGAAAAATGTACGTTTTGTATTCAACGTACCCGCAGCGGGGCCAACCCGGCATGTGTGGAAGCATGCCCCACAGGAGCCAGAATATTCGGCAATTTGCTTGATCCCAAGAGCAGCATACGCTGGGTACTGGAAAATAAAAAGGTATTCAGATTAAAAGAAGACTTAGGCACGGAACCAAAATTCTGGTATTTCATGGATTAGCCGGAGATAAAACCTGGAAAATGATAAAAGTAGTATTTCGGATGATTTCGGATGGGCTGAAAGAAGCCACCAAAGGAAGTACAGCCTACCATATTTGGATGGCCACACTCACATTGTTGATGTTGTTTGGCACTTATGCCTACTATCAGCAAATTGTTCACGGCCTTTCCGTAACCGGCATGACCGACCGGGTTAGCTGGGGACTCTATATCTCCAACTTTACTTTCTTAGTAGGGGTTGCCGCTGCTGCTGTCATGCTTGTACTGCCCACTTATATTCTGAAAGACATTGATTTTTCCCAGGCAGTACTTATCGGAGAAGGCCTGGCCGTAGCAGCATTGATTATGTGCCTGGCATTCGTAACTGTGGACATGGGCGGCCCCGCCCGTCTCTGGCATATTATTCCGGGTATAGGTAATTTGAACTGGCCCGCATCCATGTTGGCCTGGGATGTCATTGTACTAAACGGATACCTGTTTATCAATATCACCATACCATTTTATATTCTATACCACCATTATCTGGGTAAGAAGCCCAAGAAATCGGTGTACCTGCCGGGAGTACTCATTTCCGTCTTCTGGGCTGTTGGTATTCATCTGGTTACTGCTTTTTTATATGCAGGTTTGCCTGCTCGTCCTTTTTGGAACAACGCATTGCTGGGGCCGCGTTTTCTGGCCTCGGCTTTCGCTGCCGGCCCGGCTCTCATCATCCTTGTACTGGCCATCATCCGTAAGTATACCGACTACTACATTGCCGATAAAACCATAAATAAAATAGCCATGGTGGTTACCGTAGCTGCTCAGATAAATCTGATCATGCTGGGTTCCGAGCTTTTTAAGGAGTTTTATAGTGTCACCCACCATAGCAGCAGTGCAATTTATATGTTTTTTGGTATTGATGGCAAGAATGCCCTGGTACCCTGGATTTGGACTTCCATCGCTTTAAACCTCTTGGCTACCCTGGCTCTTACTTACAACCGCTTCAGACGCAATCATACCGTTCTTTTCATCTCGTGTGCCGTATTATTCCTGGCAATTTGGATTGATAAAGGAATGGGGCTTATCATTCCGGGGTTCATACCCGGCCCCTGGGGAGAAATTGTAGAATATTTTCCCACATGGGTTGAAATTGGGGTCACCACCGGCATTTGGGCGCTTGGGGCATTTGTGTTTTCTCTGCTGGTCAAGGTGGCCGTGTCCATCGAATTGGGAAAAATGCAATATCGCAATCGGCAATAGGGCAAATGTATTGTAATAGTGCTATGACTTAAATAAGCATATCAGATGACTATTGTCATATAGTTAAGCCGGAAGAAATTGTTTTTTACTGCCCATACTTAATCATAATAAATTGGAAATCATGAAACATTTTCTACTGATCCTGATCCTAACCGGACTTGCATTAGATGCCGGAGCGCAATTTACTCTGGCCGGTGAAATACGCCCGCGTGCCGAATTTCGCAATGGCTTTAAAGCACCACCGGAGAAAGGCGTGCCACCGGCCTTTTTTATTGAACAACGTTCTCGTGTCTATTTCAACTACAAAAATGATTCGCTGCAGCTGAAAATTTCATTTCAGGATGTCAGGATATGGGGTAGTGTAAGCCAGATTTATAAATCGGACCCAAACCTGCAGAATGTCCACGAGGCATGGGGGCAATTCAATTTCAATGATAAATTCGGCATACGGGCCGGTCGCATGGAACTGGCCTATGATGGCGACCGCTTTCTGGGAAATCTTGACTGGGCAGCTCAGGCAAGAAGCCACGATGCCTTGTTATTCCTCTGGAAGAATAATAAAGGCGTGAGACTGGATATAGGCGTGGCTTACAACCAAAATTGGCGCTTCGAGCCTTCCTGGCTTAATCAGAACTTCTACGACCATTCTTTAACTAACAATTATAAGACCATGCAATTTGCCCGTCTTGAAAAGAAATCCGAATCAGGAAACCTGGCTCTTTTCTTTCACAATGACGGACGGCAGCTGGCTGCCGACTCGTCAATGGCCTATAGGCAAACCTTTGCCATTATTGCTAACAAAAAGATCGGAGTGCTAAAACTTAGTAGTGAATTGTATTATCAGAGCGGTAAAAACGGGAGGGGCCAACCCGTAAATGCCCTTCTTGCCAGCTTCTATGCTACCTTAAACACCGGGCTTACTCCCATTACCCTGGGCGGAGAGTATCTTTCGGGCACGAGCAGTGCTGCTGCAGCTGATAACCGGGACAATGCTTTTGCCCCTCTCTACGGTACAAACCATAAGTTTTACGGTCTTATGGACTATTTCTATGTCGGAAACCCTCATGGAAATATAGGATTGATCGACCTGAACATCAAAACCAACTTCAAGCTGGGAAACAGTGACGCATTCCTGGCTCAAGTGCATCATTTTATGAGCCCGGTTGAGATACCGGACCCGGCCAATCCCGGAGCTGCCATGACGAGCTCACTCGGTACTGAAATTGATCTTGTGTACAACAGGCGCTTACATGAATTCGTAACACTGAAAATTGGCTATTCACAGATGTTTGCCAGCGAATCAATGAATGAGATTAAGAGGGTAGGTGATGCCGCTGCTTTCAATAACTGGGCCTGGCTAATGGTCACATTCAAGCCAACACTTTTCGATAGCAGTAAAAAGAATTAATTCATAGCCTGAACCGGCTCGCTGAGATATTCTTCGACTGTTTAAACGGGCTGTTTACATAAAGCATCGTTGCAGTCAACCATGGCAGTACCGGTCCGGCAGTGGACAGTCTGAGAAAATCCGATGCCGTATCTCTATGATGGCGGAAGATATTCGGAGAGAGTTTTCGTTTTTATTAGGATATAAAGATGAGAATAAAAAAAGGGCTGCCTGCATAAAACAGACAGCCCCTTTATATATCCCATGAAAAGCTTCCTATTTGTCCTGGTTAATCACGTTTTCGTTTTTCGGAGCACCTTCAAGTTCCTCTTTCTTTACCACTTCCCCCTGGAAGTAGAGACGCATCGGAGAGTTAACGGCATTGGAAACTACAGTAATGGGCTTTTTGAAGTTGCCCATGCGTGCAGCATTGTACTGAGCCGTCACGTATCCTTTCTCGCCCGGCATAATGGGGTCTTTGGTCCAGCTCGTCACCGTACATCCGCAAACTTTTTGCACGTTTTGGATGATCAGCGGCTCGTTGCCAATGTTGGTGATTTCAAATTTGTGCTTGGCCGGTATCCCCTGAGGTATTTTTCCAAAGTTGTAAGTCGTTTCGCTTACTTCCATTTTCGGTCCGTCAGCAGCCTCGGGATCCGTATTCTGGGCAAAAATGTTTGAGGTGGCAAAGAGGGAGAAAATGGCCAGAAGGGTCAGTACTTTCTTCATAATGCTATCGATTTTTTGGTTTAAGATTTTCGTTTTAACGGTTTAAAAATAGTGCCGGATCGCACTTTTGTAAAATCTTTAACAAGTGATTAACAAAAGAAGCCCGATCCTGCGCTTCATGCGGAATACAAATTCGGCCAGCCGCCTGAAAGTTCCGTAAAACAGAAGCGGGGAAGCATCCGAAAATGCTAACTTTGCCGATTCAAATGAAAATGATGAAGAGCAAGATGTCAAATCTTTTTTACGAACTGAAAGTGCATGCGAGAGAGGCCGTTTCGCAACTTTACGGGCAAAAGCCCGAACTCGCTGATATATTGATACAGGTGACGCGCAAAGAATTTGAAGGAGACCTGACGCTGGTGGTCTTTCCTTTTACCCGCCACTCGCGAAAGGGCCCCGAAGAGACGGCCCGTGAGTTGGGCGAAAAAATACGAACTCTTTTTCCGGCCGTGGAGCGCTTCAATGTCGTAAAAGGATTTCTCAACCTCCGCCTGAGCGATGCCTACTGGGCAGGCAGGCTCATGAGCCGCGAGGAGGAAAGGCCTTTCGGAAACAGCCGGAACAGGACCCGCACCGTGCTGGAATACTGCGGGCCCAATACCAACAAACCCCTGCACCTGGGCCATGTGCGCAACATGGTCATCGGATACTCCATGGCTAATATTCTGGAAGCAGCCGGTGAGGAGGTGCACAAAGTGAATATCTACAATGACCGGGGCATCGCCATCTGCAAGTCGATGGTGGCCTGGCTGCATCGCGGCCGGGGGATGACCCCGCAGGAGGCCGGAGAGAAAGGAGACCATTTCGTAGGGCGCTTTTATGTGGAGTTTGCCCGAATGCACCGGGAAGAAACGGAAGCACTGAAAGCCAAAGGCCTGGATGCGGAAAAGGCGGCAGAGGAGGCACCCGTGATGAAGGAAGCCCGCGAAATGCTGCGCAAATGGGAAGCCGGGGACCCGGAAACCCTGGAGCTCTGGAAGACCATGAATGC
>Ga0256839_1002833_pt1 | contig 18746 bp, 22 predicted proteins | sample 354166metaG_FD_185968 | JGI IMG/M metagenome (GOLD analysis project Ga0256839, IMG submission 185968) | Hydrothermal vent microbial communities from Mid Atlantic Ridge, Atlantic Ocean - 354-166 | ecosystem: Environmental > Aquatic > Marine > Hydrothermal vents | place: Atlantic Ocean: Mid... | reverse complement strand
AAAGCACTTCTTTTTGATATACTAAGACAATCGATAGTAAAGCAACCTTCAGAGCGACCCAGGCGTTCCGGATCAAGGCGCGGCCCGCAGGGAATGGCTGGCCCTTTCCAAGGGTCGCAACGCCGAGCCGGGACGCCTGGGCCGCTCCCTCCGGGCGGGCGGTTGGGCGGCCATTCGCGGTGTTGCGGCGTCTTGCCATAGGCGCGCTATGGCGGCGCCACCGCGCCTTGCGACTGACCGCCCGACCACCCGCTGAAGGTCGCTTTACTATCGATTGTCTTAGTATTTGAGATTTGCATTATTGACTGACGGCCGTTGTGCAGCCCGGTGAGATGAATGCGGGCACCGACGGCCGGCATCTCCTTGCCATTTCGACCGCACTTCCTTGTCATTCCCACCACGCCTCCTTGTCATTTCGCGACCTCACTTTCTCTGTCATTTCGACCGAAGGGAGAAATCTTTCCCCCACTACCCCCAAGATTTCTCGTTGTGCTCGAAATGACGGGGATACTGTCATTGCTCGCTGCGCTCAAAATGACAGGCCTCTCTTGGGACGACAAACCCTGACTGAACCCCATGAACCTCGACTATTGAGACTCGCACAATTGACTGGCGGTCGTCGTGCAGCCCGATGCAGGTTCAGAGGGCAGGAACCCAGGGAGAAACACAATCCAAGTCGCGTTTCGTTCCTCTCCATGGGGCTATCCGTGTCATGCATACCGGCAACTCCCAAGAGCGGCTATTGCGCGATCTCGATCTTGCTCTTCTTGCGCAGTGCCTCGATGTGACGGGCGAGCCGTTCGCTCTGCACCAGGTTGCGGGCCTTGTCCTTGGCCGATTCGAAAGGCGGTGGAGGGAGTTCCCGGGTGGCTTCCAGCTTGATGACGTGCCAGCCGAAGCGGGTCCTTACCGGTTCCTTGGTATAGTCGCCGGGCTTGAGCCGGCTCACGGCGTTGCGGAAGGGGGGGATGAGTTCTTCGCCCGAGAACCAGCTCAGGCTGCCGCCGTCCTTGGCTGAGGCGTCGATGGAGCGTGCCTTGGCGAGTTGCGCGAAATCGGCGCCTTCATTCAGCTGGCGAATGATTTCCCGTGCCTCGTCTTCGCTGCTGACCAGGATGTGGCGGGTCTTGTATTCGAGGGTGGGACGGGCAAGGTATTTTTCATAGGCCCGGCGCAGTTCCTCTTCACTCATGGGCTGGTTGACGATCTGCTGCGCGCTGAAGCTGGCGAGAATGTTGCGGCGGTGGTTGTCGATGACGGTGGCCACTTCCGGGATCTTGTCGTAGCCTTTTTCCACCGCCTCCTGGTAGATGAGTTCACGGTTGATATATTCCGACAGGAGCCTGTTGAGCTGCTCCTGATTGAGGGGGGAGCGTTGCGGGCGGTTGCCGGTACGGATGTTGATGAAGGTGCGAAAATCATCCTTCGTCAGGGGCTGGCCATTGACGATGGCGATGATGTCGCTGGTTTTCTGTTCCCGGGCCCCGGTGGTTTCCGGGCGCTGTTCATCGGCTGCCGCCTGTATCGAGGCGACGGCCAGAATGCCGGCCAGCAGGATTCCCCGGTGGATCTCCATTCTGATTCCCGTCTTGATTCCTGCCCCGATTCCGGGTTGGGGTGAGTGGGTGTTCAAACGCATGCGAGATTCCTTGTCCTGTGCTGTGAATGTCTGATTACTATGACCCGGGAAAGGGGGCACTTGTTCAATGCCCGCCGGAAAAAATCAAAGAAAGTAATGGTCTCATAATTGCCTATATCAAAATATGCAGCCCGGATGGAGTGGAACGTAATCCGGGTGCGGGGGTTCTTGCCGTCTGGTTTCCTGGATTGCGCGCTTGCAGCGCTTCAGGCTACCGAACCGGTGTGCCAACAGTCGGATCATGTCCATTCAGCTACGAGACTTTCAGTAAAATCAAAATAAAGAACCGGGGCAGGCCCGGCCTGGTAGGAGCAATGCCCCCCGCCAGGCAGATCAGGGCAGCACCTTGATGAAAGGTTTAACGGTCACGCGCCGATAAACTCCAGCCCGGCGGTAGGGGTCTTCCTCGGCCCAGCGCCGGGCCTCCTCCAGGGAGGGGAATTCTGCGACGATGAGGCTGCCGCTGAAACCGGCGGGTCCCGGTTCGGTGGCGTCGATGGCCGGGTGGGGACCGGCGAGGAGCAGGCGGCCAGCCGCCTTCAGGTCCTGCAGACGCTGCAGATGGGCGGGGCGGTTGGCCTGTCGGTCCGCGAGGGTGTCGGCGGCGTCCTCGGCGATAATGGCGTAATACATCAGTCCTCGTCCCAGGTTTCGTCGGGTTTCAGGTAGCGCGTGATATAGAGTGTCTGGGCAATGATGAACATCAGCGTCAGCCCGATGATGCCGAACAGCTTGAAGTTGACCCAGGCATCGGTGTCGAAATTATACACGACCAGCAGATTGATACCGCCCAGGGCGAAGAAAAACAGGGTCCAGGCGACGTTGAGTCGCCACCAGACCGGATGCGCAAGGGAGACGGCGCCCCCCATTATTCGCTGGACGAGGAGCCGTTTTCCGATAAAATGGCTTCCAAGGAAGGCCAGCCCGAACAGCCAGTTGAGGACCGTCGGCTTCCATTTGATGAAAACCTCGTCCTGGAGGAACAGCGTCGCCCCGCCGAATACCAGGATCAGCACCAGGGTGATGAGATGCATGTTCTCCACCCGGCGGTGTTTCATCCAATAGAGTCCCACCTGAAGGAAAGAGGCGCCGATCGCCACCGCAGTGGCGACATAGAGGTCATAGGCCTTGTAGGCGAGAAAGAACAGCAGCAGGGGGAAGAGATCGAAGAGGGTTTTCATGGTTTTCTCTGAAGCAGTTTTGGGGATGGTTATGGGAACAGTTCGGGGAACAGTTCGGGGAACAGGGGGGGCGATGGCCGCGCTTGTGTCATAATCGGCGGATTATAGCCTCAACACACGGCTGAGAAACCCTCTGGCGGCATGTTGTTCCATTGAAAGCCGGGCTGAAAACCGATTCAAAACGCGCCTTCGCTTCGCATGAGCCGCGCTTTTCCGGTTTCCGCCCTGCCACGCGCTCATCAGGGGCTTTTTCGACAGCCTGTCTGAAACGGTGAAGAAACGGCAACGGTCTTGAAATACGATCTGCACAGTCATTCCACTGCCTCCGACGGCCAGTTGTCTCCTGCCCGGCTGGTGGAGCGCGCCCATGCCCGGGGTGTGGACGTGCTGGCACTGACGGATCACGATGTGCTGGACGGCCTGCCCGAGGCACAACACGCGGCAGCCCGGCTGGGGCTGATCCTGGTGCCCGGGGTGGAGATCTCGGTGACCTGGGAAGAGCGCCTGATTCATATCCTTGGCCTCGGCATCGATCCCGACAATCCTCAACTGCAGGCAGGGCTGGCGGGCCTGCGCGAGCTTCGCCGCCACCGGGCCCGCGAGATCGGCCGGCGCCTGGAACGCCTGGGAATCGGGGGTGCCTACGAGGGTGCCCTGGCCCTGGCGGGGGGCGAGGTGCTGAGCCGCTCCCATTTTGCCCGTTTCCTGGTGGCCGAGGGGCTGGGGCGGGATTTCAAGACGGTTTTCAGGCGGTATCTCGGGCGGGGCAAGCCGGCCTATGTGAGCTGCCGCTGGGCAGCGCTGGAGGAGGCCGTCGCCTGGATAAGAGCGGCCGGCGGCCAGGCCGTCGTCGCCCACCCTGCCCGTTACCAGATGGGGCGGCGCCTCTTCGAGCGCTTTCTCCAGGCCTTCACGGCTGCCGGAGGTTGCGGCATCGAAGTGGTTTCCAGCAGCCATGACCACAAGGATTGCCGGACCATGGCCGCCTGGGCGCAGCGCTTCGGCCTGTATGCCTCGGCGGGTTCCGACTTTCACGGCGTGGCGGACGGCTGGGCCGAACTGGGCAGGATTCCAGCGCTTCCATCGGGTTGCCGGCCCATCTGGCAGGACTGGGAGCTGGGGCAGGCAGCGCGTGCGGAGGGTGTTTGAGGCATGCAGTACCTCGTGGTACATCCCCGCAATCCCCAGCCACGTCTCATCAGCCAGGCGGTGGCAGTGCTTCGTCATGGGGGAACCGTCGTCTATCCCACGGATTCCAGCTACGCCCTGGGGTGCCATCTGGGTGACAAGGCCGCCCTGGACCGCATCCGGCGTATCCGCCAGCTGGACGAGCGTCACAATTTCACGCTCATGTGCCAGGACCTTTCCGAGCTGGCCACCTATGCGCGGGTGAGCAACCAGGCCTTTCGCCTGCTCAAGGCCCTCACCCCCGGGCCCTATACTTTCATTCTCTCCGCCAGTCGCGAGGTGCCGCGTCGCCTGCAGCATCCCCGCCGCAAGACCATCGGCCTGCGGGTGCCCGACCACCCCGTAGCCCAGGCCCTCCTGGAATCCCTGGGAGAGCCCATGCTGAGCGTTACCCTGATCCTGCCCGGCGAGGATCTGCCCCTCACGGACCCCGAAGAGATCCGCGAGCGCCTGGGCAGACAGGTGGATGTCATCATCGACGGCGGGGCTTGCGGGCCCGAGCCCACCACGGTCATCGACCTCACGGGGGAGAGCCCCGAACTTGTGCGCGAAGGCAAGGGTAATGTGGCCTTTCTCCGGGAATAGGTCTGCGACGAACCCGGGAAGAGAACGGGGCGCAGAATGGTGGCAGAAGAGGGCGCGCCGGCAGGCGCCCTGGCGGCAGCGGGGTATAATGGGGTGATGGAAGAACTCAATCTGGTTCAAAGGATTGTGATCTGGGCATTGCCCGTGCTGTTTGCCATCACCGTGCACGAAGTCGCCCATGGCTGGATGGCCCTGAAGCTGGGCGACCGGACGGCCCTCATGCTGGGCCGCCTGACGCTCAACCCCATCAGGCATATCGATCCCGTGGGTACCCTGCTGGTTCCGGGCCTGATGCTGCTCGTGGGCGGATTCATTTTCGGCTGGGCGAAACCCGTGCCCGTGACCTGGGAGAATCTCAAGCATCCCAAGCGGGACATGGCGCTGGTGGCGGTGGTGGGCCCCCTGGCCAATCTGCTCATGATGATCGCCTGGGTGGCGATCCTGAAGCTGGGCATCGCCCTCATGGACAGCATGGCCTGGTTGGCCCATCCTTTCATCTACATGGGCGTGGCGGGTATCTTCATCAATGCCGTGCTGATGGTGCTCAATCTCTTGCCCCTGCCGCCGCTGGATGGCGGGCGGGTGGTGACCGGGCTCCTGCCGGACCGCCTGGCCTGGCAGTACAGCCGCATCGAACCCTACGGTTTTCTGATTCTGCTGCTGCTCTTTTTCACCCATGTTCTGGGCAAGATCATGTGGCCGTTGATCTCCGGGATTTTCGCCATGATTTTCGTGATCGCGGCGGTACCGGCGAATTTCTTCATGGGCATTCTTCAGTCAATAATATAACCGATTGAAAATGGGGGTATATTCTTGATATCCGTATCGTCACAAAACCAACGGGTCCTCTCAGGCATGCGCCCCACCGGCCTGTTGCACCTGGGGCACTATCACGGCGTGCTGAAAAACTGGATCAAGCTGCAGCACGAATACGAATGTTTCTTTTTCGTGGCGGACTGGCATGCGCTCACGACCGAATACGAAAACACGGAAATCATTGCCGACAGCGTCCAGGAAATGGTCATCGACTGGCTCGCGGCGGGTGTGAATCCCGCGGCGGCCCGGCTTTTCATCCAGTCCCGGGTGCCCGAACACGCCGAGCTGCATCTGCTGTTGTCCATGATCACCCCCCTGGGCTGGCTGGAACGGGTACCCAGTTACAAGGATCAGCAGGAGAAGCTGCGGGAGAAAGACCTGGATACTTACGGTTTTCTGGGTTATCCCCTGCTTCAGAGCGCCGACATCCTCATCTACAAGGCGGGGCTGGTGCCGGTGGGCGAGGATCAGGTGGCCCATATCGAGCTGACCCGCGAGGTGGCCCGGCGCTTCAATCACGTCTACGGCCGGGAGACGGATTTCATAGCCAGGGCCGAGGCGGCCATCAAGAAGATGGGCAAGAAAAATTCTAAGATATACCAGGACTTGAGAAAACAATATCAGGAGAAAGGTGATCACGAGGCGCTGGCCAAGGCCCGCGCCCTCCTGGAGTCCCAGCAGAACATCACCCTGGGGGACCGGGAGCGCCTGTTCGGTTACCTGGAAGGGGAGGGGAAAATGATCCTGCCCGAGCCCCAGGCCCTGCTCACGCCCACTTCCAAGATGCCGGGGCTCGACGGACAGAAGATGTCCAAGTCCTATGGCAATACCATCACGTTGCGCGAGGAGCCGGCTGTGGTGGAGAAGAAACTGCGCACCATGCCCACCGACCCTGCCCGGGTGCGGCGCACCGACCCCGGCGACCCCGAAAAGTGTCCCGTTTGGCGGTTTCATCAGATATACTCTGACGAGCCCACCCGCCAGTGGGTGCAGGAGGGCTGTCGCACTGCCGGAATCGGCTGCCTGGACTGCAAAAGGCCCGTGATCGAGGCCGTTCTGGCGGAGCAGGCTCCCATCCGGGAGCGGGCCCGCGAGTACGAGGAGAATCCCACCGTGGTGCGCAATATCATCAACGAAGGCTGCGAGGCGGCGCGGGAGGTCGCCCGCGAGACCATGGAGGAGGTCCGTGCCGCGGTGGGACTGGTCTATGATCTTTGATTGGGTCTGGGATTGAATCTGGGATCGAGACTACACTAACGGGGTTTACATTATTGACTGGCCGCTATCGTGCAGCCTGGATGCAGGCCCCCCGGGCCGGAATCCAGGGACCGGAATCCAGGGAAAGGCGCCATTCCCATGCGTCGCGGATTTCGCTTCGCTTCATCCGGGCTGCTCATATCAAGGGTCTCATAATTGTCCATAAAAATGTGTAGCCCGGATGGAGTGGAACGTAATCCGGGTGCATGGGTTTTACCGTCTGGTTTCCTGGATTCCGCGCTTGCAGCGCTTTATCCAGGCTACCGAACCGGCGCACCAACAGCCCCGACCTTCTCTATTCAACTACGAGACCGTCAGTATCATGCATTTTAGGCCCCTGTCCACCCGCCGGATCGATTCATGACGGAAGCACGCGAAGATATCCGCCGGATATCCAGGCAGACATCCCGGCAGCAGGAGATGCCGTTCGCCCTGGTCATGGGCAAGGCCATCACCGAGCCGCCACGGGATCTCTATATTCCCCCCGATGCCCTGGAGATCTTCCTCGAAGCCTTCGAGGGCCCCCTGGATCTGCTGCTGTATCTCATCAAGCGCCAGAACCTGGACATTCTGGAGATCCCCATCGCGGAGATCACCCGCCAGTACATGGAATATATCGGCCTGATGAAGGAGATGCGCCTTGAACTGGCGGCGGAATACCTGGTGATGGCAGCCATGCTGGCAGAGATCAAGTCGCGCATGCTGCTGCCACGCCCGGTGAGCGAAGAGGCGGAAGAGGATCCCCGGGCCGAGCTGATCCGGCGGCTGCAGGCGTACGAACAGTTCAAGAAGGCCGCCGAGGACCTGGACGCCCTGCCGCGGCTGGAGCGCGATGTGTTTCCTGCCGTGGCGCAGGCGCCCGAGCGGGGGGTGGTGAAACTGGAGCCCAAGGTGGAACTGCAGGATATCCTCATGTCGTTTCAGGAGGTGATGAACCGGGCAGCGCTGTATTCCCACCATCATATCCAGCTGGAGCCCTTGTCGGTGCGCGAGCGCATGAGCAATATTCTCGAAGGGCTGGACTGTGAACACTTCACACCCTTCGCCGCCCTGTTCACGCCGGAAGAGGGACGCCGGGGCGTGGTGGTCACGCTGCTGGCCATCCTGGAGCTGGTCAAGGAGTCCCTCATCGAGATCATCCAGACTGAAACCTACGGCCCCATCTACGTGAAGGTGCCCCAACATATCCCCCAGGATGTCCATGAATCCACAGCAACTTAAACACATTGTCGAAGCTGCCCTGTTCAGCGCGGGGCGCCCCTTGAGTCTCAACCAGATCCTGGCCCTGTTCGAGGAAGGAGAACGGCCGACGCGCGAGGCGCTGCGTGCCGTGCTCGACGAACTGGCTGCGGATTGGCGGGAGCGCGGCATCGAACTCAAGGAAGTGGCGAGCGGCTTCCGTTTCCAGGTGAGGCAGGAGCTGGCGCCATGGATCTCGCGTCTCAGCGAGGAACGGCCGCCCCGTTATTCACGTGCCCTGCTGGAGACCCTGGCTCTGATTGTCTACCGCCAGCCCATCACCCGTGCCGGCATCGAGGAGATCCGGGGGGTGGCCGTCAGTTCCAGCATCATGCGGACCCTGCTGGAGCGTGAGTGGATCCGCGTGGTGGGACATCGCGACGTGCCCGGCAAGCCGGCGCTCTACGGCACCACCCGGAAATTCCTGGACTATTTCAACCTCAAGAGCCTTTCAGAACTCCCTCCCCTGGCGGAGATCAGGCCGGTGGACCACCTGCAGAAGGAGCTGGCGCTGGAAACGGTCGAAGGAGGCGGACAGCCGGCCCGCTCTCATGGCGGAGAAGACAAGGGCGGACCGGTTGCGCACGGCATGCAGGAGGCGGATGAATCGTCGGGCCGAGAGCGGGAAATTGCCGCAGAGGCGTAAGTTCACTTCTCGCCCTCTCCACGCCATCCATTGTGCCGGGCCCGAACGGATCCAGAAGCTCCTGGCGCGGCATGGTCTGGGTTCCCGCCGGGAGATCGAGCAGTGGATCCGCGCAGGCCGTGTCCGTGTCAATGGCGCGCCGGCACAACTTGGCGGGTGTATCGGGCCGGGCGATGTGGTGGAGGTGGACGGGCGGCGCCTGCGCTTGTTGAGGGAGGAAAAGGCGCGTCCGTACCGGGTGCTCGCCTATCACAAGCCGGTGGGCGAGGTCTGCAGCCGTGACGATCCCCGGGGCAGGCCCACGGTCTTCGCCCGCCTTCCCCGTCTTGCCCGCGGTCGCTGGATAGCCGTGGGACGTCTGGACATCAATACCAGCGGTCTGTTGCTGTTCACCACCGATGGCGATCTGGCCAACCGGCTCATGCATCCCCGCACCGGCGTGGAGCGCGAATATGCCGTCCGGGTGCGGGGAGAGGTGACGCCGGAGATGCTTGCCCGCCTGCGCCGTGGCGTGATGCTGGAGGATGGCGAGGCGGCCTTTGTCCGTATCGTTCATGCCGGCGGGCGGGGCAGCAATCACTGGTATCACGTCGTGCTGCGCGAGGGACGCAAGCGGGAGGTCCGCCGCCTCTGGGAATCCCAGGGACTGCAGGTGAGCCGTCTCATCCGCGTGCGCTACGGACCGGTGGCCCTGCCGCGGGGACTGCGGGCGGGGCACTGGCGTGAACTGGACGAAAGAGAGAAACGGGCGTTGATAGAGACGACCAAGGGGTGATGCGGCTGGATAGGGGGTATTGAATGATGCTCCGCATCTATCAACGGCTCTATGACTGCCATGGCCCCCAGCACTGGTGGCCCGGGGACGGCCCCTTCGAGATCATGGTGGGGGCCGTGCTGACCCAGAACACGGCCTGGAGCAACGTGGAGCGGGCCATTGGCAATCTCAAGGCGGCCGGTGTGCTGGCCCCCCGGGCATTGGCCACGATGCCTGCGGCGCGCCTTGCACGCCTGCTCAAGCCGGCGGGTTATTTCAACGTCAAGACCAGGCGACTGCAGAATTTCTGCCGCTGGTACGGAGAGCAGGGGGGGTATGAAAGCCTGAAGCACTGGCCTACCAGACGCCTGCGCCACGCGCTCCTGTCCGTCAACGGCGTGGGACACGAGACCGCCGACGACATGCTGCTCTATGCTTTCGAACGGCCGGTGTTCGTCATCGATGCCTATACCCGGCGCCTTTTTTCGCGCCTCGGCCTGGCGGATGGAGATCTTGCCTACGATGCCCTGCGCGGCATGGTCGAGGCCGCGCTCGAGGCCGAACTCTCTCGAGGAGGCCGGGGAGGCAGGCCGCCGGGGCGCCGCCGGCTGGTGTCGCTCTACAACGAGTATCATGCCCTCATTGTCGCCCACGGCAAGGATGTCTGCCGCCCCCGCCCGCGCTGTGCCGACTGCTGCCTGGCGGACCTGTGTCCCGCCGGCACAGTCGATCAGCCCTGAATGCGACGGGCTCCCAGGCCTGGTTTTGTGGTGGCAAGCGGTCCTGTGGTTTAATGCTGCCATGTTCAGACCCCTGCCCGTGTTCATCGGCCTGCGCTATACCCGCGCCAGGCGGCGCAATCATTTCATTTCCTTCAACTCGATGATTTCCATGCTGGGCATCGCCGTGGGCGTGGCTGCCCTCATCACCGTCATTTCGGTGATGAACGGCTTCGAGAAGGAATTGCGCCAGCGCATCCTCGGCGTGGTGTCCCATGCCACGGTAGTCGTGCCGGGCGGGACACTGCGCGACTGGCGGGCGGTGCTGGACATCGTCAGCAACCACGAGGAAGTCGTGGCCGCGGCGCCCTATATCCGCGGCGAGGGCATGCTGAGTCATGGCGGCCGGGTGGCGGGCAGCGTGTTGCGGGGTGTGTTGCCAGCAGACGAGGGCAGGGTCTCCGACCTGGATCGCAAGATGATCGTCGGCCGCCTGGATCAGCTCCAGGCCGGGCGGTTCAACATCGTCCTGGGAAGGGATCTGGCCCTTGCCCTGGGCGTGAACGTGGGCGACCGGGTGACGCTCATCATTCCCCAGGCCAATGTCACGCCGGTGGGCGTGGTGCCGCGCATGAAACGCTTCACCGTGACGGGTATCTTTTCCGTGGGCATGTACGAGTACGACAGCGCCTTTGCCCTCCTTCACCTGGAGGATGCGGCGCGCCTGTTCCGCCTGGGGGACGGTGTGAGCGGCCTGCGCCTGCGTCTTCAGGACATGTTCCAGGCCCCGCTGCTGGCACAGCGCCTCAACAGGGAACTGCCGCTGGGCTACGAAGTGCGGGACTGGACGCGCCAGCACGTGAATTTCTTCCGCGCCGTAAAGATGGAAAAGACCGTCATGTTCCTCATCCTCATGCTCATCGTGGGGGTGGCCGCCTTCAACCTCGTCTCCACCCTGGTGATGATGGTCACCGACAAGCATGGTGACATCGCCATTCTGCGCACCCTGGGCACGAGTCCGGCAGGGATCATGGCCGTTTTCATCATTCAGGGCGGCGTGATCGGCCTGGTGGGCGTCATCCTGGGCGTGCTGGGGGGCGTGTCCCTGGCGCAGAACATCGATGTCGTTGTGCCGGCCATCGAGCAGATGCTGGGCATGAAGTTTCTTGCGCCGGACGTGTATTACATTTCTGACCTGCCTTCCGACATGCGCTGGCGGGATGTCTGGCAGATCGGTGGCATCGCCCTGCTCCTGTGTCTCATGGCGACGCTCTATCCCGCCTGGCGCGCCGCCAGGACCCAGCCGGCGGAGGCGCTGCGCTATGAATGATGTTGCAGGGAATGATGTCGCGGGGCATGATGTCGCTGGCGGCGCCGTTCTGCGTTGTCGCGCCCTGGCCAAGACCTACCATGAGGCGGGCGGCACCGTGGAAGTGCTGCGCGGCATCGACCTGGACATCGCGCCCGGAGAGCGGGTCGCCATCATGGGCAGCTCCGGGGCCGGCAAGAGCACCCTGCTGCATCTGCTCGGGGGGCTGGATGAACCCAGCGCCGGGGAAGTCTGGATCGGGAATACCTGCATGCATGCCCTGGGACATGCCGCCCGCGGGCGCCTGCGCAACCGCATGCTGGGTTTCGTCTACCAGTTCCATCATCTCCTGCCCGAATTCACGGCCCTGGAAAATGTGGCCATGCCCCTCCTGGTGCGTGGCGAGCCGGTATCCGTGGCCCGGGAGAAAGCGCGTGCGTTGCTGGAAAAGGTGGGGCTGGAAGAGCGGCTGGCACACAAGCCGGGGGAGCTGTCGGGTGGCGAGCGCCAGCGTGCCGCCGTGGCCCGGGCGCTGGTGACCGGGCCACGGTGTGTGCTGGCGGACGAGCCCACGGGCAACCTGGATCAGGAGAATGCGGCGAAGGTCTATGAACTGATGCTGGAGCTCAATGCCCGGTACCGCGCCAGCCTGCTGGTGGTGACGCACGAGCGCGAGCTGGCGGCGCGCATGGATCGGGTACTGGTCCTGGAACGGGGGATATTGAGGGAAGACAACCCATAAGGCAGGGATGGAAACGGCTCGGGACTTGCTGCGGATATCTGGGGAAGATATCTGGGGAAAATATCTGGGGAAGATATCTGGGGAAGGCAGGTGCCGTTGTCCGATGCGCGGGGCGGTGCAGCTACGACTTGCTGTTGCCCCCATCGGTCTGCCGGGCCTTCTCGCCAAGGACGAGGTGTCTTTCATCCTGCGCTTGCCCGTTTTGCCTTTTGCGCTGTCTCAGGCGCCAGTTCTTGCGGACTGTGAAACGCCAGAAGGTGCGGATGGCGAGATTGCCGCTCAGGGCGCCCAGGGTGCCGTAGAAGAGGCAGCCCAGGAGAAAGGGCTGCCAGATCTGCCCCAGCTGGGTGAAGAGCCAGTCGAAAGACAGCTCGAAACTGACATCCTCGACGGGCTGGTTTAAGATCAGGGCACCGGTCTTGTAGGCCAGGTAGAAGATCGGTCCCATGGTGAGGGGGTTGGTGATCCACACCAGCGCCACGGAGAGGGGCAGATTGACCCGGAACACAATGGCGGCGCCGGCGGCGAGGAACATCTGAAACGGCACCGGCACGAAGGCCATGAACAGTCCCACCGAAAAGGCGCCGGGAACGGAGCGCCGGTTGAGGTGCCAGAGATTGGGGTCGTGCAGCAGTCTGCCGAAATAGCGCAAGTGCTTGTGCTGCCGGATCTGCTCGTGATCCGGCAGATAGCGTTTCAGCAATCTTTTCGGCATAGCGTGGTGGCCCCCCTGTCGCCCATTATCCACGATTTGGAAGGGAGTCTGAAGCGTGCGCAGGGATGTGCTTGCATTTCTTATGGGTATTCTCCTGCTCCAGGCCCTGCCGGACCTGCCTGCCGGTGCCTGGAGCCTCCTGCTGCTTGCGGTCATCCCCCTTGTTTTCTGCCTCGGCGGCATGATGCGCCTGGTATTGATCGTGGCCGCGGGCTTTCTCTGGGCCTTGTGGCGGGCAAGCAGCCTCTTGGAGGTGGCCTTGCCAGCACAATGGGAGGGGCGGGACCTGACGGTCACCGGCGTGATCAGCGGCATTCCCCAGGTGCGGGAACGGGGGCTGAGCTTTTATTTCCGCATGGAAGGCGTAGAGGCAGAGGACAAATTTCACCGCCTGCCTCTGCGGGTACGTCTCAACTGGTACGGCCAGCCGCCGCCGCTGCGGGCGGGGGAACGCTGGCGCCTGCGGGTGAGGCTGAAACAGCCCCGGGGGTTCATGAATCCCGGTGGCTTCGACTACGAAGGCTGGCTCTTCCATCAGGGCATACGGGCCACGGGGTACGTGCGTGACGGCCCCCGGGGCAGCCGGGCCGGCAATGCGGCGGAGCGTCCTCACCAGCGCCTTGCCGCGGCCGCTTCCTGGCACTGGCACGGATGGCGCCAGGCCTTGTACGAGAAGGTGCGCGATGTCCTGGAAGACCATCCGTTCAAGGGGATGGTGGCCGCGCTGGCCCTGGGCGAACGCCAGGGGATCACCACCGATCAATGGACGGTGCTGCGGGGAACGGGCACCACGCATCTCATGGCGATCTCCGGGCTTCACGTGGGGCTGGTGGCGGGGCTGGCCTTCTGGCTGGTGCGCCGGCTGTGGTCCTGCAGCGCGTGGCTGACCCTGCGCCTGGCCGCGCCCCGTGCCGCCGCCCTGGGCGCCCTGCTGGCGGCCGCGTGCTACGCTGCCCTGGCCGGGTTTGCCATTCCCACGCAGCGCGCCCTCATCATGGTCGCCGTCGCCATGGCCGCGGTCTTTTCCTGCCGGCGCTTCCGGCCCGGTGACATCCTCGCGCTGGCCCTGGCGGGCGTGCTGCTGCTGGATCCCCTGGCGGTGATGGCCGTGGGTTTCTGGCTGTCCTTTGGCGCCGTGGCGGTGATCCTCTATGCCATGGGCGGGCGGCCGGCCTGGCGGCGCGGCTGGCACCAGTGGGGACGCCTGCACTGGGTGGCCGGCCTGGGCATCGCGCCGTTAACCTTGCTGTTCTTCCAGCAGCAGGCACTGACGGCCCCCCTCGCCAATTTCGTCGCCGTGCCCTGGGTGAGTCTGCTGGTGGTACCGCTGGTGCTCCTGGGGGCCTGCCTGCTCGTGGTCGTGCCTGCCCTGGGAGAACTGCTGTTACAGACAGGTGCGCTCCTGCTGGCATGGCTGTGGCCCCTCCTGTCATGGTTCGCCGCGCTGCCCGCGGGGCAATGGTTCCATGCCCCGCCCCTGTGGGCGGCGGGGATGGGCGTGGTGGGTCTGGCCTGGCTGCTTGCGCCCCGGGGCTTGCCCGCGCGCTGGCTGGGCCTTCTCATGTTGCTGCCCCTGTTTTTCCACAAGCCGGCCAGGCCGCCGGAAGGGGCGGTGTGGTTCACCCTGCTGGACGTGGGGCAGGGGCTCGCGGCCGTGGTCCAGACCCGTGACCACGTCCTGGTCTATGACACCGGTCCCCGTTACAGCGCCCGTTTCGATACCGGCGCGGCGGTGGTGGTGCCCTTTCTGCGCAGTCAGGGGATCCGGCGCGTGGACCGTCTGCTGCTGGGACATGGCGACAATGATCATATCGGCGGGGCGGCGAGCCTGTTGCGGGCACTGCCGGTGGGGGAGGTGCTTTCCAGCGTCCCAGGCAAGGTGGAAACGCGCGTCCTGGCGTCGTTGGAGGAGAAGGGCGGACCGGTTTCCGCGGCTTTCTGCCGTGCCGGTCATTCCTGGCAGTGGAACGAGGTGGTCTTCGACATCCTCCATCCGCCGGCCGACGGCGGATTGCGGGGCAACGATGCCTCGTGCGTGCTGAAAGTCAGCGCGGGGAAATGGGCTGTCCTGCTCAGCGGCGACATCGAGCGGCGGGCCGAGGCCGTGCTGGTGCGGCGTCATGGCGACGCGCTCGCCGCCCAGGTGCTGGTGGCACCGCATCACGGCAGCCGGACTTCATCGGGCGCGGCCTTCATCGATGCCGTGGCACCGGCCTATGTGCTGTTTCCCGTGGGATACCGCAACCGCTACGGGCTGCCGGCCCGCGAGGTGCTGACGCGTTACCGCCTGCGGGGCGTGACAACGCTGGACAGCGCCCGCCACGGTGCCATCCGTTTCGTCCTCGATGCACGCCAGGGTCTGTCGTCGCCCCTTGCCTACCGCGACGCGGCCCGTCGTTATTGGCATGGCAGATGAATGGCCGTTGCAGTATCATTACGCGGTCTCAAGAATCCAAGCGGAAAGGATGGCCCACGGTGTATGAACTGATCGCGGCGGGCGGCTGGCTGATGCTGCCCATTCTCCTCTGTTCCATCATTGCACTGGCCATTGTCGTGGAACGATTCTGGTCCCTGCAGCGCAAGCGCATCTGTCCCGGCCATCTGGTGGGGCAGATCTGGCAATGGGCGAAGAACGACGAACTGGATGCCAGCCGCATATCCAGCCTGCGGGGCAGTTCGCCCCTGGGACGGATCCTGGCCGCCGGCCTCATGAACATGCACCACGATCGCGAGATCATGAAAGAGAGCATCGAGGAGACGGGGCGCCATGTGGTCGCTGAACTGGAGCGTTATCTGAATACCCTGGGCACTATCGCTTCCATCACGCCGCTGCTGGGGCTGCTGGGCACGGTGATCGGCATGATCAAGGTGTTCACCGCCATCACCACCGTGGGGGTGGGCAACCCCGGGGTTCTGGCGGGCGGTATTTCCGAGGCCCTGCTGACCACGGCCGCGGGCCTGTCCGTCGCCATTCCCAGCCTCATGTTCTACCGTTATTTCCGCGGCCGGGTGGATCAGCTCGTGATCGACATGGAGCAGGAATCCCTGAAACTGGTGGCCGTCATCCACGGCGACCGCGAGATGGACGAGCCGGTGAAGGGACGATGAAGTTCCGGCAGAGCATCCGCCAGGATCCCGATATCAATCTCACGCCGCTCATCGACGTCGTCTTTCTGCTGCTGATCTTCTTCATGGTGTCCACGACCTTCACCCGCGAGTCGGCGATCACCGTGGATCTGCCTGAGGCCACGGTGAAGGAACAGCCCCAGGAGGAGCGCCCCCTGGAAATCATCATCGATGCCCAGGGCCGGTTCTACGTGAACCAGAAGCTGGTGGTGAACAAGCAGCTTGAAACCCTGGTCCAGGCACTGCGCAAGGAGATGGGCGAGGGCCCGCCGCCGCCACTCGTGATCAATGCCGATGCCCAGACGCCGCATCAATACGTCGTTACCGCCATGGACGCCGCCCGCCACGTGGGCATCGAGCGCCTGTCCCTGGCGACCAAGCAGAAACAGTCACAGTAGAAGCGCAACGCGAACGAGGGGGATGCATTCGATGGACAAGAAACTGCTCGACATACTCGCCTGTCCCATCTGCAAGGGGCCGCTTGTCTATCGCAAGGAAGCGCAGGAGCTGGTCTGCAAGGCAGACCGCCTGGCCTATCCCATCCGCGACGACATTCCCGTGATGCTGGAGGACGAGGCCCGCCAGCTGGCGCCGGACGAGGAGATCGAGTGAGTTTCTCCGTCGTCATTCCGGCCCGTTACGGTGCCACGCGCCTGCCCGGCAAGCCCCTGCGTGAGCTGGGGGGGCGGCCCATGATCCAGCATGTCTACGAACGGGCCGTGGCCAGCGGCGCCCGCGAAGTGATCGTCGCCACGGACGACGAACGCATCGCGGAGGCGGTTGCGGCCTTCGGTGGCCAGGCCCTCCTCACCGATCCCGCGCACCCCTCGGGAACCGATCGCCTGGCCGAGGTGGTGGCCCGCCGCGCCTATGACGATGATGCCGTGGTGGTCAATCTCCAGGGAGACGAACCGCTCATGCCGCCGGTACTGCTGGAGCAGGTGGCCGCGGACCTGCGCACCCACGACGATGCAGCGATGAGTACCTTGTGCGTGCCCATCGTATCCGCCGCGGAGCTGTTCGATCCCCATGTGGTCAAGGTGGTCCGGGATGCGGCCGGTTATGCCCTGTATTTCAGCCGCGCGGCCATTCCCTGGGATCGCGAGGCCTTTGCCGTGACCCGCGAGCGTCTGCCGGAAACTGGCGCCCATGACCGCCATGTGGGGCTCTATGCCTACCGCGCGGGCTTTCTCCGCGAATTCGTGCGCTGGCCGGCCTGCGAGCTGGAGCGCACGGAATGCCTGGAACAGTTGCGGGTGCTGTGGCACGGCCGCCGCATCCATGTCGCCCAGGCCCGGGAGCTGCCAGGCCCCGGGGTGGATACCGAGTCGGATCTGCAGCGCGTGGCGCGCCTGCTGGTGAGCGCCTGACGGGCTGCCGGGGGATCAACCCTCCAGCGTATCCGTTTCCAGGAGTTCCAGATCCAGCGCCTCCAGGTCGGCGATGCCGTCATCTGCCAGCGGGACCGGTACGGTGAGGGTGGGAGGCACCCGGCGGTGGGCCTCGCCGTGCTGGTCGGCCTGGATGGTGGTATGGCTGCCGCAGTCGCGCAGGACCAGGGAAGGGACGTCGTCCAGCACCTCAATGATTTCGTAGACCCTGCCGTGGTAGCGGGCCTGTTTGCCGATGAGGCCGCGCAGATAGGCCATGTGCAGAGGTTTCGCCAGGGAATCGGATCCGGCCATTGCCCCACCTTGGGAATCGTCGCCTCGGAATGATAGAGCTTACCTCAAATCGCCGTGGAACAGAACTCCCAATGGAGGGTTCCGGCGAGGATTCCGGTATGGATTTGGGGGGATTCGCGGGCAGGCGGCAGGGTGGTTGTTTTTCCAGTAGAATAGCGGGGCGTTTCAAATCAGCAAAGAGAAAACCACGATGGTGAAGGTCTTGTTCGTCTGTATGGGCAATATCTGCCGTTCTCCCACGGCGGAAGGCATGTTCAGGCATCAGCTGCGGCTGCGCGATCTGCATGAGCGGGTGTGGGTGGATTCCGCCGGCACGCACGCCTATCACGTGGGCAGCCCGCCCGACCCCCGGGCCCGGCGCGCTGCGCTGGGCCGGGGCATCGATCTCGGTGACCAGCGGGCGCGTCAGGTTCAGGCGGAGGATTTCGAGGCATTTGACTACATTCTTGCCATGGATGAGGACAATCTCGCCCACCTTGAATCGCTTTGCCCCTCAGAGCACAGGGCCAAGCTTTCCCTGCTGTTGAGCTATGCACCCCATCTGGGCATCAGGGAAGTGCCGGATCCCTATTATGGCGGCAATGCCGGTTTCGAGCGGGTGCTGGACATGATCGAGGCGGCCTGTGAGGGCCTGCTCCAGGCCATCGCCGAGCGTCATTTCTCCCAGCGCGAAAGGGTCGTTTGATCCAGCGGCAGACGCGGCCGGGCGCCGCCGGGCTTTTTCGGCAGCTAAAGAAACCGCCTGCAATACCAACATATTAAATGTGTAGCCCGGATGGAGTGGAATGTAATCCGGGTGCGGGGGTTGTCGGCTGGTTTCCTGGATTGCGCTCTTGCAGCGCTTCATCCAGGCTACCGAACTTGCCTGGAGGAAGCGGCGCGGAAACCAGAAAGGCATGATTTCAGGCTTTTTTTCCGGATTTGCTCACGCAGGCCTTCATCATGGGGTGGTCGCGCTTGTTCTCCTGCAATTTTATTGCATCCATTCACCAATGAGATTCTCGATACCTTGTCATTTCGGGCACAGCACCTTGTCATTTCGAGAGCAGCGAGAAATCTTGAGGTGGTGAGACAAGATTTCTCCCTTCGGTCGAAATGACACGGGGGGGTCGAAATGACACGGGGGGGTCGAAATGACACGGGGG
>Ga0256839_1002832_pt1 | contig 18748 bp, 23 predicted proteins | sample 354166metaG_FD_185968 | JGI IMG/M metagenome (GOLD analysis project Ga0256839, IMG submission 185968) | Hydrothermal vent microbial communities from Mid Atlantic Ridge, Atlantic Ocean - 354-166 | ecosystem: Environmental > Aquatic > Marine > Hydrothermal vents | place: Atlantic Ocean: Mid... | reverse complement strand
TGACCCACAAAATGGAGAGGTTTTAGCGATGGCAAGTATGCCAGCTTTTGACCCCAATTTATTTGTTAATGGTATTTCTTATTCTAATTACAATGCACTTCGAGATAACCCTGACAGACCTTTATATAATCGTGCCCTACAGGGCTCTTACCCACCTGGCTCAACTATAAAACCAATGGCGGCGCTATCAGGTTTAAATGCAGGTGTTGTTACACCTTCTAGCACTGTAAATGGAAAAGGCTTTTTCCAAATTCCAGGTAATAAACACAGATTTAGATGCTGGAAAAAAGTAGGACATGGACACATAAGCCTTAACCGTGCTATCTACCAATCATGTGATGTTTATTTTTATGATCTCGCCTTTAGAATGGGCATCAAGCGCTACTCTAAAGCAATGAATCGATTTGGCTTTGGATTAAAAACAGGCATTGATTTACCTAGTGAACGTTCTGCATTAATGCCAACAGCTGAGTGGAAGCGTAAACGATACGATAAGTTTTGGTATCCTGGTGATACAGTTAATACAGGTATTGGGCAAGGCTTCTTTACAGCTACTCCTCTACAACTCGCTTATGCTACAGCAACACTAGCAATGCATGGGCGCAAGTTTCGCCCTCATATCTTGCGCGCAACACGAATTTCTCGAAATTTACCCGAAAAGTTAGTAACTCCGGAACAATTGCCGTCCATTGGGGTCACAAAACTACGCTATTGGGATGATGTAATAAGAGGAATGGTCAATGTGGTACACGGCGAACACGGTACAGGAAGACGCTCTGGCGCAGGCGCGAAATATCGTTTTGCTGGTAAAACAGGTACTGCGCAAGTCTTTGGTATTGCTCAAAATAAAACTTATGATGCAAGCAAACTCAGAAAAAAACTGCATGACCACTCTTTGTTTGTTGGCTTTGCGCCCTTGAAAAACCCACGTATCGCTATAGCTGTCATTGCAGAAAATGCCGGAGGTGGGAGTAAAGTAGCCGCACCACTGGCAAGAGAACTACTTGATACTTATTTACTTACTGACAAACAAAAAGAAGAAATTAGACTGAAACAAGAAGTTAAAACCCAGAAAAAAACCGTAGGCGAGCAATGAATAATAATATTGGGACAATCATTTATCGTTGGTTAATTGCTATCGACCTTGTTTTAATTGTCGCCTTAATATTATTAATTTCACTTGGTACCGCTATTTTATTTAGTGCTACAGGTGAAAATGAAGCTATGATGAATACACATACTATTCATCTAATACTGGCAACACTCGTCATGCTAATTGCATCACAAATACCCAGTGAAATGCTGAATCGCTGGTCCATTTGGATTTATTTATTTGGTGTTATTGTTCTTATTTTAGTTCTAGTTCAAGGTACGATGGGCAAAGGTGCACAACGTTGGCTAGAGGTTGGTAGTTTGCGCTTTCAACCTTCCGAAGTAATGAAACTCGCTGTGCCGATGATGGTAGCAAGTTACTTCTCAAAAAGAAATTTACCGCCAAGCTTTAAAGATGTTTTTATCGCAAGCATTTTAGTGCTTGTACCTATGCTTCTCATTGTAAAGCAACCCGACTTAGGCACAGCATTACTCGTAGGAACAGCAGGTTTTTTTGTTATTTATTTTGCAGGTCTACCTTGGAAATGGCTAGCCGCGACTGCCGTATCAGCTATGATTGCTGCACCTTTAATATTCTATTTTGGAATGCATGATTACCAGCGACAACGTGTATTAACCTTATTCAACCCCGATGCTGACCGCTTAGGTTCTGGCTATCACATCATTCAATCAACAATCGCGATTGGCTCTGGAGGAGTTTATGGAAAAGGCTGGTTAAATGGTGATCAATCACGCTTAGATTTTCTACCGGAACGCCATACTGATTTTATCTTCGCTGTTTTTGGGGAAGAGTTTGGACTATTAGGTAATATCATTTTATTTGGGCTGTATATTTTTATTATTTGGCGTGGTTTGTACTTAGCATCACAAGGGCAAGATACATTTGCAAGGCTTCTCGGTGGCAGTTTAAGTTTAACCTTTTTTATCTACCTTTTAGTCAATACAGGCATGGTCAGTGGCGTTTTACCTGTCGTTGGTGTGCCATTGCCATTAATCAGTTATGGTGGAACATCTTTAGTAACACTCATGGCCGCATTCGGTTTTCTTATGGGTATGAAAAAACGCAAAAAAGGCTATGGACAATCATCACAATAATAAGGATATAAATGAGAATGAATATTAGTTTCAAACAAATATTTTTTATTTTACTACTAACCGGCAGTTATCAAACCATCACCGTTGCAGATGTTAAAAATAACTATCTACACTATCCTGCAATGCAAAAATTTGTAAACCGCATGATAGATAAAGGTTTTGATCGTCAGACACTAATAAGAACCTTCTCTAATGTACAGCGTGATGAAAATGTTTTAGCTAAAGTACAATCACCTGCAGAAGCTAAGCCTTGGCAACAGTATCGTCCCATTTTCGTCACCGAAAAACGTGCTGCTGCTGGTGTCATATTTTGGAATCGACATCAACGTGTTTTGCAATCAGCGAGCCAACAATTTGGAGTACCCCCTGAAATTATTGTTGCTATTATTGGTGTGGAAACGTTTTATGGTCGTCACACTGGTAAACATAATGTGCTTCGAAGTCTAACAACATTAGCAATGGACTTTCCAAAACGTGAAAAATTTTATACCAACGAGCTAGATCATTTCTTACATTTTATTCGTGAAGAACGTATCCCTAATCCTTTTAGTTTAAAGGGCTCTTATGCAGGAGCAATGGGTTTAGGACAGTTTATTTCAAGCAGCTATAGAAATTTTGGGATTGATTTTAATGGCGATAAACACCGTGATTTATGGCACCCAGATGATGCAATCGGTAGTGTGGCTAACTACTTTGCAAAGCATGGCTGGAAGACAAGAGGCGATGTTACTGTTCCCGCTCGTATCGTAGGGCAGTTTTATGGTAAAATCGTCAATACAAAAGCTAATAAACCTACTCTCTCATTACCACAGCTTGCGCAATATGGAGTACAAGCACAAGGACAAATAAACTCCACACGAGTAGCACTATTAGAATTAGAAGGATCTCAGGGCAAAGAATACTGGATAACAGGTGATAATTTTTATGTAATCACACGTTACAACCATAGCCCTAAATATGCTATGGCAGTTTATCAACTAGCAAATGAAATAAAGCGCAAAAAAATGGCACATTAATTGCCGTAGTAAATTATAAATTCACAGGGGGACTAGAAATGACTAATTACAAGTTGTTGTTAAGTAGTACAATATTAAGCATATCACTATCAGGCTGTAGTACTATCAACAAGGCAGGAAAATCTGCTCGAAACATGATGAGTTTTGGCCAACAAAATAGTAGTAACATTACAGTGAATGAAAAGCTTATCATCCCACCCAGTTTGAAAGTACCTGCAACTCCTGCTCAATCCGTTAGAACCAATCAAAAAAGACCTACAACAAAAACAAATACTTCAAATAAAAACTATTATGTAGTTGTTGGCACATACACTAGCCAACCTAAGGCATTTGATACATTTGTGCGCCTATCCTCTATTGGCTTGCCAGGCGCGACAATGGAATCTCGAAAAGCGAAGAGTGGTCAGCTGTTACACATGGTTCGCTTAGGCCCATATCAAAAACAAGATAGCATCGACAGAGTAACCAATAGCCTTACCAGCGATGGCTTAACCCAATTCAAAGTTGTAGAAAACTAAAGAGCACCTCTATACCATTATGAACGTTTTATTTAAAACCCTACAAACAACTTTACTGATTGTTTTATTTACAATATCTCCCATTTATGCAGCAGATGAAGCCCCGAGTGAACCGGATCTTAAAGCTAGTAGTTATTTACTGATAGACTTTCACAGCGGTATTGTATTAGCTGAAAAAAATCAGGATAAGAGAATAGAACCTGCCAGCATCACAAAATTAATGACTGCTTATGTAATTTATGATGCGCTAAAAAAAGGCAGTATTTCACTAGATGACAATGTACTCATCAGCGAAAAATCGTGGAAGATGGAAGGTTCGCGTATGTTTGTTGAAGCGGGCAAAAAAGTTCCGCTAAAAAGGATGTTATCAGGGTTAGTGATTCAATCAGGCAATGATGCAGCGGTTGCACTCGCTGAGCATATAGCGGGCAGTGAAGAGGCGTTTGTTTCACGAATGAATGAATGGGCGAAAAGGCTTGGCATGAACTCTACCCACTTCATGAATGCTACAGGGTGGCCTGCTGAGAACCATTACACAACAGCAAGAGATATTGCCAAACTAACACGCGTTCTAATTAAAGAGTTTCCCGAGCATTACAAACTTCATGCTAAAAAATCTTATAGCTACAATGGAATAAAGCAATATAACCGCAATAAACTTTTATGGCGTGATAAGACTGTAGATGGCGTCAAAACGGGCCATACAGAATCTGCAGGATACTGCTTAGTTGCATCTTCTAAACGCAATGGAATGCGTTTAATCTCCGTTATGCTAGGAACAAAATCAGAAAAAGAGCGTGCTGATTACAGCCAAGAATTACTGGAATATGGCTTCCGCTTCTTTGAAACCCATAAACTGTACGATTCGGGTTCCGTACTCGCAGAAGCACGTATTTGGAAAGGAACTAAAAAAACTATCCCTGCTGGACTAATGAACGATTTCTACATTACCGTACAAAAAGGACGTTACAAAAATCTTAAGGGTTTAATGGAACTTGATACGACTCTTGATGCACCCATTAAACGTGGTGATATTGTAGGTAAAGCCATCTTTAAAGATGGTGCTACTATTATTAAAGAAATCCCTTTATTTGCACTTGATTCTGTCGATGCTGGTGGCTTCTGGTCAAAAGTAACTGGCAGTGTTCAAAAGTTGTTCAACTAATGAATAACACCAATAAACCACCTGAAGAAGAATCTCTCATTGATTTTCCTTGTGACTTTCCTGTAAAAGTTATGGGAGCAGCTATCCCCGAATTTCACAGCTGCATTGAGGTGATAGCCAAAAAGCATGATCCTGAATTTATCAGTGATGACACAAAACATAAAATCAGTAAGACTGGTAAGTACGTTAGCCTAACACTAAATATCCATGCCAAGGATAAAGCCCAATTAGATGCAATCTACCAAGATTTGACCGATCATGAGCTGGTACTTTGGGCGCTGTAGAGTATTCATCGTTTGTAGTAAAACAGCTTGGTAAACAAGAATACCAACCCATTTGGCAAGCCATGCAAGATTTCACACTGGCGCGTAATAGTCATACTGTCGATGAATTATGGGTCGTTGAACACCCACCTATTTTCACGCTTGGGCGCAATGGCAAAGAAAGCCATATCCTGAATAAATCAGACATACCAATCATAAAAGTAGATCGCGGTGGACAAGTCACTTACCATGGGCCTGGGCAACTCGTACTTTATTTTCTATTAGATTTACACCGCAGAAAACTTGGTATTCGCCAACTCGTTACTCTCATTGAAGACTGCCTAGTTGCGTTACTTAACCATCATAAAATTGATGCTTATAGCGATAAAAAAGCCCCTGGTGTCTATGTCAATAAACAAAAAATAGCAGCATTAGGCTTGCGTGTATCAAAAGGTTGTACCACCCATGGATTGAGTTTGAATATTGATATGGATCTATCGCCATTTCAAGATATTAACCCATGTGGTTATGAAAATTTAGAGATAACTCAATGTAAAGACCTAGGAATAAATGATAACTTTCAAGAATTAACAAATGCACTATTAAGTTTGATTGAAAAAGCACTAGAAAGGAGCTAAAAACTTAGAAATTAACTATTTAACGATAGCCAGCCCCCCCTTTTTTTCGATGATTTGTATCTGAAATAGGGTTAAAAAACACAAATCATCGAAAAAAGGGGGGGGTGGCTAAGGAAAACCTGGTCAAGTCGATTAGAATACAGCGCAGAAAAATCTGTCGCTATTATTCACGAAGTGAGACGTAATAGTCATTCTATTGCGCCGATCTTCCTGAATAATATCGGCAGATTTGGCAAGCTGAAAATAAGTGGACTTGATCAGGGTTTCTTTAAAAGAATCAGTATTTCCTATGCATATTCAGGTGCATTTCCCTCTTTCCACTTAATATTACAACCTAATGATGCCTTCTGTTGTTCTGGTGTTGCCTTTCCCGCTAATAAGTCATTTGCTGCACTGATCATATCAGCACCTGTTACAGGAATTTCTGTATTTGGACGTGAATCATCAAATTGACCGCGGTAATAAAGCTTATGCTCAGCATCAAACATGAAAAAATCAGGTGTACAAGCCGCTTGGTACTGATGAGCAACCTCTTGTGATTCATCAAAAAGATAGGGAAATGTATAACCAAATTCTTTTACATCTTCCGCCATTTTTTCAGGGCTATCATCAGGATAATTTGCCACATCATTGGCATTGATTGCAACAACAGCCATACCTTTGTCTTGATACTCTTTTGCAAATTTCGCAAATGCCTCTTTGATCAAAATAACATAGGGACAATGGTTACAGATAAATGCAACTAGTAATGGCTTGCCTGCAAAATCTGCTAGAGAAACCTGTTGGTTTGTCACTGGATTTAATAATGTAAAATCTGGTGCTACTGTTCCAAGTTCAAGCATTGTTGAGGGTGTACGTGCCATGAGAATAGTCCTTCTTAAAATATAAATGTCTAGTATAGCAAGACTTTGTTAATTTACATTTTGTAATGAATATCTGTATAACAATGGTTAACTGATATACAGCGAAAGTAAAAACAGCATCATTCTTGCGCCCGTTTTGTTATATAAAACGGGCCCTTTACATAGTTTAAGATATAATTTTATCTATCCAATAGCTCTTGAACACTATCTTCATTAAGTATCGCTAACTGTAATGATTGTGTATTAACCTGATTGGCTCTATCAACTTTAGCTTGAGAGTCTGATTCTCCCACAACTGGCATATTAGCCAAACGCTTTGCTGCTTCGACTAACTGATCATAATTCATCGTATTTGAACTTTCTCGTGATGCATAAGTAGTTGTCGGAATATTTCTCATTTTGTCTGGTGTATAACGGTAGTGACCTGTTATTGGAAACCTAAATAAAATATCTTCCATCTTTACGCCTTCAGCGATGTTATGAACAATCATTTTACGGCGAGGATCTGCTCTTGAAGGTCTATCGACAACAATACCAATATGTGGCAAATCGGGGCCAACCATCCACGTCACCAAATCACCTGGGCGATAATCGCTAGGGTTTCGTGTAATGGGTAACCCAGCTCCACGGCGTGCAAAAAATGCTCTTAAGTTATAAACTCGACGGTGATCAATATTTGTGTCTGGTTTAGATAAGCCCCACTTACGCGGATTGGGATAGGAGTTAAATGCGGCACTAATGTCCTGATGCACTTGTTGCTGCAAATCAATACCAAGTTTACGATACGAACGTATCACAACGTCTGTACAGACACCTATATTGGCAGGAACATCACCCCAAGGATATGCAATTTTAATATATGCTCCATCGTAGGTTACGTTTGAACGTAAACGCCCTAACGCAGCATTTGATAATTTATTGGCAAATGAACCATAGTGTTGCGATCTTTTTATTCTTTTGCGTTTTTCTCTTGGTTTAGGCGAAAGCTTCTCATACACAACCGGAATAACCTTAACCTTAGTTTCAATTTTTTGAGATTTTCTTTCAACCGATGCATTCTTTGCGGGTTTAGTACCCGAGCAAGCAGTCACTCCGATAGAAATCATAATTACCGGTGCAAGTATGGTTATTTTTTTCAACACAATGTAGTCCCCTTATTTATTCTTTTTAACCTATTATAGCCTTTCTACCCTGAGTACAGGCTGAATCTACTAATATTATTTAGTTTTTTGACTGATTTTATCTAGTATGAATGAAACCGCTATAAGTCCAAAACTTGCTGTCACCATCATTGATGACCCTATCCCACCTGCACAATTTAAACCACCTACTTTTTCATCTGGCTTTTTATTTGTAATATCTCCATCAAGTTTAGCGTATCTCAAGTGCTCAGGCGAATATACACAAGGTATACCAAAGCGTCTTTTTGTATTAGTTGAGAAGTTATAATTTTGTCTCAATATTTTACGTGTACGTGAGAGCAAAGGGTCGTGTATCGTACGACTTAAATCTGCCACTTTAATTAGGCTAGGGTCAACTTGCCCACCCGCTCCACCTAGAGTTATCATTTTTATTTTTTGTCGTTTACACCACGATATAAGGGCTGCTTTAACGCGTGAATTATCTATGCAATCAATTATATAAGTAGTGTCCTTTGATATCAGTTCTTCAATATTATCTTGTGTCAAAAAGTCTTCAATAATAGTAACGTCACATAAATTATTAATCTCATTTACTCGCTCAGCCATCACATCTGTTTTATTCCTACCCAGATTACTCGATAAAGCTGGTAACTGTCGATTAATATTTGATTCCGCAACTGTATCCATATCAATCATTGTTATCTTTCCAATTGCATTGCGTGCAAGTGCTTCAACAACCCAAGAGCCTACACCACCTATACCAATAACTATTATAGCTGACTGCTTAAATGCATCTAAAGCTTGTTTACCATATAAGCGCTCTATGCCGCCAAAACGACGTTCATAATCTTGTTGTGTCATATCATCTATATAATATAAAAATCTCAGTATAACTTGATATTCATCTGGAGCAATCCTTATAATCAATCTATTATCTAATAATAGATTTCCTAATAGTTACTAACTGGGAGTGTGTTTATAATGTCAAATGGAATAAATCACAGTGCTTTAAAACTTCTTATAGAAGCAGGAGCCATTAAAACCATAACTGCTACTGCAGATGCCGATCAATGGACACTGAATATAGTTTTTGGAGATTCAGAAAAGACCGTATTAGCTAAGAATAGCGGGAAAGCACGAGTATGGCGAAAACTTGATACCTTAGCTAAATATCTATCAGGCCTTGGCATTATTGTTTTTAAAATTAATATGAAAAATTATGACCCAAGCCAAAAAACACTTACGCGCCCTGATAGTGCGGCCACACTGAAGCAGGCACATAAAGCTCACAAGACTCAACAAGAAAAAATGCCGACAAAATCAACTGTTCAACAAATAGCTGAACCAACTGATGGGGGGCCTTCATCTGATAAAGTAAAAGTTAGTTGGGAGGAGCGCCGAGCGAGAATTTTGCAACAAGAAGATCCTCGGGTGAAATGATAATAGTTTATACAGCCTTTAACTAAAATATAAAACTTGATTCTTTATTAATACCAACCAATGGTGTTAATTCTGTCTCAAATATACTCGTTCTTATAAATTTATCGGCGCCATTCTCATTGCTACGAATGACTTTCATTGCATGCATCGTCTGATTTGAACCTACAACAACAAAAAGCCTACCTTCTGGCTTTAGTAACTGCTCAAATAGGGGAAGATACTCTGGCAGCGAACCTGTTACCGCAATTGCATCATATTTCTTAGTACCCGACATCTTGGGATGAAAAGATGACAATCCATCTCGATTCTCTAACAGTACATTTCCAACATTATTTTCTGACAAGGCCTCACCTGCTCGTTTCAAAAAGTCGTCGTGTATATCAATACTGTGAACATGTTTAGCCATTGTTGCCATACATGCAGTTACAAAGCCGCTACCTGTGCCTATCTCTAAACACTCATCATCAATACCCAGTGATAGTTCTTGCAAAAGCCGGCCTTCCATACGGGGAAACATCATTGACTCTCCGTGTTCTAAAGGAATTTCAATGTCTGCATAAGCAAGTGATTCTAAAGACTCAGGAACAAATTTGTCTCTAGGGATATTCCCCATCGTTTCTAACACGGTAGTATCAAGAACTGACCAAGGACGGATTTGTTGTTCAATCATATTAAAACGGGCTTGTTCGTAATTCATTTTAGATACCATTTAGAATATTTTATATTCTACCTAGAGTACGAATATTAGCGAGAGAAGGCAAGTAAACTACCTCATTAAGCTTAAGTATTACAGACACAAAAAAACCCGATATATCGGGCCTTTTTGATATAACACTAGGTGTGTTAAAACTTATTTACGAGCGCCAGGGCCATTTAACTCTAGACCATTTGCCATAGCTGCTTGGAAATACTCCAACGCTTTATACTCGTCACTCTGAGCTTTAAAAGGCTTAGCTCTCACATTTTTATTACAACCACCGTAACGACGGTGTAATGTACCTAGACTACCCCATTTAGAACGGAATACTGGAAAGTGAGTAGGATGACCATACAGTGGACTTAGGAGATCACCACGTGCTTTACGGCCTGCATTATAAACATGGCAATCAGCACAAGATAAGTTCAACTGACCACGCTTAGCGTAAAAGAAGTTCTTGCCTTTATTATACCAAGCAAGTGCCTTTTTAGTCTTAGGTTGAACATTTACCTTCTGACCACGGCCTGCATATGCAATGTGCGCAGAAACGGCTGCAATCTTACCTTTCTTCCACTTAAATGGCTTTTCACCATTATCTGTTAGACACTTATTAATCTCACCTTCTAGTGTAATAATTGTATCTTTAGCTTCATCATGGTACGGATATTTAGCACGAACCTTAGTGATATCGCCAAAGCAACTTTCAAAAGATTTTCCGTTCTTGAACTTTTTATCCCAAAGCTCACTACCTGTATCTAATGCAATTTCATACGGAGGAAATTCTTCAATTTCTTCCCACTGACTACGCGCATCAGCATCTAATGCATAAACACCATTACCAAAGTCATTAAGGTCTTTACCTGCCAAACTCTTTGTAAAATAACCTTTTAACGCTTTTTGATCTTCTGCAGGTCCTGCTTGAGCAGTGACAATTGGCGTCAAAGCAATAGCAAAAAGAGCAACTGTTGTTATTAGTTTTTTCATTTATATCCTCCTAATAGTCCTCATGAGTTAAATTTATGTTAACCCACAAGGAATCATTCTTATCTTATATAAAGCGGGTTAACTACTTCTCACCAATTTTCTTTGTTAGTGAATCACTCTTACCTGTATTGTCTTTCCAAGTAAGTGTAACGCTATCACTTTTTGAACCAGCATATTTAAAAGATATAAACGGGTTTTTCGAAATAGAACCACTCCATTCTGCCGTAATTACTGGCTTACCGTTAGCGGTTACTTCTAGATCTGTAATATAATGAGCAGGTATTTTTTTACCTGTTTTCTTATTTTTACGAATACCAGTTTCCATAGGATGAGTAATCAAAGCCTTAACTTGGATTTTTCCACCCTTCTCTTTTGTACGTAATTTTATTGTTGATTTAGCCATGATATTAACCTCCACACCCGCCTTTAGTTACTTTGACATTTGCCTTTGCTGTGTAGAATTTACCACCAGCTTTAACAACTACGATTACATCTGTTGTTTTTCCCATTTTAAAACGAGATTTAACAGCAGGAACTGCACTTTCACCAATGATGTATTTAGCAGCAAATGGCGTTGGATTAGCGGCTGTGATGGAAGTGATTTCAGTTGTTCCAGCGATGTTTGATGTGATTCCAACAGGAACAACAGCACCATTTTCTGCAATTTCTGGAGCTTTAATTTTAATATCTCCAGATTCAGTAGCACCTGTTGCACCAAGCATTTTCAAAACTTCATCAACGGATTTTGCGGCTCTAATATCACCACCATGCGCGGCAGCAAAAGCATTATTCGTGCTTAAAATACCTGTACTAATTGCAGCACTCGCCACAACTGTGCTTTTTAGAAAGCTTCTACGTTTCATTAAAAATTCCTCTAAACGTGTTTAATTAAATAATCAAAAAAGGGTTAATTAAAGACCATGTACGAAGTCAGTAATCGAATCAATCTCTTTATCTGAAAGAATGCCGTGTGCAGCAAACGGAGGCATGATCGAATCAGGGTTCTTTGTACGTGGCTCAGCAATCTGGGCACGCAAGATAGCTTTATCTGGGAAACGAGCCTTCATTGCTATCAATGGAGGTGCTATATTTCCAGCTTGATCTCCACCTGCTATTAGGTGACAAGCTAAACAGTTTCCTTTTTTCTTATTGAAGGCAAGATCTTTGCCTGACATTTTTTTGCCTCCTGCTGCCACTACCGCTGAAGAGCAACCAATGGCTCCTACTATTGCCAACGCAGAAATTGCAACTGACACAACGCGAAAACTTCTTCGCATACTGACCTCCTAAAATATAATATTATTTATAAGCAGATATGTACTATTTATCAGGAATAAGTATATTTATTCCGTCTAGTCATTCTGGAGAGACAGCATATCCCAAATAACTCACGCTTGCAAAAAATACTTTAAAATCAACATCATATAAGTAGTTAAGTATGTTTTAATATTCTTATGCTTGTTCAGGCAGTACAATCATCACTAAACAGGAAATAACTACTACCAAATAGCAATATTTTAATTTTTAATTTGATCTAATCGATTCTGTATCGAGAGTAGCTCATTCTCATTAAGCAAGGCGAGCTTAAGCGCTTGTCCTAACAAAGTCTTTGCAGAGTCATAATCCCCAATACGAATACTTTTCTCTGCCAACACACGATACACCATCGATCTCCTTCCTGTCATTCTAGCAACCTCCTGTTTTTCTTCCAAAAACTCCAAGCTTGTTTGTTCCGATATACTCACATCACTTACTGTGGCCCAAGCCTTATCCAGCTGTCCCGTTAATCCATAAGCTCTTGAAAGCAGTTGACTCAACGCCTCGTTACCCAAATAAATTTTTACTAATGGCTCCAGCTCAATCACTGTTTCTTTATATCGTTTTAACTTATTTAATAGCTTTCCTCTTAAAATCAACTCGGAAAGACTCTTGCCATTTATCATTTTCAAAGCATGAATATACTTATTTTGCTGTGCAAGTTTTAAACCTTCTGAGTAATTTCTAACATTATCAGAAAGCTGATTAGATATGGATATATTAGATTTTGAAGCTCTGCGTATTTTCTCTTTCATATAATAGTAGCTCTTGCTCGGACTACCTCTATAGCCATGAATACGCTGAGCTCTACTCTGCGTATCACTTACACGTTTTATAGTTAATGGATGACTCTGTAAATACTCCCTAGCCCCTGCGTTATCACCATCACTAAATTGCTCTAATTTTGCCAAAAACAATGGCATAGATTTGGGGTTAAATTTCGCTCGAGCTAAGATCCTCAACCCTACTCTATCTGCTTCTGCTTCTGCTTCTCTACTAAAGGTTAATTGCTTATGAGCCATTGTGGCCAATGATAGGTTAATAATTGCTTGCCCTGCTTCTAGGTCTTTTGTACTTGCCAATATTCCTGCAACTAAAGCTGCCCCAGTAGCAAATTTATTGCCCTCTGCTTCTCTTATCATTCTTGGTATATGACGTTGTGTGATATGTGCTATTTCATGCGCCATTACTGCTGCTAATTCACTCTCTGAATTTGTCTGCAGTATCAACCCAGAATTAACAACAATAACTCCGCCCAGTGTTGCAAAAGCATTTATAGACTGGTCACGCGATATCACAAAATAATAGGGGGTAGAAGACCTTGGAGCATTTGATGAAAGACGATTTCCAATTGAGCGCAACCACGTATTAATTTCTGCATCTTCAATTAAGTTTCCGCTCGCTCTCAACCCCCTTAAAATGCTTAGCCCAATTTCTTTCTCAGAGTGTGACTCTATAGTGATGCTACTTTGTCCACCTAAATTGGGTAAATTTAAATCTGGCAACTCAAGATTTAGCTCAGCGTTTGTCAACGAAGTAAATAAAATAGTTGTTATTAAAGCTATTATTTTTCTCATAGGAAATATGATACACCTACCGTACTTTAGTTCAGCTTTACTTATCAAAAACGATTAAATAAATATTTAAATCATTCCTAACTGATAATAATTACATCTAAAAACAGCCTAAACCAAAGTAAAATAAGAATAATACTAGTCAATATAAAAGCATATTTTCGATACTTTAATCGATTATTAATTGTGTGTATGTAAGCATGAATAAGACGTGATATAAAGTAAGCCCAAGCAAAGAAAACATAAGAAAAATCATTTAAATTAAGAACCAATACAAGCACTATTGCCAAATAGAATAACACTGGGGTTTCAAATAGATTTTCATAATGCTGGGTAACTTGTACAAGATAATCTGGGAGTTTGGCACCTCTATTTAATTTAAAATACTTCGCATTTATGCCATCTTTTAGCACCGCTTTATATCTTAACTTTAACATCCAGAGCGCAATACTAATTGTAAGAAGCACCATCCCAAATACAGGCAATAACAAACTTGTTTGTAAATTCACTTTCATCCCTCCCAAAAGATCTCAGCATAGGTTAAAGTTAAATATGTTCAACAACATATTTAAAGTATCTCTATAATGAATTCATGCCTTATTCAAAAAAACATAAAGTAAACTCTCGCAAAAGAATTTTAAACAGTGCTATTACGCTTTTCTCAACAAAGGGATTTGATCAAGTTTCTATTGATGACTTAATGACACACGCAGGTTTAACAAGAGGGGCTTTCTACTCACATTTTGAAAGCAAGCAAGCTGTATACTCAAAGGCGATTATAGCAGGTGCCAAGAAAAGTAGAATTGCTCACAAAAAGCCCAATAACTTATCAGATGAAGAGTGGGCTAAAAATTTACTTTGCGGGTATTTAAGTGAGGATCATTTAGAACAAAAGTTTTCTCCTTGTCCTCTAGCATTTTTGGTCACTGACATTGCAAACAACGAAGATGAAGTACGAACAACTTATACGCGCATGTATGAAATGCTGAATAAAACCATACAATCACAACTAAGCAATAACCCCGAACAAGCCACACCGAGCGAGCAGGAAATACTTGCTACCACTGCAATGATGATTGGCGGTGTTGCTATCGGAAGAGCCCTGAATGACAACGGTATGATGAAAGAACTATTAAGTAGTTGTCGCGATGAGGCTTTAAATCTTTTAAAACTAAATAAAAGCGCCTAATCAATCACATGAAAACTGACGTAAAAAACATCACCCAACTAAAAGCAATTAAAAAGAAAATTAGTAAAGCTGGTACTGTAAAATTCCACATAAAAAAACCCTGTTTTTTAAAAGTGGAGTTAAAGTAACCTAATATTGCCTATCTTATAATGACCTGTATCAAGCACTTACTATTTTTTCAATATTTCTATCACTTCAATATGATTTAAGTGCTTTGCCAAAGCTTTTGGCGTATTTCCATCGCTATTGTAAGCATTGCGGCTTAAACCTCGTTTGATAAGATATGCTGCTGTTTCAGGGTAACCGAATCGAGCTGCTGCATGTAAGGCCGTCCAGTTTTTTTCTGTTTTTGCATATAAATCTGCTTTTTTACTTAGGAGTAATTTGACCATTGCTAAGCGCCCTTTTGCTGCGGCCTCATGCAATGGTGTTTCCCTATATTTATCACGTGCATTTACATCTGCACCATTAGCAATGATAACGCTAGCAAAACCTACTTGTCCTCTTGCTGCTGCTTTGTGTAAAAGTGTTTCTCCAATACTATCGGTGATATTTACATCTGCTTTATTACTGGCAAGCAACTCAGCAATTTTAACATTGCCATTTCTTAGTACGACTTGAAGCGGCGTTCCCTTTTGGCTACCTGTGTTAGCATTTGCGCCATATTTAAGTAACTTTTCAACTACGTCAACCTGTGCTTTGGCTATTGCCAAATGCAATGGGTTTCCCCCTCTTCCTGCTTGATTAGGGTCTGCTTGATATTTGAGCAACCGTTCTACAATGGCAGAATTGCCCCTTGAAATAGCCATTAATAAAGGTGTTTCTCCTGAACCACTAGCAAGATTAGCATCAGCGCCATTTTCTAACAATAACTGTACAAAATCGGCATTGCCTTTTGATATTGCCATATGCAAAGGTGCCCCCCCCCCCCGAGTCTTCGCATTCACGTCCGCCCCATAAAGTACTAAATTATCAGCTATGCCGTTAAACCCAAGACGGAGTGCTGTATATAAAACAGGCTCACCATTTGCCGCTACAGTACTCGCATCAGCTCCTTGCTTTAAAAAACGTTTTGCTTCTTTTTTTCTTGCTGCCATTAGGTTATCACCCAATGCTTTATTTGAGACTGGATTAGCGTTAGGACGATAAGGGACTTTGCGTTTTTTTAGGCGCCCAAACTTAGAGAGTGTGTTTTTTGATTTTTCTGAGGAACTGGTTCCAGCATCACCCGAAAGTTTTTCACTGGATGCTGCTGTAGTATCATCACCCATTGTTGATTTTACACCAGCCGCCCCACAGCCAGATAAAATTGCAACAGAAAAAAATAGTCCCAGCAAGATTTGTAATGATTGAATAGACACTACCCTTACCCCTTTCCATTTGTATATCCCGCATAAATTTATACGAGTATATTTATTATCCTTAGCTGTTAATAATAGCTAAATCTATGTTTTCTGTCATTCTGTAATCTGACTATTTTAAATTGCATCTCTAAACACCTTTGCTTCGTAAAATACTCTAATGTAGGCAAACCACCCCCCCTGTTTTTCGATGTTTTGTATTACAAACCTTACAGACTAGGAACTAATTTCCTTTTTCAAGGACATATAGCCTGTACAATCCACCTCATTTTATTAATCAGGAAACCAAAATGACTTTCAGATCTTTGCATATAGCACTCATTGCACTTGTTTTACCACTCACAGCCTGCAACGCTAAAACGGATTCATCATCTGCAAACCCAATTGAAACCAAATCTTCTACCCCAGTCCCTCAAGCAGGAGGCTACAGTAATATTGATAATGCTTACCTCAAAGAATTAATCGCTAAGGGCGTTACAGTAATTGATATCCGCCGCCAAGAAGAATGGCAGCAAACTGGTATTGTGGAAGGTAGTAAAACTATCACTTTCTTCGACCGTACTGGGCGAATTAACCCCAATTTTGTTCCTGAATTTACTGCAATAGTTAAGCCCGATCAGCCGGTTGCCTTGATTTGCCGAACCGGCAATAGAACACAGGCAGCCAGTCAAGCTATTGCCCAACAATTAGGTTATAAAAATGTGATGAATGTATCACGAGGTATTACAGGCTGGATTGCTGAAAAGCGCCCTGTTGTAAAATATCAAAAATAGCGCCTAAAACAACAAGGTGCTAACTCTGTAGCACCTTGTTTGATTAAGAAAAATCAATCTAAGGAAACCATTGTTTTTATGAGAACATTTTCTTATGCAAAGACAATTAGCTATTAATTGGCACAAAGTTCAAAACAGCATCCAACTGCTCATCTGTAAATGACTTTTCAATAACTGGAAAAAGCTCTCTTTCTTCTACCCTGGTATGATTCTTTAATACCACTGCAAAATTTGCTAAGTCTTCTCGTGCTGTTTCTATTTTAAGCTTTGGAATTAATAAGCGCATATATCCATGCTCTTTTAATAGCACTTTAGATATTTCTATATATTCTTGATGTTGTTTAAAAATAGGGGCAAATATTGTATGTTCCTCATGCTGAAAATGTACTTCCAACTCATCATCATAGTATTTAGTCACCATCTCTATTGCTTTTTGTAAGTCAGCATCTGTTCCATTTTCTACCACGTCTATAATATTTTTAGCCATGACCAAAGAGCCATGATGCTCTCGTGATAATTCTTGTAGTTGTTCTGCTCGTTTCATAGGTGCAAGCCTGTAATCTAAAATTTAGGGATTTTTAAAATTATACAGCAACTAAATGTATTTATTTATTAATCTGTTAGAATGTATTACCAAGTTATAAAAAGACTCAGGGAACGAGCATGTTTAATAGTAAAAACTTACTTAAAAGTGTACCTTTTAAAGCTGCTATATTCTTAATATCGCTCTTCTTAACTTTAAGCTTACAAGCAAAATCCAAACAGCAAAATGTTTTTCTCGATGCTGCTGGAAACCCCATTCCGAATGAAGTTTTATTATCACTAAGCGCTCGTACTCACAAACGAAACAAATCCTCAGAAAAAGAATCTGATAAACCTACAAAAAAAACCAAAAAAACATATCAAGATAACCCTGAATTAGAAAAAGAATTATTTCATGCTATGAAAGCTGGTCAAATCGCGAGGGTAGATCAGTTACTAAGAGCAAAAATAAAGCCTACCTATAAAAATTATAAAGGTGAAACACCTTTAGGTATTGCGGTGTCTCGTGGCTGGGCATCTATGGTTATTAAATTATTAGAGAATGGCGCCGATATAAAAGAAAAAGGCACACAAGGCGTAACACTTCTTCATATTGCTAGTGCACGTGGTCTGAGTGATGTTGCAAAAGTACTTGTTAAATATGGTCTCAACCCAAATACAAAGACAGATAAAAACTGGACACCACTACATGTATCCGCCAGATATGGGCATTGGAAACTCGTTCAATATTTCATTCAGCTAGGTGTTGATCCTAATATTCGGAATTCAGATGGAAAAACAGCACTCGGGCTTGCGCGGCACCTCCGCCACATGGGTGTCATTAAAATGCTATCTCAAGTAACCTCAGTGAGGTCACTCTCCCCCAAAAAGTTAAAAAAACGTAAGAAAAGATCAAAGAACAAAAAAAAGAGTAAAACGTAACATTTAACCTATTTTTATAATACCCCCCCCTGCAATGTCATTGAAATAAGCCCTAAGCTAATGATTAATATGCTATAATGACCTCTAGTAAAGACATAAACCCAAGGATTATCCAATGTTAATATCAAAGCAAATT
>Ga0256839_1002831_pt1 | contig 18755 bp, 16 predicted proteins | sample 354166metaG_FD_185968 | JGI IMG/M metagenome (GOLD analysis project Ga0256839, IMG submission 185968) | Hydrothermal vent microbial communities from Mid Atlantic Ridge, Atlantic Ocean - 354-166 | ecosystem: Environmental > Aquatic > Marine > Hydrothermal vents | place: Atlantic Ocean: Mid... | reverse complement strand
TCGAATTCCTTGCCGGCGGCGTCCGCGTGTCCCAATTTCGAAAAAGCGACGCCCCGTCCCGTGCTGCCGCGATAGTTGGGATAAAAGACGGCGAAGCCGCGAGCGGCTCCGACCTGCCCGGCGTAGGCGTAACGAGTCAACCAGCCGTTGGGAATGTGCGATTCGGGGCCGCCGTGCACCGTGAGAATCAGCGGATAACGCCTTCCCTCATGATAGTTGATCGGCTTGATCAGAATTCCTTCCAGCTCCAAACCATCCTTGGCTTTCCAACGCACCACGGACTGTTCTCCGAAGCGTTTGTCTTTCAGCCAAGGATTGCTGTCGGTCAAGCGACGCGGCTCGCCACTTTCGGCCAGATAGAACACCTCGGACGGATGAGTCGGCGTGTGGCCGACCAGTGCCAGAGCCCCGGTCTTGGCCAGCGTGAGTGATTGAAAGATGGCGCGCCCGGCCGGGATCCGCGATGCCACATGTCCCTCGAGATTCACCTCCCCAACCACCGTCTCCACGCCTTCGGCGGCCAGGTAAACCAGCGTTTGGGCGTCGCGCCAGGCGAAAGCCTCGACATGGGCTTCATACTTGGGCATCAGGTCCCTGAGCGGACCGCCACCCGGAATGGCCACGACCATCAGTCGCCCTTCGGCCGGGTCGTTCAAGTCGGCTGCCGAGATCATCGCCAAGTGCCGGCCGTCGGGGCTGAAGGCGAATGCACCCAACTTTCCAGGGTTGTCGATGCGCTCGGTGACGTTGCCCGTCTCCACGTCGACGACGTGGATTCGCTTGAACATGTAACTGTCGTCGACGAGCGGCGTGGGGGCCAACGCCACGGCGAGTTGCTTTCCATCGGGCGACCATTGCAGATCAAACGCCGAACCTTTCAGCTCGAGGGCTCGCGGTGGGCTCTTCCCTTCCACATCGGCCACATAGACGCGCGTCGGCCTCCAGTCCTCCTCGTAGATCTCCTGGTTGAAGCCCTTTTCTCTCCATTTCTTCTCGTCGGCCGAACGAGGCGGCGTCGAGAGAAATGCCACTTGTTTGCCGTCGGGACGAAAGCGGACGTGATGGACCGAGGCACCGTGAGTCAACAGTTTGCGCGATTCACCGCCGCCCAGCGGGATCACATAGAGTGCCGTATGCGTGTCATATCCTCGTTTGGCCAAGTAGGCGATCGACTGGCCGTCGGGTGTCCAGGTGACTTGAGACACCACGACCTTGCCGGTCACGAAAGGGCGCGACCTTCCCGAAGCGTCCAGCACGTGCAGCTCGATGTAGGACGGCCCGTCTTCTCCGGCAAACGGGTCGCGCGGCACGGCGCGCGTGTAGGCGATGAAACGTCCATCGGGGGAGATCCGGGCCGAGAGGACCGTCTGCAGCCGAGCCACATCGCGAGGCGTCATCAGAGCCGACTTGCCTGCCTCTGCCGATGGCAGAACGGGAACCAGACCGACCGACGCCGCGGCTAGGACCCATGGCAACAAGCTGCGAGCAGACCGGTGAGAGCAGCGGGGGAAACGGAACTGGGTTGCGGATCGCAACATGGTGTAAGACTCCTTGGTTGAAAGTCAGACGATCACCGCCTTCTCGATGGTTCTCTACCCATTGCGGCCTGGCCGGAATGAAAAACTCCCTGGGTGAAAAACAGGCGATCACGGGTGTTCCATCGACATCGCATCTGCCCCCTGTGTCGCCTAGTGAGTATAGTTTATGGAAGCTGAGTCGTGAGTCTGCATTCCCTGCCTGAAGGAGCCCTCCCACCGTGCGTGCGACCAACCCCGCCCTACAAACACCGCCAGCCCCCAACTCACTGTTCCTCCTGCTCCTGCTGACGACTGTGTGGTGTGGTCCAGCCTGGACCCAGCAGTCGGCATGGCACCAATTCCGCGGCCCCCAGGGTCAGGGGCACGCGGACGGGTTGGACCTGCCGCTGCGATGGAGTGAACAACAGAACATCACCTGGCGCACCGCCGTCCCCGGCCGCGCTTGGTCCTCGCCGGTCATCGCCGATGGCATGCTGTGGGTCACCACGGCCATCGACGTTGCCGCATCGAAAGAGGAAATCGAGCGTCAGAAGGCTCGACGCACCGACCGGCAACCGATCCTCGTCGCCTCGCGAGTCGATTTCCGCGCCGTGGGGATCGACGTTGGGACGGGGAAGATCGTCCACGACCATTTCCTCTTTTCGCAGAAGGACCCGCAGGCCATTCACGCGCTCAACAGCTATGCCTCCCCTACGCCGATCATCGAGTCGGGCAAGCTGTACTGCCACTTCGGCACGTTCGGAACATGCCGGCTCGATACGGCCACTGGCAAACTCGATTGGATCAACCGCAAGGTCCAAGTCAAACACGAGAACGGGCCGGGCAGCACTCCCGTACTTTGGCACGACCTGTTGATTACGCATTACGACGGTATCGACCAGCAGGAAGTGGTCGCGTTCGACAAGCACAGTGGAAAGATCGTCTGGCGGACGCCTCGTTCGGGCCAACTGCGAGACAACCCTCAGTTCCGCAAGGCCTACGCCACGCCGCTGATCATCAAGGTGGCCGGACGCGACCTGTTGATCTCTCCATCGGCCGACTGGGTCTACGCCTACGAGCCGGCCAGTGGTAAAGAAATCTGGAAGGTTGCCTACGGCGATCTCGGCTTCTCCAACGTTCCTCGGCCGGTGGTCGGCCACGGGCTAGCCTTCATCTGCACCAGTTTCGGTCGCTCCAAGGTGCTGGCTGTGCGACTTGCTCTCGGCAAGCCGGAGATCGTCTGGGAATATCGGCGACAGGCCCCTCGCATGTCGTCGCCGGTGCTGGTCGGAAACGAACTCTATTTCGTCAGTGACAACGGAATCGCCACCTGCCTGGACGCTCGGAGCGGAAAAACCCATTGGGTCAAGCGTCTGGGAGGCAACTATTCCGCATCACCTCTGGCGGCCGATGGTCGCGTCTACTTCTTCAGCCGGGAAGGAGTCACCACCGTCGTCAAGGCAGGGCCCCGATTCGGGAAACTGGCCGAGAATCGGCTGGAGGGCCAATTGATGGCCTCCCCCGCGGCTCTGCCCGGAGTGCTGTTTCTGCGCACCGACCAGGCCATCTACCGGATCGAAGATCGTACTCGAGGAAAAAAGACCTCGCCGTAGCCGACCGGCTTGGTTGCACAGTCGCCGCGCCAGAGGGTACAATGGTGGCGGTGTGGGAGGAGGTTTCGGCAGCCGGCGTAGGTTGCCGGATTGGCAACGTATGATTGTTTTAACAGGAGTGTTCCACAATGGTTGCACGAAGTGTCTTCGGCGCCATGCTCCTCGCGTTCGTCGGCTCGACCCTGGTCGAAGCCGGTGAAGTGAAGAGCGGCATTCCCGTCGGCAAGTCGGTCGGCACTTACCAAGCGGTCAAGTGCGGCGGCGCCAAGGACGGGGTTCGGGTCGATCAGCAGCTCTGCTACACGTGACGGCTGGGCGGTCGGCCGGTGGTTTTCATTTTCGCGAAAACCCCCAGCGACCAGTTGGCCAGTTTGGCCAAGCAGATCGATCAAGTCGTCGCCAAGAACAAGGACAAGAAGTTGTCCGCGGTCATCAATCTGATCGGAGAACCGACCGATGCCTATCTCGAGAAGGCCAAGCGGTTCGCCCAGGAGAACGGACTGAAGAACGTGGTCATCACGGTGACCGGCGACACCGACCGGTTCAACGTGAGTGACGACGCCGAAGTCACGGCGATGCACTACAAGCGCAAGCGAGTCAAGTTCAACTACGCCGTCGACAAAGACGGTTTCAACAAAGAAGCCATCGACAAGATCGTCGGCGGAATCTCCGCCATCTTGAATTGAGTCGTCGCCGACGCAGCGGTTCGAATGCGCCCCGGTGGCCGACAGGCCACCGGGGCTTTTTCAACTGCCTGCTATGGAGCCTCGGATGAAGTGCCAACGGCGATAGGATGAATGGGAAATGGAACTAAGAAGACCGATGGGACGGATAGGACGAGATTCTCTCTGGTATCACGTGGAGCGGATCTTTCAGATGTTCGCTCTTGCCGCGGTTGCGGTGGTGTCGGTATCGCTGTTCTCGTGCCAGCGAGCCGGCGATAGTCCGTCACCCGCAGACGCCGACCAGCCATCGTCGGCGGTCGATCCGGGACCCGATATCGCCGCCTCGATCATGGAGTGGTCCCATGTCGAGAAGTTCCTGCAGACGTCGCAGCCCGGGAAGATCGTGGTCGCCGACATTTGGTCGACGAGCTGTGTTCCCTGCATGAGGGAGCTGCCGCACTTGTTCGAGTTGAAACAGAAATACCCCGGCAAGATCGCGGCCGTGTCGATCAATATCGACTACGCGGGACTGGATGACGAGACGCCCGACCAGGCTCGCGAAAAGGCTCTGGAGTTTCTACGCAAGTGCCCCGGAGCCGAAGTGGGAATCCATATCGTCTCGAGCACCGAGGATACGAAGGTCTACGAACTTGCCGAAATCCCATCCATCCCGGCCGTGCTGGTCTACGGCTCGAATGGAAAACTGGTGAAGAAATTCGGCCTGGAAGGCGAAGAGTTCAGCTACGAAAAAACGATCACGCCGTTCGTGGAAGAGTTGCTGAAGGGCTCGCCCAGCCAGGAAGAACCGTGATAGGAGCGGGGAGCGGCGTCTCCCGCTCCCCGATCCGTCTTTTCCTTCAGGCCGTCGGTTGCTAGATTATTGTTCCCGACAACCAACTCGACCAAACTGTCTTGCTTGGCCAGAAAAGCAGATACCACCCTACACAGGACTCCCCCCACCATGACCATCGCCCGGAAACTCGAGAACCTGATCCAGGTCAAGAAGATGCTGGCGGACAAATACGCCAGGCGTGCCGAAGCCGCCAACAGCCAGCCGCTCCAAAAGAGCCTCTGGCGCAAGTCCACTCGCTACCGGCGTCAAGCCGAGGTGCTTGAGCGCCGCCGGCAGCGAATCGGTTAGCTGGAAGTTCCCATCGACCGCCGATCCGCGTCGTCGCGAGTGTGGTGGTCACGCACCGGTCGCCGGACAAGGAGGGCCCGACCATGTCACTGCCAGCGTTATCACCACCGTCCCTCGTGCTGCGCACTGCCATACTCGCCGTCGCGGCTGCTTTGGCTGTTTCGTGCAGTCGCCCATCGCCTCGTGAAACGGGCTCTCGTGAGACAGGTTCATCCAACGAAACTGCGGTCCGCCCTGGTGAGACTCCGCAATCGGTCTTCCAGGCGGCTCAAGAAGCGGCCGCTGCCTACCGCTGGAAGGAATTCTGTTCGTACTTGACGCCGCGGCATCGGGATGCTCTGGCCGCCTCCCTTTGCGTGGCCGGTCGGATGTTGCAGAAGATGGCCACGATGGCGGAGCAGGCCGGCGATGCCAAAGCGGTGACGCAGCTCTCCGCTCACACCGAACCGATCCTGAAAGTCCTCCAGCGCCATCAAGTCTCGTTCGAGGCCATCGACCGGCTCGACCCTCGCCTGCTGGCCCAGCGCGAACCGCCTCGGGAACTGATCGAACAGATCGTCGCCCCGGTCGAAGACCGCAACCAGTTCATCGCCGACATGATGGAAACCCTGCTCAGAATACCGGGGCAGCGTCCGTTCCTGGCGTTTTCGGGCAAGATGATCGAACTAGAGATCGACGGGGAACGGGCTACGGCCGTTCGACTGGACCGCAGAGCGGGTCAGGAGCGGCGTGAGCCTCTGGTATTTCGCAAGATCGACGGGGAGTGGCGAATCGAGTTGCCACCTCAGCCATAATCGCACGGTCCCGCTCACCTGCGCCCACTCACGCCCGCACATCGCATTCGTACTCCCGCAGCCGGTGACGCAGCGTCTCCAGCTCACGCCAGCGCGGCGTTAACGGGTGCGATCCGGCAATCAACTCCTCGCGGCTCGCACACCTCTCGATCTCCGCGACTTCGCGGTCGAGCAACTCCAACAGCAGACAGATCTCATTCCAGCTCATCCGCACGTACATCTCGCCACCTCGCTTTTCGCCGCGACTTCTTGGCCTTCCGCATCCGCGCGCACCACCCCCGTGAAGACGGCTGCAAAACGCGTTCCACGAGGCACGTCCGCCGGCGTGATTTCGACAATCCGACGGTTGCCAATCGTGCCCGTACATGCTCCAATGAGGGGCAACCGGCGGTTCGCGAGGCCGATTCGGCTCGGTCTCCTCCGTCCACCACTCTTGTCCGTTTGTCCTTTGTGCGTCAGGGAGTCCGACGATGATCCAGCCCGACTGTTTCGTTTCCTGGAGAACCCGCCGCTGGGTCGGGGGCTTCGCCACCGCACTGCTGCTCACTTTGGGCATTCCCGCAATTGCGCAAGATCCCCCGGACCAACTGCCGAAAGCTCAAGCCGATCTGGTCAAGGCCATCCGAAAGGTCCGCGATCTGATGGCGGCAGAAAAGTACGAGGAAGCGGCCCAGGTGATGGCGGCCGAGGTGAAACGGCACCCCAACAGCCGGGGGACGCTGCTGGCAGCCGCCATGGCGACCCAGCAAGCCGCCTTCGGAGTGATCCAGGATCCCGAGAAACGCAAGGCGGGAAACAAGTACTTCCATGACGCCGCGCGCTATTTTCGCTCCTTCAAGAAGGCGATGGGCGGAAAGATCCCTGCAAATCTGCTCGAGCAGTATGCTACGGTCATCTACAACGACGCCTGCAGCTTTGCTCTGGACGGCGATAAGGAAAAGGCCATCACCGTACTCAAGGAAGCCGTCGAAGCGGGGTTTTCCGAGTACGATGTGATCAAGGACGATGCCGACTTCCAGTCGCTGCGAGATGACCCCAACTACAAGAAACGGTTTGACGAACTGGTAGAACAGGTCAAGAGCAAGGCCGCAGGGCCTCGCGTGCGAACCTGATTTGAGTGGAATGGACAAGACGAGGATGGCTTCATCCGCCGCGGACCAGCTCGACTTTCGCCAGTCTCCGGAGATCCTCAGTCGCATTGTCGACGTCACGGCCACCGGCATGTTCACGGTGGACCGGAAGGGCCGGTTTGTGGCTTGGAATCGTGCGGCCGAGCAGATCACCGGGTATCGACAGGAAGAGGTGGTGGGGCATCCCTGCACCCTGCTGGAAGGCCCCAACTGCACCGGCTTCGGTCGGCTGGCGGATCTGCTCGACCAACCGCCGGCTCGAGGCGGAATCTGCGACCAGCAGTGCAAGATCCTCACCAAAGACGGCCATGAAGTCTATCTGCACGGAAACGTCTGCGTATTGCAGGATGACTCCGGTGAAACGATTGGAGCCGTCGGCACGTTTCTGGATGTGACCGGCGTCATCCGAGCCAACGAGAAGATCCAACACCTGGCCGCCCATACTCAGCGTCCCGAAGCCTTTTCGCGGATGATCGGCGAATCGGAAGAGATGACCGAGGTGTTTCGGCGACTCCGCTTGGCCGCCGACAGTGACGTCACCGTGCTGCTCACCGGCGAGTCGGGTACGGGAAAAGAGTTGGCGGCTCATGCCATCCACGCCTTGAGCGCTCGCAAGGACAAACCGTTTCTGGCCATCAACTGTTCGGCCATTCCGGAAACTCTCCTGGAAAGCGAATTGTTTGGTCACGTCGCGGGCTCCTTCACCGGGGCCACGCGGGACAAGCCGGGAGTCTTCGTGGCAGCCGAGGGAGGAACGCTGTTCTTGGACGAGATCGCCGAAGTATCCCCGGCCATCCAGGTCAAACTCCTGCGTGTATTGCAAGAGCGGGAAGTGCGTCGCGTCGGCGATGCCCGACCGACGAAAATCGACGTGCGGTTGATCACCGCCACCAATCAGAATCTGAAGGAGTTCGTCCAATCGGGCAAGATCCGCGAAGACTTCTACTACCGCATCCATGTCTTCGAAATCGCTCTGCCCCCGCTGCGAGATCGTGCCGCCGACTTGCCGGCACTCACCCACCACTTCATTCGCGAACTGAGCCAGCAGTACGGCAAATCCGTCGACGGCATCACGCGCGATGCGCTCGACGCCATCTTGGCCCATCCCTGGCCCGGCAATATCCGGGAACTTCGCAATGCCATCGAGCACGCCATGGTGACCGTCTCGGGCGATCGCATCGAGCTGTTCGATCTGCCATTGGAGATCCGCGGCTCGCGGAGTCGGACCGCCGCTCATGGAGCCGCCAAATCGCTCTCCCCGGCCCAGGCTGAGGAACGCGACCGCATCCTGGCCGCCCTGGAAGAAGCCGGCGGCAATCGAACCCGCGCCGCCAAGTTGTTGGGAACCAGCCGAGTGACATTGTGGAAGAAAATGAGCCTCTACGGGCTCCAGGATTCCCCCCGCAAACCCAGCTAGCCGGCTGATTTTCCCAGGGGGCGCTGAGAGGCACGGATCAGCGGTTGAACAAACGTAGCCCGGAGGACAGCCGACACGGCCGCCCCGGACAATGGCGAAAGACATTCACTCGGCGTGCCGAAAAAAGAGAAAATGGCACTGCTCGGGGAGAGTGGCCTCACCAATATAGTCCGAATGCCGTCTCCGAAACCTAGCGAGTGAATGTCATGACTTTCGTCGCCAGCCACACTACGGCCCAACGGCAGAGCACTACGGACGAAGCCGAGGTTCTCCGCGCCGGCCGAAAGCTTGTTTCCGATCTGCTGACACCTCGTCCCTGGATTTACTGGACCGATCTGCTGCTGAGCCTGACCCTGGGATACGGGGCTGCCGCTCTCTATCTGGCCGCGCCCCTATTCTCGATAACTCAGTTTGCGGCCTTCGCTGTGGCCGGATTGGCACTCTACCGGGCTTCGGTGTTCATGCACGAGATCGTCCACTTTCGCAAGGGCGAAATGCGGGCATTCACAATCGTTTGGAACGTGCTGGCCGGCATTCCCATGTTGGTCCCCTCGTTCTTGTACGAAAGTCATCTGGCCCACCACAACACCCGGCACTGCGGCACGCGCAATGACGGCGAGTATCTCCCTCTGGGGCTGGGCAGTTTCCGCCATCTGCTCGGATTCCTCGGCCAGATCTTGCTGCTGCCGGCCTTTGTCGTGTTTCGCTTCGGTGTTCTGGTTCCCATTTCATTCGTTCACCCGCGACTTCGCCGCTGGGTGCTCGAACACGCGTCTTCGTTTGTGATCAACTTCCGACATCGTCGCGAAATCCGCCCTCACGACCCGCTCGGTTGGTGGGCCGCCCTCGATATCGCCTGTTTTCTGCGCGTTGCCGCCATGTTGGCGCTGGTGGCGGTAGGCCTCACCGACTGGACGCGACTCCCCAAGCTCTATGCTATCGCCATGTTTACCTTGGGCCTCAATCACCTCCGCACTCTGGTCGCCCACCGGTACCTCAGCGACGGTCGGCCCATTTCGCATGCCGGGCAGCTTCACGATTCGGTGAACATCGAGGGAATTCCGCTGCTCACCGAGTTGCTATGCCCCCTTTCGCTTCGCTACCATGCGCTGCACCATTTGTTTCCATCGGTGCCCTACCATCATCTGGCGACGGCCCATCGCAGACTGATGGAAGGATTACCGGCGGACAGTCCCTATCACGCCGTGACGTTTCCCGGATTCACTGCCGCCGTATGCGACCTGCTGAAGAACATCCGTCGAGCCATGCGTCAGCCCGAGTTGCCGGCCTGCCGGTGGTACCGCGGTACAGCCGAGCGAAAACCTGCCGAGCATCGGAGACCGTACTCGCAGCGGCGCCGAGCCGACCTTTCTTCGGATCGGCGACCATCGAATTCCGATGCCGCGAGGCTCCGTCGTGACCGGCACGATCCCGTCTCCGACTCACCAGCCACAACCAGCCATGACACACCGCCCCAAGAAGATCGTGATCGTCGAAGACGAGGAAGAGATCCTCGAACTGGTTCGGTTCCATCTTGAACGCGAGGGTTACGACGTCAGCTGCGCCGAGTCGGGCGAGCGGGCCCTGCGTCTGATCCGCCGCGAGAATCCGGACTTGGTCGTCCTCGATTTGATGCTCCCCGATCTCGATGGGCTCACCATCTGCCGCCGCCTCAAGAGCGACCCTCAGACCGCCGGGCTGGCGATTATCATGTTGACCGCCCGAAGCGACGAGGCCGATATGGTCGCCGGCTTGGAGTTGGGAGCGGACGACTACGTCACCAAACCGTTTTCGCCGCGCGTCCTGATCGCCCGCGTTCGCGCGGTGCTGCGACGGGACGAGCGGCCGGTGGCGAGTGAGGCGTCCGTGCTGCGCCGGTCGGGATGGCTCCTCCATCCAGGGCGCCACGAAGTCGCCTACGAGGGCAATCCGATCGCGGTGACTCCCACCGAGTTCCGCATCTTGCAGACGCTCATGCTGAGACCCGGTTGGGTGTTTTCCCGTGACCAGATCGCCGACGCCATTTACGACGGTGAGCTCGCTTCGGAAACTCGCACCATCGACGTGCACATCGCCAGTCTGCGCAAGAAACTGGGAGATGCAGCCCATTGGATCGAGACGGTGCGGGGCATCGGTTACCGGTTCAAGGAGCAAGTATGAGCGGCGTGCTGCTCGGCCTGGTGATGGGAGTCGCAGTGGGGCTCGCTCTGGCCTGGCGGCTCGCCATCGGCCCGCTCCACCGCGATCTGGACTCGCTTCGCCGACAACTCGACGGGACATCTCCCGACCGACCGCTCCCCCTACCCGGGGATGCTCGGCACCTCCACGCCACCGAGTCGCTGAGAGAGTCCGTCCAGAGCGTCCTGAAGCGTTACCAGCAAAAACTCTCACTGCTGGCTCAGCAACGAAAAGAACTCGACGCCGTCCTCACCAGCATGGTCGAAGGCGTGGTCGCCGTCGACAACGAGGGAGTCCTATTCACGATCAATCGCGCCGCTGCCTCCATGTTCGCGGTCGATCCTCGCCAGGTTCGAGGTCGACGGCTGGTCGAAGTCGTCCGCAATCCGGATCTGAGGCAGCTTATCGAAAAAGTCCTGCAGACACGCACTTCGCATGAGGCCGAATTCACGCTTTTCGGCGAGAACGAACGAATCGTGCGCGCTCAAGGAGCCGCTCTGCAAGAGCAGAACGAACCGGGCCTGGGAGCCGTCGTCGTGCTGGAGGACATCACGCAACTCAAACGCCTGGAACAAGTCCGCCGCGATTTCGTCGCCAACGTGTCGCACGAACTGAAAACACCGATCACGTCGATCAAGGGATATGTCGAGACGATCGTCCATGGCGACGTGGAGAAGACAGAGGACATCAAACGGTTCCTCAACATCGTGATGCGGCAAAGCGACCGCCTCAATTCGATCATCGACGACTTGCTGGCACTGTCGCATCTGGAACAGGGAACTCAGCGCGAACCCATTCGGCTCAGCCTCCAGCCGCTTGCCCCTGTACTGACCGACTCGATCGAAGTGGCACGAGCCGCCGCCGAACAGAGGCGCATTTCGCTGGAACTCGTCTGCGCTCCCCAGCTCACGGCGCAAATCAATGCTCCACTGCTAGAACAAGCCGTAACCAACCTGCTCGATAACGCCTGCAAATACAGTGAGCCCGAGACAACCGTGCGCGTCATGGGGGAAGAACGAGAGGGAGAGGTCTGGGTTCACGTCGACGACGAGGGCTGCGGCATCGAAGCTCATCATCTTCCGCGAATCTTCGAGCGGTTCTATCGCGTCGACAAGTCGCGGAGCCGCAAGCTGGGAGGCACGGGACTGGGACTGGCCATCGTCAAGCACATCGCCCAAGTTCACGGCGGAGATGTCTCCGTCACCAGTCGGCCCGGAAGCGGAAGCCGCTTCACGATCCGACTGAAAACGGAAGCGGACTCGGGTAGACAAGGAGACTCCGGTAGTGCATGAGAAACAGATATCACTACCGGCTAGCCGATCGTTGGGGGCTGCCCGTCACCAGCCTCGCCGTTCTGGCCGATCCGGATCCGGCGTTTCGGCCTGTGCGGCATCTGGAAAGCGCTCCCGGAACGAGGGTCGTATTCGACTTCTCCGCCGTGAAACTGCTGGATTTCAAAACCGAACCTCAGCCGCTCAACGATCTAAGAGGCTGTCACAAAACTTCAGGCCGCAAGCAACATATCCGAGCTTCGGCAGCGGTGCGGCGGGTTTTGTTACAGGCTCTAAGTCCCTTTGCGGTAGCCGGTTTGATACAACTGAGGAAACTGAGAATCGGATCCGCTCCCGAGCCAGTGGGGGCACTCCCGCTCTGCTGGTCGCAGCAGTGCGGCGCGCGAGCACGGCAGAGTTTCATCGTCCCCTTGCGCCGTCTTTACCTTCTCTTAACATGGCCCCAGTAGAGTGCGGCTAGACCCATCCAGTTGATCTCGCCCCTCTGTCTTGGAAAGGCCCTATCATGAGATGGTTCATCCTGGCCCTAATGGTCTTTGCCGTTTCCCTTCCCGCCTCGGCTCAGGTCCGCGTCGATCCCAAACTCCCGAGTTACCAGCCCGTTCAGGGGATTTCGGGAAATCTCAAGAGTATCGGCTCGGACACGATGAACAATGAAATGGCGCTATGGGCCGAGGGCTTTCAGAAGTTCTACCCGAACGTACAGATCGAGATCGAAGGGAAGGGATCATCGACCGCTCCGCCTGCCCTGATCGCCGGGACCGCTCAGTTCGGTCCGATGAGTCGTCCCATGAAGGAATTGGAAATCGACGCCTTCGAAAAACGGTTCGGATACAAGCCGATCGCCCTTTCCACCAGCATCGACATGCTGGCGGTCTACGTGCACAAGGACAATCCGATCCGCGGCCTGACCTTGCCCCAAATCGACGCCATTTTCTCGAAGACGCGCCGCGGCGGTTACCGCCGCAATATCCGCCTGTGGGGGCAACTGGGACTTCGAGGAGCCTTTACTCGGGCTCCCATCAGCCTGTACGGTCGAAACTCGGCATCCGGCACCTACGGATACTTCAAGAAACACGCCCTATTCGGAGGCGACTACAAGGACGAGGTCAAGGAACAGCCGGGAAGCTCTTCGGTCGTTCAGGGCTGTGCCAGCGACCGGTTCGGCATCGGCTACAGCGGGATCGGCTACAAGACGGCAGACGTTCGCGCGGTCCCGCTCGCGGTCGACAGCGACAGCGACTTCGTGGCAGCCACTCCCGAAAACGCCTATAGTGGCGACTATCCCCTGTCTCGGTTCCTGTTTCTCTACATCAACTACAAGCCCGGCAGTGCACTCGACCCGCTCCGCCGCGAGTTCATTCGCTACGTTTTCAGCAAGCAGGGCCAGCAGGATGTCGTCAAAGCGGGCTATTATCCGGTTCCCGCGTCGATTGCCGCTGAAGCTCTGCAAGCCGTACACATCGACCACTGAAAAAGGCTGTCGCACAACGCCAGGCTGCAAGGAACATGCTTGAGGCCGGACAGCGGCACAGCAGGTTCTGTTACCGGCACAAGAAACTCTCCAGCCCATGCCATCCGACTCGGCCAGCAGGAGCACCGCAGAAACAGGAGGGTCTCGTTTTCGCCGCCGCCGCACGAATCGGCGGTTGGTGCGGCTAATCGACCGCGCGGCTACGTGGGTCATCACCGTAGGCGGCACCGCCACCATCGCCACGATCCTGCTGGTCGCCGTCTTTCTGGCATGGGTCGTCCTTCCCCTGTTTCGCCCCGAGCGTCTCACGCGACTGCCTGTCACGACCTGGCGTTTCGCCGAAGCGCCGAGTCGGGCAAGGCCGGCAATTCCCTTTTCGCATGCCGGCATCGACGAATACAACCAATTGGTGTGGACTCTCGATGATCGAGGCACGCTCCGGGTCTTTGAAGCAGCCGGAGGCCGGCTGCTGGTCGAGCACGCTCCACCGGACGGCGAGCCGACCTGCGTGGCCGCCCCTTCTCGCGACCGCCAGCTCGCTCTGGGATTCGCCGACGGCACCATTCGATTCGGTCAGATAGCATTCACCACCGAGTTCCTCGACCCGTCCTCGCTCCCGCAGGAGCTGCGCACCTCGGCCGCCCGACGGCCGGTCATTTATCGGAGCGGTATTCTACAGAAAACAAGTGAAAACCAATGGCGCTGGCGCACCGTCCGCCTCGACTGGCAACCGGCTCTCCGGGTCAAGTCGGCCCAAGCCATTCGAGCACTCGACTTCTCAAGCACCGGCAACGGTCGAGTCTTCGCGGCTCTCGACTCCGCACACCGGCTTCACGTCGGCAAAGTCACCCAGAAAAAGAACCTGCTGACGGGAAAAGTGGAGCTGCGCAGCCGCTCAGGCTCCATCCAAGTCGAACCTCACAATGAAACCTTCGCGGCTTTCGTCGCCTTGACTGGACTGGGAGACAACGCGATTCTGGCCTGGCCGGATGGTTGGGCCCTCCGATTTGATCTGCAGAGAATCCGAGAGCCCCGTTTGGTCGAACAGATCGATCTGGTCCCCGACTCGAACCGGCAACTCTCCGCCATGACCTTCCTCATCGGGAAGACGTCACTGGTCACCGGAGACACCCACGGTGAACTCCGCGTCTGGTTTCGCATCAAACCGGAATCGGCGAACACGCCCGACGGCGGAAAGTGGATTACCGCACATCGATTCGAGGCGACGGGGCGCGCCGTCGTTTCACTGGCTCCCTCGTCCCGCTCGCGCATGTTGGCTACCGCTTATGCCGACGGGCGTATCCGTCTGTACCACATCACCAGCGAACAACTCCTGGCGGAAACTCGATTCGACCAGCCGGAACACGATGGCATGCAACTGGCCATCGCTCCCAAAGATGACCGGCTGATCGCGGCGACGGACACACGGATGGCCTCATGGCGAATCGACGCGCCTCATCCGGAAACGACGCTGTCGTCGGTCTTCCGCCCGGTGTGGTACGAGGGATACCCGAGCCCCCAGCACGTCTGGCAATCGTCCAGTGGTAGTGATGACTTCGAACCGAAATACGGTTTGATGCCACTGGTATTCGGAACGCTGAAGGCGACCGTCTACTCGCTGTTGTTCGCCGTGCCGCTGGCGTTGCTTGCCGCGATCTACACCAGCGAGTTCATGCGTCCTCGCGCCAGGCGAGTCGTCAAGCCGACGCTGGAGATCATGGCCAGCCTGCCGAGTGTGGTCCTCGGTTTTCTCGCCGCCCTGGTCTTCGCACCGCTGGTGGAGAAATCGATCGTTGCGCTGTTGGTTTCGCTGGTCACCCTTCCGCTAGCCGTGTTGCTCGGCGCCTATCTTTGGCAATTGCTGCCTCCGCGCCGGCTGGTTGCCTGGGAAAGGTGGCGGTTGCCGCTGGTCGCCCTGGCCATGGCGCTCGGCTTGGTGGCCGCTCACAAAATCGCCCCGGCCGCCGAAGAACTCCTGTTCGCCGGCAGTTTCTCCCTTTGGCTCGACGGCCAAGTCGGAAGCGGAACACCGGCGTGGATGCTGTTGCTGCTGCCTCTCTCGGCACTGGCGGTGGCCTGGCTTTCCGCGACTTGGATCACGCCTGCCATGCGCCACCGGCTGGCCGTATCGCCACCGCGAATCTACGCCTTGGCCGACCTCGCCCGATTCGTGCTGGGAGCTGCCGTAGCCGTCATGCTGGCCGCGGCCGCCGGCTGGATGCTCCAGCGGTGGGCCTGGGATCCTCGAGGCGTCTTCGTGGGAACGTACGTCCAACGCAACGCGCTGGTCGTCGGCGCCACCATGGGCTTCGCCGTCATTCCCATCATCTTCACCATCGCCGATGACGCACTCACGGCCGTCCCCCAGTCCCTGCGAGCCGCATCCCTGGGAAGCGGAGCCACGACCTGGCAAACGGCCGTTCGCGTGGTCGTCCCCACGGCCATGAGCGGCCTGTTTTCAGCGGTGATGATCGGACTGGGCCGGGCCGTCGGAGAAACCATGGTCGTCCTGATGGCCGCCGGAAACACGCCGATCATGGACTGGAACGTGTTCAACGGATTCCGCACGCTGTCGGCCAACATCGCCGTGGAACTTCCCGAAGCCGTCGTCGCCAGCACCCATTACCGCATGCTGTTCGTAGCGGCGCTGTTGCTGTTCGCCGTGACGTTCGTTGTCAACACCATTGCCGAAGCCATCCGCATCCGCTTTCGCAAGCGAGCCTTTCAGCTATGAGTCTGGCGCCACCACCTTCGCCACCGGAAACCCACTCGCATCCATCGGCACGACCACGCCGCCGTGGCGGCGCTCACTCGTTGTGGGCGCGAGCCGAACCGATGGTGTGGCTGATTTCCGCCGGCCTGGTCATCTGCCTCGCCATGATCGGTGGTCTACTGGCTCTCGTGGTCTGCCAAGGAATGGCGACCTTTTGGCCGGCACCACTGGTACGAATCGAAACCGTGGGTGGCGAGACGCTGATGGGAGAATTCACTCGGTCGGACACTTACGAGCTGACGTACGCCGCCCTTTCCACTCTGGATGACTCGTCCGCCAAAGAAGCAAGGCGTCTACTCCTACCGCGTCTTTATCAGTCGGTCGCCCACTCAGTCACCTCAGGGTCGAACCGGGATTCTCGAGAACCGTTCGACGAAGAAACCTGGTCCCTGATCGTTCAGTCGGTGGTCACTTCGATCCGTGACGCACTCGACACCGGCGACGCTCCGCTCCCCGAAGATCGGGCTCTGATCACGTTCGTCGAGCGGGAACTGCGGCAGCACCGATCGCAGTATGCCGCGCACGTCCGCCGCTCGCTCCAGGCCCTCGCGTCGCCCCAGGCCCTCCAACAATCTTGGCAACAGTGGCAGGCCACCCAGCAGGAATGGCTGGAACTGGGCGACAGCGAGTTGATGCTCGAATGGTTATCGGAAGATGACAGCTTGCTGCGCGCGATCGTCGCTGCTCACGTGCTTCGCCATCGAAGCGACCAGGTGCACATCCGCGTGCGCCGCAGCCTGCTGCGAATCGGCAACTACGAGTTCACCAACGAACATTTCCGGTGGCTGAGCGAGTTCGAAATCGCCCGCAACGGTAAACAGTGTCCTCGATGGGCGCTGTTGCTGGAGCGCCGGGCATGGGGGAGGTTCTACGGGATTCCCACTTGTTTCAAGATCGACGGCAAAGACGTGGCCACTACGGAGCCGGAAGTCTGGAAGGCGTTTCAGCAACACCACACCGACGTGCGCCGACGTTGGCAGGCGCGGCGCCGCTTGGAGAAACGGAAGATCGGGCAGATCAACCATCAACTGGAACAGTCGCGACTTCGCTTGAAACGGATCGCCATGCGCTACGGCAAGGAGTCGGAAGCTTGGCGCCAGGCCGAACGCATCGAGGCCGACCGTCAACAGCGACTCGAAATGGAGTTCGCCCGCATCCGCAAGGAAATCGATCGCCTCGAGCAGGAAAACGCTCGCTATGAAATGGAATTGCGAATGGCCGATGGGGAAACCGCCACCATCCGCCTGAGTGACATCGTGCGAGCCTACCCCCCCAACCAACTCACCTGGTGGGGCCGCCTCGGCATCTACGCCTCGCGCTGGTGGGAATTCCTCTCGGACGAGCCGCGCGAAGCCAATACCGAAGGCGGCATCTTTCCCGCAATCTGGGGAACGGTGGTGATGACGCTGCTGATGTCGCTGGCAGTGATCCCGCTGGGCGTGCTGGCGGCGCTCTATTTGCGGGAATACGCCAAGAGTGGTTGGATCGTCAGTATCATCCGCATCTCGGTCAACAATCTGGCCGGAGTCCCCAGCATCGTGTTCGGTGTCTTCGGCCTGGGCTTCTTTTGCTACATCGTCGGTGCTTCGCTCGACCAGCTCCTATTCGCAGAAAAGCTCCCCAACCCGACTTTCGGGACCGGCGGGTTGCTCTGGGCGTCGCTCACGCTGGCACTGCTGACGGTACCGGTCGTGATTGTCTCCACCGAAGAAGCTCTGGCCGCCGTCCCCCGCTCGATGCGCGAAGGCTCGCTGGCATGCGGAGCCACCCGCTGGCAGACTATCCGCCGCATCGTGCTGCCTCGCGCCCTCCCGGGGATTATGACCGGCGTCATCTTGTCGATGGCTCGCGGAGCCGGGGAAGTCGCGCCGCTGATGCTGGTCGGCGCCGTCAAGCTGGCCCCCGAACTGCCACTGGATACGACCTTTCCGTTCGCCCACTTGCAGCGCAGCTTCATGCACCTGGGATTCCACATCTACGACCTGGGATTCCAGAGCCAAAACAGCGAAGCCGCCAAACCGATGGTCTATACTACCACGTTGCTGCTGATCACCCTGGTGGCCACCATGAACCTGTTGGCGATCTGGCTGCGAGCCCGGCTGAAGAAACGTTTCGACTACAGTAGACTCTGATACGACTCGCATCGATCGACTGGACGAACAAGGCACATGCAAGTGACAACAAGCCCCCAGAGACCCATGGCGCCGAAGCGGCAGACCGATTCCACGCAGCCGGCCCCGGCCACATCGCCGATCGATCCAGAAACGACGGCCCCCCACACGACCGCCGATCGGATGAAGCAGATCGAGGCCGGTGAGTCGGTTGCAACGGAGATCTACGATAGCGTGCTTGCCGAACCAGCCGTGCTCACGTTTGAGAACTTCAGCCTGTGGTATGGTTCGAAACAGACTCTGTTCGATGTCACCATCTCCATCCCCGAAGGAAAAGTGACCGCTCTGATCGGACCGTCCGGTTGCGGCAAGTCCACACTGTTGCGTTCGGTCAACCGCATGAACGATCTGATCGACAACGTCACGTTTTCGGGAGATGCGCGGCTGCGAGGCGAGAGCATCTTTGCGCCTCACGTTGACGTCATCGACTTGCGCAAACGGATGGGCATGGTCTTTCAAAAGCCGAATCCGTTCCCCATGAGCATCTTCGAAAACGTCGTCTACCCGCTCCGCATCGACGGCGTTCGGCAGAAGTCGGTACTGCAAGAAGTCTGTGAGAGAAGTCTGAAAGCCGCCGCACTGTGGGACGA
>Ga0256839_1002830_pt1 | contig 18760 bp, 14 predicted proteins | sample 354166metaG_FD_185968 | JGI IMG/M metagenome (GOLD analysis project Ga0256839, IMG submission 185968) | Hydrothermal vent microbial communities from Mid Atlantic Ridge, Atlantic Ocean - 354-166 | ecosystem: Environmental > Aquatic > Marine > Hydrothermal vents | place: Atlantic Ocean: Mid... | reverse complement strand
GCGATCCCGGAGGCCACCTTGCCCACCACGTCGTAGGTCGCGGGCATCACCACTACGAGATCGGCTCGGTGGGCCAGCTCCACGTGGGCCAGGGGCTCGTCCCGAAAGAGGTCGCACAACACGGGGCAATGGGTGAGGGCCTCGAACGTGAGCGGGGTGACGAACTCCTGCGCCGCGCGGGTCATCACCGCCCGCACCGCCGCTCCGCGCTGCACCAGTTGGCTTGCGACCGCGGCGGCCTTATAGGCGGCGATCCCGCCGCAGATTCCCACGACGATCGTCTTGCCCGACAGCGATGGGGGACTCATCTCGATCCGGGGGGATCGTACGATGGATCCCGGCGGGGGTCAAATCGATAGGGTGCCAAGCGCCGAGGACGGACGGAGGCGAGGATAGGAGGGATCAGAAGCGCAGCTCGAGCCCCAGGGTCGGCTCGAGCAGGCCTTCGGGGGTGAGCAGGGTGCTGAACGAGATCAGCCCGGCGAGGGTGGCTTCCAGCTTGAATTCCCGGGAATTCCCGGTCCAGGTCGCCTGTCCGGTTAAGCTCAGGTCGCCGAGCTGGGCCGTGATGACTAAAACCTCCTTTTGTACCCCTTCACCCTTGGCGAAGACGGTGGTGCTCGTGATCGTATTGGGGCCGAGCTGGAACTGTACTTCCAGCTGGCCGCGCTTGATCGTGAAGTCTGCCGGGTCCAGCTCGGCCTCGCTGCGTATCGTCCCGTTGCTGATGCGCACGGTGATCTCCCGGATGCCTAGGGGGGCTGCCCCTTCAACCGGTGCCCCCGAGTCCGACGAGGGACCGAAGGCTAACGAGAGCAGATCGGCTCCTTGCAGTTGAGCGGCTACTCCGGCGGAGAGGCCGCCCTCCCCTTCTAGGGTGAACACCAGGGTGATCTCATCCTCTAAGGGGGGCAGGCCGGTATCGGAGCTAAGGAGGCTCGCTACCAAGTACTGCATAAAGCCAGCGAGGAAGTCCATCCGGGCGGCGAGCGAGGCCACATCTCCCAACTGTACGATGACGGCCTCGCTGCGGGCGGGGGTCGCTTGGAACCCGATCGGTTCCATAGAGCTTCCCTCCTCCCCCAGAAGGAGGTTCAGCAACGTTTGTCGACCGTCCAAGTGGCGCGCCAACCGCTCGATGTCCTCTCCGAGACGGATCTCTCCACCCCCCAACTCGAGATACGGGGGAATAGGCGCACGCTGCTCCTCCACCTGAAGGAGGTAGAGCGGGGTGAGGGTGAAGTCGACGATCTCGGGGGGCGATCCCCACCCGGCCGGCAAGGAGGCAGGGCGTTCTGACGAGGGCACCGCAGGCAAGCCCCCCGGCCGCTCTAGGAGTCCCTCATCGCTGTTCGCTGCGACGGTCCACGAGATCCCGCCTCCTACGAGGAGGCCCACGAGAACCCATCCATAGAGGCCGCCGCGAAGAAGCCATTTCATACGCTGAGCCTCCCTTCAAAGGAGTGTACCACGCCCGCCTGCAAAACGTCAAGAGTTCCCAATTACCTTCACCGCGTGGAGGCACACCCGGACGCGCGTTGCATTCCTCCCCATGCCCACGTACACTTCCATGCGAGAACATGTTACAGGGAGTTCCCAAGGTTCCGATATTCCATTGGCCCAGAGGGAGCCTGAAGTACAAGTTTGTCCTGACGTTAACCCTCTTTACCGTGCTCTTGTCGACGTCGTTTGGGGTGATCTCCGTCCAGCGGCTGAAGGGGGAATTGGAGAAGCAAATCCTGGCACGGGGATACTCCATTGCTCGCGACCTTCAACAGAGCGTCGCCCGTCCGGAGAACCAAACCCCCTCCCAACTCCACGGCGTCTTGGTGCTCTATCTGAGCGTGGTCAACAAGCTTCGGGAGTTCCTGTACGTACAAGTCGCAAAAAACGGGCAATTCGCCACCATCCCGGCGGACGCCGCAAAGCGCTTCGATCTCTCCCTGCGCACGGTGCAGCAGACGGAGGAGCGCAGCGTGCGCTACTGGGAGGAGGGAGGGGTGCCTTATATAGACCTCATCATCGCCGTTCCGCCCCCCGACTCCGATGTGCGTTGGGTCCCCGGCCAGCCCGCATCCTTGGAGAAACCCGCCCCGGCCTACATACGCCTCGGCCTCTCGCTGGCGTACGTCGAGCAGACGGTCCGGCGCGAGTTCCTCCGCACCGCGGGCTTGAGCGCCCTGTACATCCTCGTCGGCCTCCTGGTGGCTTTTGGCCTCTATAAGAGCATCTTGGGCCCGGTGGAGGTGCTCATCCAGTCCGTAAAGCGCTTCCGCCAAGACCGCCACGCCCGCGCCCTCGTCACCTCGGGCGATGAGCTCCAGACGCTCGCGGAGGAGTTCAACCGCATGGCCGACACCATCCAAGAGCGGGACGAACGCCTCGAGCGCATCAACGAGCAGCTCCGCCGGGCGAACCGCGTAAAGAGCGAATTTCTCGCCATCATGGGCCATGAACTGAAAACCCCGCTGCACGCGATTCGGGGGTACGCCCAGCTCTTGTTGGAGGGCATCGACGGCCCCGTCACCCCCGAGCAGCGCGAGGATCTAGAGAACATCCTGCGGTCCAGCGACCACCTCCGGGCGCTCATCGACAATGTGCTCCAGTTCAGCAAGCTGGAGGCGGGCGAGGAGGAGCTCCACCCCACGGTCATCGCCCTGGACGAGCTGCTGGAGGAAGCCCTCCAAAACGTAAAAGTCCTGGCGAGGGAGAGGGGCGTCGACGTCCGGGTCGAGGCGAACGGCCTGTACGTGTGGGCAGACGAGACGAAGCTCAAGCAGATCCTCATCAACCTCCTGAGCAACGCGCTCAAGTACACCTCGGAAGGACACGTTCTTGTGAGCGCCGAACTGCGGGGAGAAGAGATCCTCTTTGCCGTACGGGACACGGGCATAGGGATCCCGCCGGAGCACCAGGCCAAGATCTTCGAGCCCTTCACCCAGCTCGACTCCTCGAGCACGCGGGCGTGGGGCGGGATCGGGCTGGGGCTCTCCATCGTGAAGAAGTACGTCGAGATGCACGGAGGGCGCATCTGGGTCGAAAGCGAACCCGGGAAGGGGAGCACCTTCTACTTCACCCTGCCCCGCGGCCCTCTGCCGGCCAAGCTCGCCCAGGCTCCCGCCCGCTCGATCTCCCCTTCCGTCCCCACCCCCTCAACCTCAGGCCGAAGGCGGTGACGAAGAATGCGCATCCTGATCGCGGAAGACGACCCGAAGGCCCGAGCGTTGCTCGCGAAGTTCTTGGAGGCCAAGGGGCACGAGGTGATCCCCGCCCGGGACGGGGAGGAGGCCCTCCGGCTCTTCCGGGAGAAGAGCCCTGATCTCGTGCTGCTGGACGTGATGATGCCCAAGGTGGACGGCTGGGGCGTTCTCAAAGCGATCCGGGAGCAGGGGGGCACCCCCGTGATCCTGGTCACTGTCAAGGACGCTACCGAGGACAAGGTGCACGGGCTCTCCCTGGGGGCCGACGATTACATCACGAAACCCTTCGACCTTAGGGAGGTCGAGGCGCGCATCGAGGCCGTGATGCGCCGCGTTGGCGGTGCGGAAACCCCGAAACGCTTGGAGATCGGGCCGCTCCTCATCGACGACGAGACCAAGGAGGTCCGCGTCTACGGGAAGCGGGTGGACCTCTCGCCCAAAGAGTACGATCTTTTGAGGTTCTTGGCCTCCAAGCCCGGGCGGGTCTTCTCCCAGGAGGAGATCTTGAGGAACGTCTGGGCCGACAGCCCCTACGCCGGGGCCGAGGACGTCAAAAAATACATCTATCTGCTGCGCAACAAGATCGAGCGGGACACAGCCCGTCCCGAGCTCGTGGTCACCGTCCGAGGGTTTGGGTACAAGCTGAACGCCGAAGCGTCTTCCTCCTAAGTCCGTCGAAGCCCCTAAGCCTAACGGAACTTTCTCGCCGGGAGCGGGTATATGGGGTGAGCCGCGGGCGGGGGAAGCCGATGGCCGGAAGAAGCCCCCTCATCCATCCCAGCAGCGCCGCTGAACCCGCCCGCGGCCCTTTCTATCGCACCTTCAACGTCCGCAGCCGGTTGATCGCCGCCGCCAGCTCGTGCCTGCGGAACCGGGCCAGGTCCCCCCGAGGGGAGCCGGTGCCGGTGAGCACGTCTAAGCCCCGAGTGTCGAGATCTCGCATTACCCCCTCGAGGACCTCGCGCAGGGTCCGGCGACCGTCCATGTATTGCCGTTTGGCGTAGACCATCGCCTCCGCGATCGCCCGCACCTGGGAGGGGTGGACGATCTGCTCCACCGCCGAGAGGTCGACCTCCTCCGTCCCGAAGACGAACTCGTCGGTGTCCCGCACCTTGAGCTTGACATCCCGCCGTCCGCGGCTCGGATCCAAGCTCTCGGGTAGGGGCACCCTTGGGGTGACCTCCCCGAAGCGCTCTCCCCCCTCGGGCCTTCGGGCCGTTCGGTAGGCGCGCGCGATCTCCTTCGCCCGCGCGGTGACGTCGTGGGGGAGGAACTCAATCATGGCGATGACGGTGTCGGCCACGTCGAAGTAGTCGCCGCTTCCGCCCATCACGAGCACGGTGGAGACCCCGAAGTCCCGATAGAGGGAACGGACTTTGTCGAGCAGGGGGGTGATCGGCTCGTGCTCCTTGGCGATCAGCTCCTGCATCCGGTGGTCCCGGATGAGGAAGTTCGTCGCGGAGGTGTCCTCGTCCATGAGCAGCACCTTCGCCCCGGTCTCGAGGGCCTCCACGATGTTGGCCGCCTGGGAGGTGCTGCCGCTGGCGTTCTCCGTAGAGAAGGCCCGGGTGGAGCGCCCGCCCGGCAGATCCCCGATAAACGGCGAGATGTTCACCTTCTCGACCCGGCGCCCGTCCTCGGCACGGATCTTGACCGCGTCGGGATGGGTGACGACCAACTCGCGCCCGTCGCCCGGGACGTGGTTGTAGATCCCGCGCTCCAGCGCTTGGAGCAGGGTGGATTTCCCGTGATACCCCCCGCCGACGATGAGGGTGATCCCCTCGGGAATCCCCATCCCCGTCACCCGACCCCGATGGGGGAGTTTCAGCTCTACGCGCAGCGAATCCGGGGCTTGAAAGGGGACAGCTCCTTCCCCCGGGGAGAGGGGCCGGTCGTCCACCCCGCTTCGGCGGGGGAGCACGGCCCCGTCGGCTACAAACGCGATCAACCCCAGGGAAGCAAGCTGCTCCCGCGCGGCGTCCGCGTCCTCGGCGGTCTCGACGTGCCTTCGCAGGGCCTCAGGGTCGAGGTTGCGGTAGTGAAGGGCGCGCTCGACGATCTGCGGGAGGGCTTCCGTAAGCAGCGAGAGGGCTTCGCGGCCCAGGACCCGCCGCCCCGCCGCGGGGAGGCCGACCACGAGGCGGGCCTCTACCCACTCGTCCGCAAGGAGCACGGAGCTCTTCTCCAGGATCTGCTGATAGCAAGGGTCCACGGCGATCAGGCCGCTCTTGCCCGTCCCCCGGCGACTGCTGAACTTGCGCGTCCAGCGGTCGAACTCTCGTGTGAGAAAATCCCGCAGGGCGACCTCGCGGCTCTTGTTCCCGAAGAGCTCCCGCGGGAAGCCTGCGAGCTCTAGGGGGACCCGCACGCGCAGGCGGCTCGGCGGGGCGAAGGGATCTCCCTGTACGCGGTCTATGAAGAGCGTAAACCCCGGGAACTCGTATCGCCCCCGGAGGTCTTGATAAGCCTTGTAGCCCTTGCCGTCGATCCGGAGCAGGACGCGGCGGAGGTCTTGATCCGTGGCCATCTGCCGTATCTATCGGGGTTTCTCGTGCTCTTGGAGGAGCTCCCGGGCCGCTCGGAACGGCCCCTGTTCGCCCCGGACGATCCGCTCGATCTGGCTGTCGAGAAGCGCCGTGCCGGAGGCGTCCCACAGCCGGCGGCGCAGCTCCTCCTCGACGAGGCGGCGCAGGAAGGCCCGCAGGCGCTCCTCCCGCTTCTTTCGGAGCCCGCGCGCGCCCAGATGCGCCCGGTGGCGCTCGATCGCGTCCTTGAGGCGCTCGATCCCCTCGTCTTGGAGCGCGGAGATCTTGAGGATGGGCGGGATCCACATCTCCTCCGTCATGTCGGGGCGAAGCGCCAGCTGAAGGGCTTGGGCGGCCCGGTCGGCCTCGGGCTGGTCGGCCTTGTTCATCGCGAAGACGTCGGCAATCTCGAGGAGCCCCGCCTTGAGGGCCTGGATCGCGTCCCCCGACTGGGGGGTGAGCACCACCACGACCGTGTCGGCGGACTCCATGACGTCGATCTCGACCTGGCCCACGCCGATGGTCTCGAACACGATGACGTCATATCCGGCGGCTTCTAAGAGTACGGAGACCTCGTGGGCCATCTCGGAGAGGCCGCCCAGGCTCCCCCGGGTGGCCAGGCTCCGGATGAAGACCCCCTCGTCGTCCCGCAGGCTCTGCATCCGGACCCGGTCGCCCAACACCGCCCCGCCGGAGAAGGGGCTGGTGGGATCGCACGCCAGGATGCCTACGCGCTTCCCCTCCCGACGGAACCGCGGGACGAGGCGGTCCACGAGCGTGGACTTGCCCGCCCCCGGCGGTCCCGTGATCCCGAGACGATAGGCCCCTCCCGTTTGCGTTCTCGGGTAAAGCGCGTCGATGACGGCCTCGTAGCCGGGGCCGCGGTCTTCCACGAGCGAGATGAGCCGGGCCAGCGCTCGAGGGTCCCCCTCCAAGAGCGCTGCCACGAGGGCGTCCGTGCCGGATGTCTGCGTCGTCCTCATCGTTTGGGTCTTCCTAAGGCCCGTAGGGCTTCGGCTTCACGGGGGAGCGGATGTAGGCGACGTCGGGGTGCTTCGCCAGCTCCAGGAGGTCCTCGACGGCCACGAGGGCCTCCACCTCCTTGCCGAAGCGCTCCTCCACCACGACGCGAAAGCCCTCGGGGACCTCGGCCTCGGGGGAGGCGAGCACGAGCACCACGCGCACGACCCAGAACGCCTCGAGCCCTTGGGTCTTGGCGTACTCCTCGGGGCTCTCGGACACGGCCAACTCAAAGAGCTGCCTCTGAATCTTCCCCTCGTACTCCTCCCATCGGGCCGCGGTCGTCGGCGTTGCGGGTTCTATCGCCTCCTCCTTCCCGTTCTCGGCGCAGCCTGAAAGTCCCAGGGCCAACCCGAAGCCCAGTCCCAGCAGCGCGATCATCGCTGCGAAGCGGGACGGGCTCGGGCCCCGGGCGTCAGCCCTCGGGCGGGCGATAGCGGGTGTCGATATGGGCCACATCGTCGCAGACGATCACCTCGTTCCCCGGGGGGATGGCGAACTCGCGCACGGAGCCGTCGTCCAGCGTCAAGCGCACGACGCTGGGGGCGTCGGTGATGTTCGTGTAGACCACACAGCCGTCGCGTACCGCCCGCTCCCAGTCGTCCGGGTTGACGAACTCGAGGCTCACGAAGCGGATCGCCAGCAGCTCGCCCGGCGGGGCCTCCACGGTGAGCGTCACCGGGACGGCAAGGGGGCTGTTGAGCGCGCCGGGGGCCGTGAGGGTGATGGTGCCCTCATAGACGCCGGGCTCCAGGCCCTCGGGCTGCACGGAGACGCTCAGCTCCGAGGGGGCCTCGCCTTGGGTGGAGCTCAGTTGCAGCCAAGGGACGTCCACGGAGGCCTCCCAGGCCAAGACGCCGCCCCCGGCGTTCGTGATCTTCAAAGTCTGAGGAGCCGGGGGATCTTGCCACAATACAGCCGAGAAGCTCAGGCTCGCGGGCTCGACGGCGATGCGGGGGGCTTCCAAGACGGTGAAGACGACCTCGCCGCTCTCGGCGGTCCCGGCAGGGGTCGTGACCGTGAAGGTCCGCGGGCCGGGGGCCGCGTCGGGGGCGATGCGAATAACGATGGGAAGCTCCGTCTCCGTGCCTCCCTCGCGGATCGTGGCGGTGACGCCGGTGCCGCGGAAGGCCACCTCCGTGGCCCCTTCGAGGTTCTCCCCCCGGATGACGGCCTCCACGGTGGTGCCTTGGAGCCCCTCGGCGGGTTCGATGCCCGCGATGACGGGCCCGGCGGGCGCGCCCGGAGGCTGCGCCAAGAAGAGGACGCCTGCGCCGTAGTCGTTGTCTTTGCCGGGATTGCCCGCGTCCTCCGCGCGCTCCTCTAGGAACTGCTGGACCTCGTCGGGAGTGGGATCGCGCCCCCGCTCTTGGCGCAGGGCCTGGATCACCAGGGCGGCTGCGCCCGCCACGTGGGGCGACGCCGCGGAGGTGCCGGTAAAGCCGGGGTTGCGTCCGCGACCGTCCCCGGTCCAGCGGCCGTAGCTGCTGGTAGAGACGTGCGAAGGGGCGGCCAGATCGGGCTTGATTCGCCCGTCCTTGGTGGGGCCGCGACTGGAGTAGACGAGCAACCGCCCGTCGGGACAGAGGGTCCGAGGGCACCGCGTCGTCGAGTGGTGTACGGCACCTACGGTGATCACGTGCGGGGAGATGGACGGCTCCGTGATGCTCACGCTCCCTGCTCGCTCCAGGAACTGAATCCGGCGGCAGGGGCAGTTGATCGTGAGGTCAAAGCGGGAGTCCGGAGCGCCCGCCCGCTTCTTGCGGATGACGAGATGATAGCGCTGGATCTCGCCGACACGGCTTACGTCGAAGTCCTCGCTGGCAAAGACGAACTGTACGGGCACGCCCGGACGCCAGATCCAGTCGGTGAGCTGCCCCACCGAGCCGTTCCAGTCGGGAAGGGGGACGAGCTGGCCGCCTTCCTCGCGCATCACGACGAGTTCGTAGTCTTGAGGGGCTCCCCGACAGGGAGCGTCCCAGGCGAAGACCACACTGATGATCGAAGTGGCCACCCGTGTGCCGTCGGGGTACTGATACTCCGTCAACACGACGTCCAGGGTGTTGCCCTCGTCGTTGGCGGTGTAGTTGAGGAGGTTATCCCCATCGGGGTCGTTCCAGTCCCCCTGCCAGTGGACGTCGCCCTCGTTCCCGGCGGCAGTGGCCCAGGTGATCCCGCTCGCTTTGGCTTCCTCGAAGAGATCGGCGAAGATCCCGCCCCCCTCCCGGAAGCAGCCCGAGGGGAAGCCCAGCGAGGTGTTGATGACGTCCACGTCCTCCTCGATGAGCCAGTTGACCGCGCGACGGAACTGGAGATCCGTGCTGAACATGGCCAGATAGAGCGTTGCGCCGGGGGCGAGGTCGTAGACGATCTCCGCCGTACCTGTCCCGTGGACCTGAGCCCCCCGAGAGGCTTGGGGCTCATACATCGCCTTGTCGGAGCGGAAGGAGCGGGCGACCACTCGATCCTCCGGCGGCAGTTCCCGACCGAGGAGGCGTTCGTACCCGTAGAAGCCGCCGGGATCGACCAGGGCGACCTTCACGCCCTCGCCGTCCAGCCCGGCCTCGTTCCAGAGAGGCGCGTTGGTGGCCTCGAGTCCCTCGCTGCGGATGCGTCCCTGCGCCAAACGGGGTCGGACCGGCAAGCGCACGAACGCTACGTCATCCACCCGGCTTAGGGTGCGGAGCTGCTCGATAGGAACCCACGCTTGCACCCCTGCCTCTTCGACGATCTCCACAACTCCACCGAGGCCCTGAACCGCCCGAGTGACGGTCTCCGGGGAAGCCCCGGGGGCGACCTCCACAACGACCTGCACGCGCCCCTTTTCCACGCGGAGGGCAAAGTAGGAATCCGCCTCTACCTCTCTCGAGGCCGAACCGCGGGTCAGGAGTTGCACCGGAGCTGCAACGGCCTTGTACACTCCGGCCTCCCCTTCCTCGATCAGGGTCTCGAGAACCCGTTGGAGTTTCGCCGGTTGCCCGGTCTCCTCATCCCGGTCGGCAAACAGGGACAGGGATGAGGAAGCGGACCCCGAGGCCAGGACCGGAGCTTCCGCGGGGAAGTCGGGCGCATTCGTCTGTACGTCCTCTCCCTTCCCCACCTCCCAAGCGAAGATCGCCAGTGCGAAGGCAACTACCGCACTCCTCCAAAGCGCCTTCCCGTTCCCTCTGTTGCGCACCGCTCCTCCTTTCCAGACCCTCTGGTGCATGGATCGAGCTCCGATCCGATTCGTCTCCCTCTTCCTCAACGGAGATCTTCCCATTGTAGCATCGAACGGCACGGTCGGACAGCAACGACTTGTCCAAGCAAGGGCCTAAGGGGTTCGAGCTCCGTCCTTCTTAGGGCGAAGAGCCGGGAAGAGGATCACATCGCGGATGGAGCGCGCGTCTGTAAAGAGCATCACCAGCCGATCCACCCCCAGCCCCAGCCCGCCCGTCGGAGGCATCCCGTACTCCAGCGCCAGTAGAAAATCCTCGTCGAGGGGGTGGGCCTCCTCGTCGCCGCGGCGGCGCTGCTCTTCCTGCTCCCGGAAGCGCTCCCGCTGGTCGAGCGGGTCGTTGAGCTCCGAGAAGGCGTTCCCCAGCTCCAAGCCCCCGATGAAGGGCTCGAAGCGCTCCACGAGATGCGGGGCCTCGGGCTTCGCCTTCGCCAGCGGGGAGATCTCCTTGGGGTAATCCAACAGGAACGTGGGTTGGATGAGCTTGGGCTCCACGTACTCGCTCACCAGCTCGTCCACCAGCCTGCCCCAGGTGGGCTGCTGGTCCACGAAGAGCCCCTTGCGCTGGACCGCCTCCCAGAGCGCCTCGTGGGTGGGCAGCTCCTCCAGATCCAAGCCCGTGTGCTCGAGAAGGGCCTCGCGCAGCGGGAGCCGCCGCCAGGGCGGGGTTACGTCCACGTCGTGTCCCTGATAGCTCAGCTTCTCCTTCCCCAGCTCTTGGGCGATGGCGTAGACCATCTGCTCGGTAAGCTCCATCATGTCCTCGTAGTCGGCGTAGGCTTGGTAGCACTCGAGCATCGTGAACTCGGGGTTGTGGCGGGTGGAGATCCCCTCGTTGCGGAAGTTCTTGCCGATCTCGTAGACGCGCTCGAAGCCCCCGATCAGTAAACGCTTCAAGTAGAGCTCGGGGGCGATTCTCAGATAGAGGGTCTGCTCCAGCTCGTTGTGGTAGGTGGTGAAGGGCCGGGCGGCGGTGCCCCCGTAGATGGGCTGCAGGATGGGCGTCTCCACCTCCAGGAAGCCGCGCTCGTCCAAGAATTGGCGCATGGCGCGGACGATCCGGGAGCGGGTCTCGAACGTCCGCCGGGAGGGCTCGTTCACCAGCAAATCCAAATAGCGTTGGCGATAGCGGGCCTCTCGGTCCTTGAGGCCGTGCCACTTCTCGGGGAGGGGGCGCAGCGCCTTGGCTAAGAGCTGAACATCCTCCACGCGGACGGAGAGTTCTCCCCTCCGGGTGCGCACCACCCTCCCGTAGGCTCCCAGGAAGTCCCCGAGGTCCACATCCCGCAACAGGAGCTCGTAGCGCTCCTCGCCCAGGGCGTCCTGCGAGAGGAGGAGCTGGATCCTGCCCGTGCCGTCTTTGAGGTCCCAGAAGGAGGCCTTCCCCAGCACGCGGCGGCCTGTGATCCGGCCCGCGACCCAGACGAACTCCTCCGTCTCTTCCCCCGGAGGGAGCTCGGAAAAGCGCTCGTGGAGCTGTTGGGCCGTGTGGGTGCGTTCGCAGCGGGCGGGATAGGGGTCGATCCCTTGAGCGCGCAAGTCCTCGAGCTTGCGCAGGCGCTCTGCGCGCAGCCTCTCCTCGGCGCTCACCGATCAGCTCCTCTGGATGCCGACGATCTTGTAGCGGACCAGTCCCGAGGGGGTCTCCACCTCGACCTCGTCGCCCTTGCGCCGGTTCATGAGCGCCCGGCCCAGCGGGGACTCGGAGGAGATCTTGTTGTGCTCGAGGTCCACCTCGGCGGGGCTCACGAGCTCGAAGGTGATCTGCTCGCCCGTGTCGAGGTTCTTGAGGGTCACCCGGTTGGCGATCCCGACCTCCTTGGTGCTGATCTCCTCCTCCTCGATGACGCGGGCGCGCTCGAGCAGCTCCTCCAGCCGGCGGACCTCCAGCTCGTAGAACTCCTTCTCCGTCTGGATGTCCAGGTACTCCTTGTTCTCCCGCAGCTCCCCGCCGTGCTCCTTGGCCATCTTGAGCCGTTGAGGGATCTCCTCGTGGAGGATGCGGCGGTACTCCTCGAGCTGCTTCTTCTTCTGTTCAAAGCCCTCTTTGGTAAGCAATACTTCGCTCTCCGCTTCCATGGGCCCGGCCTCCTCTCGATGAAAGAACCTCCCGCGTCCGGCGGAAGATTCGGGAGGGCTCTCTCGCTTGCTCTTCTCGAACTGCAGGGATTTGAAGCGCCGAAAGTATATCACGCGGGGGCTTCCCCCTGCAACTGGGCGAGGAGTTCCTCCAGGCTCCGGCAGACCCGGCGGTAGTCCAGCCCCGCGACGGAGGGCTTCGGCTGCACGATGAGGTCGTACCCCCAAAGCTCCTGTTTGTGGCGGCGGAACCACTCCCGGATCCAGCGCTTGACGCGGTTGCGCCGGACGGCCTTCCCCAGCTTCTTGGAGACGGAGAGCCCCAGCCGGGGCGGCTCCCCCTCCCCGCGAAAGAGGACATACACCCGGAACTCGTCGTTCTTAAGGAGCCGACCCTCGCGGTAGACGCGCTCGAAGTCCCGCCGTCGGGTGAGGCGGTGCTCGCGACCGAAGCTCTCGTCGGCCTGAGGTTCGAGGATCATATCGAATCCAAAGCTCCCTGGGAATGGCATCCCTCCGGCAGCCCATTATAATAGTCGCCGTGAACGACGATGCTCGACCTCAAAGCGATCCGCGAAAACCCCGAGGAGATCGAACGGAGGCTCAAGACGCGCGATCCGGAGGTGACCCTAAAACCCCTCTTGGAGAAGGACGAGCGCCGCCGCCGGATCCTCCAAGAGGTGGAGGGCTTAAAGCACGAGCGCAACGAGGCCTCCGAGGAGGTCGCGCGCCTCAAGCGCGAGGGACGCGAGGAGGAGGCCCAAACGCGCATCCGAGAGCTGCGGGCGCTCTCCGAGCGCATCAAGCAGCTCGACGACGAGGTCTCCCGACTGGAGGAAGAGATTCGGGATATCCTGGTGCGGCTTCCGAACCTCCCGCACGAGAGCGTCCCCGTAAGCTTCTCCAAGGACGATAAAGTGATCGTGCGGGAGCACAAGGAGAGGCCGGAGCTCCCCTTCGAGCCGAAGCACCACCTCGAGCTGGCCCACGAGCGGGGGCTGTTGGACTTCCCGCGCGCGGCGCGGATCGCGGGCTCCCGCTTCCCGATGTACGTGGGCTGGGGCGCCCGCCTGGAGATGGCGCTCATCCAGTTTTTCTGGGATTTTCACTGCGAGAAGACAGGGTACATCCCCGTGCTGCCCCCCTATCTGGGGAACCCGGAGTCGATGTTCACCGCCTCGCAGCTGCCCAAGTTCCAAGACGACGTGTATTACATCGAGCGGGATGAGCTCTACCTCAACCCTACCGCGGAGACCCTGCTGTGCAACCTCCACCGGGGGGAGATCTTGAACGCCGAGGAGCTTCCGCTGAAGTATATGGCGTACACGGCCTGCTTCCGGCGGGAGGCCGGGGCCGCCGGGGAGGAGGAGCGGGGGCTCATCCGCGTACACCAGTTCAACAAGGTGGAGCTCTTCAAGTTTACGACCCCCGAGACGTCCTTCGACGAGTTGGAAAGCTTAGTGAAAGACGCCGAGGCCGTCCTGCAGGCGCTCGAGCTGCACTATCGGGTGGCGCTTTTGCCCACGGGGGACATGGCCGCCCAATCGGCCAAAACGTACGACTTGGAGGTGTGGATCCCCTCTCAAAAGCGCTACTACGAGGTGTCGTCCTGCAGCAACTGCACGGACTACCAGGCGCGGCGGGGGAACATCCGCTACCGGCCCGCCCGGGGCGAGAAGCCCCGGTACGTCCACACGCTCAACGGCTCCGGACTGGCCACCTCCCGCTTGATGGTGGCCATCCTGGAGACGTTCCAAGAGCCCGACGGTCGGGTGAGGGTCCCCGAGGCGCTGCGCGACTACCTCAAGACGGACGTCATCCCTCCAAGGTGATCCTTCCGTGAAGGTTTCGAAGGCATTTCGCTTCTATATATTCGTCTCCCTGCTGATCGGGCTGGCGCTGTCGCCCGGATCGGGGAGCTGGGCGGCTCAACCCGGATCGGGCCCAACCCCGCTTCCGGACCTTTTGCCCCTGAGCTTGGAGCTGGATCCGCCGGACGTGGAGCCGGGGCAGCCCGCCACGGTGCGCGCCGTGGTCGCCAACCGGGGGGAGGCCGATGCACGATCGTTCTGGGTGGTCTTCACCGCCGACGGCAGGCCCTTAGGCTCGCAGCTTCTACCGGGGCTCGCCGCCGGGGAGGAGGCAACCGTCGAGGCGATCTGGATCGCCACCCCGCAGCGCCAGACCCTCGAGGTGCGCGTGGACTCCCCCAACCGGGTGGAGGAGTCGGACGAGGAGAACAACGTCCTGCGGAAGGAGATCCAGCTGGGGGCCGATCTCGTCCTCACGGAGTTCCGGTGGGAGCCCCGCTTCCCGAAGCCGGGGGAATCCACCCAGATCGCGGTCACGATCACGAACCAAGGGACGCGGGATGTGGAGAAGAACTTCGCGCTCAGGGTCGCCGTGGGGCGCAGGACGCTGGCCACCCGCTTCTTCGCCGGGCTGCCCCGGGGGGCATCCGTCACCGCCGAGGTGGCGTGGCGGGCGGAGGAAGGCTCCCGGGTGCTGCGGGCTTGGGTGGACCCCTTCGACGCCGTTCCCGAAGCCGACGAGGGGAACAACGCCCTCACCCGAATCCTCGACGTCTCCCCCTTGGAGTTTACGGGGGCGGATCTGGCCGTCGCGGAGCTGACGCTGACCCCGGCGGAGGCTCAATCGGGGGAGAGCGTCACGTTGGAGGCCGTCCTCGCAAACGAGGGCAGCGGTGCGGCTCCCGCGTTTGAGGTCGAGTTCCTGGCCGACGGGGAGCCGATCGCCACCCGAACCGTCGCCGGCTTAGGTCCGGGAGAGCGCGTCCGGGTGAGCGTCCCCTGGGTCGTGGAAGCGGGGGAGCGGCGGCTGCGGGTCCGGGCGGACTCCCAAGCCCGGATCCCCGAGGTCGACGAGGAGAACAACGTGCGGGTACACGTCCAAGAGTTCGGCCCGCCGCTCAACGCCTGCGGGCAGTACGTCTTCTTGGACGTGGAGCCGGGGGCCCTCCTCCAGCTCCAAGAGCTGACCGGACTGGCGGAGGAGGCGGTCGTAAACGTCTTCCTCCCTCAGGTAAAACGGGTGATGGAGGAACAGTACGAGGGCGTCAACGTGCGGTTTCTCTTCCGCCGTCCGCCGCGGGGCCATGCTACCATCCTCTTCGACGAGCGGGACATGGGCAGTACGCTCGGTCGCGCTCCCTTAGGTCGTCGCTTCGGAACGGCCTACGTTTTCATCGGGAGCTTTCTCTCCCGGCGCTCGCTACAAAGGCTGCCCCTCACGCGCCTGGCCGTGATCCTAGGCTCGGTGAGCTCCCACGAGCTCGGGCATCTCTTCGGGCTGGCTCACAGCTCAAGGACCCGTGCCGACGATATCATGGCCGCGAATGCCGACCTTTCTCCGTATAGTGGAGACCGTCTCCCTCGATTCACCCCCGAAGCCTTGCAGCGACTCCAGCGGATGTTCCCCTTGGAGTGCTCATCGTAGGGTCTTGGGCTTGGGGCTTGGGGTCAGCGAGCCTTCCGGGCAGCGGACGGAGCAGCCAGGATGTGAATCGGCTGTCCCAAGGCGGCCTCGGCGGCCTCCATGAGCGCTTCCGGAAACGTGGGGTGGGCGTGAACCGTGAGCGCAAGGTCTTCGAGGCGGGCGCCCATCTCCACGGCCAGCGTCGCCTCCCCGATGAGGGTGCTCGCTTCGGGGCCTACGATCTGGACGCCCAGCACCACGTGACTCGTCCTATCGGCCACGACCTTGACGAAGCCGTCCGTCTCGCCCAGGGAGAGGGCCCGACCCAGCGCGGTAAAGGGAAACCGGCCCGTGACCACGTCGTAGCCCTGCTCACGGGCTTCCCGCTCCGTGAGCCCGACGTAGGCGATCTCGGGGTCGGTGAAGATGACGGCGGGGACGGCCTGCCAGTCGGGGCCTGCGGGCTTTCCGGCGATGATCTCCGCGGCCACCAAGCCCTCGTGGGAGGCCTTGTGGGCCAGCATCGGCGGGCCCGCGACGTCGCCGATGGCCCACACCCGGGGATGGGTCGTCTTGAGCCGATCGTCGACCTTCACGAATCCGCGCCCGTCGAGCTCGATCTGGGCCTTCTCCAGGCCGATCCCTTGGGTGTTGGGCTTTCGGCCTACCGAGACGAGCACACGGTCGGCGTCCACGGAGATCTCGCCCTTGGGGGTCTCCGCCGTGAGCGTTGCGCCGGACTTGCCCTTTCTCAATGCTTTGGCTTTGGATTGGGTGTGCACCTCGACGCCCAGGTCCTTGAGGCGGCGCTCGACGACCCGGACCAGCTCGGGGTCCGTGCCGGGGAGGAGCTGCTCCATCATCTCGATCACGGTCACCTTCGCCCCGAGCTGGGCGAAGACCGTCCCCAGCTCGAGCCCGATGTACCCGCCGCCGATCACCACGAGCTTCTCCGGGATCTCCGTAAGCTGGAGGGCGTGGCGGGAGCCGAGCACCACCTCGCCGTCGAACTCGAAGCCGGGAAGCTCGATCGAGCGAGAGCCCGTCGCCAGGATGCAGTGCTTGAACTCGACGGCTTGAGTACCGTGCTCGCTCTCTATCAAAACCTTCTTGGGGGATTGGAAGACGGCGGTGCCCTTGAGGATCTGTACCCCGTTCGCCCGGAGGAGCTGCTCCACCCCCGAGGTGAGCTTGCGCACGACCTCCTGCTTCCACGCCTGAAGCTGGGCCGCGTCTACCCTAAGCCCCTTGACTTCGATGCCCAGCTCCTTGAGCTGGGGGATCTTGTGCGCCAGGGTGGCCCCGTGGATCAACGCCTTGCTGGGGATGCACCCGTGATTCAAGCAGATCCCGCCGACCTCCTCGCGCTCGACCAAGGTCGTCTCAACCCCCAGCTGCGCGGCGCGGATGGCGGCCACGTACCCGCCGGGGCCGCCCCCGATCACCAGGAGCTGGGTCCCCATCGCGATCTCGCCCACGACCATCAGAAGGTCACCGCCCTGCGGATGCCGCGCAGCACCCGGCCCGCGTCGGGGAGGTAGAAGTGCTCCATCTGTAGATAGGGAATCGCCACGTCAAAGCCCGTCACCCGTACCACGGGGGCCTCCAGGTGCAACAAGAGGCGCTCGTTGATGAGCGCGGTGATCTCCGAGGCGAAGCCCGCCGTGCGCGGGGCTTCTTGCACGACCACGCAGCGCCCCGTCTTCTCCACGGACCCCGCGATCGTCTCCCAGTCCAGGGGGACGAGGGTTCTTAGGTCGAGGACCTCGACGGAGAGGCCATCGCGCTCCTCGGCCTCCTCCGCCGCCTGCAGCGCGATGGGCACCATCGAGCCCCACGCCACGAGCGTGAGATCCTCCCCCTCCCGCGCCACCCGCGCCCTCCCCAGGGGAACGACGTAGTCCTCCTCCGGAACTTCCTCCCGAAACGCCCGGTACAAACGCTTGGGCTCGAAGAAGATCACGGGATCCGGGTCGCGGATCGAGGCAATAAGAAGCCCCTTCGTGTCGTAGGGGTTGGAGGGGATCACCACCTTCAGTCCGGGCGTGTGGGCGTAGTAGGCCTCCGGGCTCTCGGAGTGGTGCTCCAGGGCACGGATGCCGCCGCCGTAGGGGGCTCTTATGACCAGGGGGACGTGGAACCGCCCCCGGGAACGCCACCGGATCCGGGCCGCGTGCGACACGATCTGATCAAACGCCGGAGGCATAAAGCCGTCGAACTGGATCTCGGCCACGGGCCGCAGCCCGTAGACGGCCATCCCGATGGCCGTGCCCACGATCCCCGACTCCGCCAGGGGGGTGTCTATAACGCGGTCGGGGCCGAACTCCTCCAGCAACCCCTCGGTGGCGCGGAAGACCCCGCCGTCGACGCCCACATCCTCCCCCAGCACCACCACCCGGTCGTCGCGGCGCATCTCCGTGCGAAGGGCATCGTTTACCGCCTGTACGATGTTCAGCGGTGGCATCTCGATCACCTCTTACATGAGCGTTCAGCGATCCGCCGTCGGCTATCCATCGTCCGTCCGTTCGTCCGGTGTCAACGATCTGCTAAAATTGCGAAACTCTTTTCAAAGCGCAGAGGACGCGTCCGGCGTCCGGCAAATAGAGCTCCTCCAAGCGGGCCAGCGGGATCGTAGTATCGAGGCCGCTTACCCTCAGAGCCGGAGCCTCAAGATCGTAGAGGGCCTTGTCGTTGACCAAGGAGACGATCTCCGCCGCGAAGCCCGCCGTGCGCGGGGCTTCCTGCACGACCACGCAGCGCCGGGTCTTGCGCACCGAGGTCAGAACCGTTTCGGCATCCAGGGGGACGAGGGTTCTCAGGTCGAGGACCTCGACGGAGAGGCCATCGCGCTCCTCGGCCTCCTCCGCCGCCTGCAGCGCGATGGGCACCATCGAACCCCACGCCACGAGCGTGAGATCCTCCCCCTCCCGCGCCACCCGCGCCCTCCCCAGGGGAACGACGTAGTCCTCCTCCGGAACCTCCTCCCGAAACGCCCGGTACAAGCGCTTGGGCTCGAAGAAGATCACGGGGTCGGGGTCGCGGATCGAGGCAATAAGAAGCCCCTTCGTGTCGTAGGGGTTGGAGGGGATCACCACCTTCAGTCCGGGGGTGTGGGCGTAATAGGCCTCCGGGCTCTCGGAGTGGTGCTCCGGCGCGTGGATGCCGCCGCCGTAGGGGGCTCTTATGACCAGGGGGACGTGGAACCGCCCCCGGGAACGCCACCGGATCCGGGCCGCGTGCGACACGATCTGATCAAACGCCGGAGGCATAAAGCCGTCGAACTG
>Ga0256839_1002829_pt1 | contig 18765 bp, 15 predicted proteins | sample 354166metaG_FD_185968 | JGI IMG/M metagenome (GOLD analysis project Ga0256839, IMG submission 185968) | Hydrothermal vent microbial communities from Mid Atlantic Ridge, Atlantic Ocean - 354-166 | ecosystem: Environmental > Aquatic > Marine > Hydrothermal vents | place: Atlantic Ocean: Mid... | reverse complement strand
GTGCAATTTGCCTGGCTGGTCGGGGCCGGCGAACTCACCGGCTGCGGCTTCGGCGCGTTGGGCGCCCCTGTGCAAAAAAGACCGAAGCAGCGGGGGCGGTCAAAGGCGGTCAGGCGAGCTCGTTACCAGACGCTTCATCAGTAAAAGAAAAAGTGACTATGGAAGCACCGATTGGGCTTCGTTGGACGGGACACGCCCTGATCGACATGGGTGTTGCGGCCGTCGTGCTGGCCACCGGCAACGACCGGCCTGAAGCAGTCACACAGACGCAGTGGGAAAAGTGGATGGATGAACTGGAGCGGGATTATCACGACAGACTTTTACAGAAGCCTTGCTCCATTCTATTTACGCTGAACGCATTTGACAATCCGTCGTGGTCTAAGAAGCCAGAAGAGCGGGCACAGAAAATTACGCGCACGTTTGAAAGCGCCCGAAAAGCGGCACCTGTTCTTTCAGAAGCCTGCACGTTTTTCCCGGAACATCCGGCCGTGGTTCGTGCCGCGCGAGATCTGTTCCCGATGCTCATGGGCCAACAGCAGCTCAACTTTTACCCGAATGGCCGTTCTGAGCTTCCACTTTCGGCGCTGGCGCTGGGGTGCGTGCTTTCGCTACCGCGCGTGGCCCCCATTGTCAGCGGACGGGCGATGATTGTGGGAGCGGACGATTGGGATCTGCTATTGGATCTCTGCGAGCACTGGAAGGAGGAGCTGGATCGAGAGCTGGCCTTGCTGCGAGCAGGAGGCACCTGGAAGGATCGCAAGGCGCCGCGCACCCGTCTGCTGAAGGCACTGGAAGAAATATTTGGGCCCGGACAGATACGTCGCTTTGCAGCAGCGGATCGTCTTTCCGGTGTTACGCTTTATCACCTTTCCAACAGTGGGAATGGCCCGTCCGTTGACATCTACACCGTGCGTCCCTTGGTCAATCGCTTTCTGGCGCGGGCCGAAGCTGCAAAGCACCTGCCCCGATGGAAGGCACTGGTGCAGGCATTCTGGCGTCGCCCAAAGGATGGCTCCTATGAGCAGGCCATTCCGCAGGGCAAAAAAAAGAAAAAAGCAGCGCCGCTTACCGACGACGAACGCCTGCAGGCCCGCAACGACGTGTATGAACAATTACCGGCGCTGCCGGACGAAGCTGCAGGTTTTATCCGGCGCATTTTTCTGCGCTTTGCGCAGAACCGGGTGGGGCAGCGCCGGGACTTTCGTACGGAAGACACGGACATCTGGCCCCTGGTTGAACTGTTTCTAACCGAACTGATGCCTACGATGACACCGGAACGCATTGAAACCATCCGTCGATTGGCCGACGAGCTGGCCCAGGAGATTCACGTAAACAACGACCGACGGTTGTACCGGCAGCTGATGGGCCTGGCCTCTGGCATGGACACTTACCATGCTTTCCGGACGCTTCTGATCCGAGCGATTCGGGAGCGTCTGCGTCGGACCAACCAGCTATTGCTCACTTTCGATGACTATCTGTTGCTGTTCGAAGAAGGAGAAGGCTTCCCGCGAGCCGACTGGCGGCTGGTGCGTGATCTGGTACGCATCCGCGTACTGGAGCAGTTGCACCAGGCCGGTTTCTTTGCAGAAGCACCTGAGCTACTGGAAGAGAGTCCTGAAGAAGAAATCGAAGAGTCGTAAACCTGTAAACCATTAACCATCGTAAAGGGCCATGGCTTTCATTACCGGTATTCAGGTGATTCACGCGCCGGCTTCGGCGTTGAACAATGCGGGCATGCAGCCCGGCAGCGCTACGGAAAATGCCGTTGTGGTCAAAGCGCTGCGTATCAATGGGCGCAGCTATCCGTACGTTTCCGCGCAGGCCTATCGCTACTGGCTGCGGCGTACGCTGGAGCAACTGCAGCCCGACGGATGGACCGTAGCACCCATCTTTCGAGAGAAGAAGGTAGCCTATACGGACGCCAATCCGATCGAATATGCCGACGATGACGTTTTCGGCTACATGCGCGCTCCAGGTAAAAGCATTGAAGCGGCCGACAGCCGGGCTGCGTTCGTGGACGCGACCGAGACCAAGGAGACGGTGACGCGCGTGTCGCCTTTCCGGGTGGGGACGCTGGTGGCGATGAGCGATGGCATCGTGCAGGACTTTGGCACCATGAGCCGCCACGAAGGCGATCCCGTCCCACATGAGCATCAGTTTTATCGCACCTCGCTTAAGGGGATGTTCTCCATTGATCTGGGACGAATCGGGGTGTTTACCTACGAAAACCGGACAGGCTTTTTGAACCTGGATGAAACGCGCCGGAAATTGGCTGAAGCGCGCGGGTTGGTGCACGACGAGGACAACCGGGCTTATCGGCTTCCGGACAGTATTCGCCTGCAGCGCATTCGCGCTTTGCTTTCGGCCATGCCCGTAGTAGATGGCGGAGCCAAGCAGGCGTTGCATTATACCGACGTGAATCCTGTTGTCGTAGTGATGGCTGTTGTGCGTGGGGGTAACAATCCGTTCTATTACGCTATCGACGGAGATCGCGAAGGACTGGCGCGTCCCGTACCAGAGGCATTTCAAGAAATTGGAGAGATCTGGGGAGACCAGATCCTGTCGCCTCTGTACATCGGCTGGGTAGAAGGGTACGCGCCTGAGGGACGCCGCCAGTTAGCGGAGATACAGGAAACGCTGCAACAGGCGTATCCACATGGAGTGGTGCTGGGGCATCCGCGGCGGGTCTTTGCGCAACTTGCGGACGAACTGAGCCGTCATCCAGAATGGCTGGCATGAGTGCAGAACGTCTGGAGGCCGTCAAAGTCGTGCTGGAAGGGCCGGTAGCGTCCTTCCGCTACCCGCATTTTCTGATCGGACGGCAGCCTACTTACCCGATGCCGCCGCCTTCTACCATCTACGGCCTGATCAGTGCGGCGTTGGGACACTTCCCGGATCCGCAGGCGCTGCGCTTTGCTTATCGGTTTGAATGCGCGCGGCAACGCGTCGATGACGTCGAGACCATATGGTTTGTCCAGCCCAACACCGCTACGCGGGGAGAGGCTGCGAAGAAGAATCTGGAGGCGCAGAGCAATATTCTGCCGCGTGAGTGGCTGGTACACCCCCGTTTGACGCTGTACGTGACAAGCGATGAACTGGAAGCGTTGTACCAGGCGTTTCGCAGCCCCAGCTACACGCTAACGCTGGGGCGCTCGCAGGAGCTGGTCAGCGTGCGTCGCGTCGAGCGGGTGGTACTGCATCCAGTCCGAAAAGGATGGCTGGAGCCCGGGTTATTTCCCGTAAGCTTTCGGGCGTGGGCCCCCCGTGCTCCAGCCATTTTTATGCCCCGCTTTATTGTGCCGCGCAGCCGTCATCATGTGGACTGGGACTGGTTCCTGGCCCTGGATGCTCCGGTATACCTGACCGGAGAAGCACCGGAACCCTGTTGGGCTGAGTCTCCGGAGGTAGCCGATCCGCATCTGCTCTACCTTCACTTTTTCCAGAGACAAGAGGAATGAATGCGGATGACCTGCTGGCTAAAAGTCCGGAGCAGGGGGGCGAATCGCTTCCGGCGCATACCCTGCAAGTAATTGAACGATTGCGACAACTGCGCCGGCGGATGCCCGATCTGGAGCAGGCATTGGAAATGCCCGGACTCTGGGGGGCGTTGTTTGCCGCTGCTTGGGTGCACGATATGGGCAAAGCCGCGCAGGGCTTTCAGGCAATGTTACAGGGCGGGCCGGCATGGGGGTATCGTCATGAGGTGCTCTCACTGGCATTTCTTTCTTGGCTACTGTCCCCTGAAGATCCACGCTATCCGCTGGCAGTTGCCGCCGTAGCCGCCCATCATCGGGATTACGCGGTACTGGCCCGCCAGTACATCGAGGCGCCGCATCCGGACGACACTGGCATCGGCGAGCACTGGCAGGAAATGGACCAGGAGCGGCTGGAGGCGTTGGCCAGATGGACCGCAGATACTTGGCCGTCTATTGCAGAAGCTGAGCAACTTGGCTTTAACCCACCATTCATGCAGCATCCATTGGACGACGTGCCCCGGCTGCTTCGAGAGGGACCCGCTCGTATTGAGAAAGCGCTTGCGTGCTACCGCGATTACTTCAGGGCGCAGCGTTTCCCCACGCGAAAAGAACGACGGCAGGCGTGGAGGCGGCGACAACAGGCGCTATTTGTGCGCGGCCTGATGCTGCAGGCCGATCGGCTGGCCAGCGCACAGGCGCCACCACTTCAGGAACCCCGACTCGACGGCGTTGCCATCGCATTACCGAAAAACCGAAAGGACTGGTACACCCATCAATGCACGGCTGCCGACCATGTGGGTTCGCTTCTACTGGCTGCCCCTACCGGGAGTGGCAAAACGGAAGCGGCATTGCTCTGGGCGCGACGCCAGCTTCAAGATGGCCGGCGCGGGGCCGTCTGCTATCTGCTACCTTACCAGGCCAGCCTGAACGCAATGTATCGACGTTTCGTTGAGCACTATCGGCTGGGACAGGATGAGGTGGCGCTGTTGCATAGCCGGGCCGTGCAGGCGGTTTATCGAGAGCTGGCCCGCAACGAATCCACCGAGCAGGCGGAGGCCTACCGACAGGCGCAACGATTAAAAGCACTGAGCCGGCTGCACCAGCAACCGGTCCTGTTAGCCACACCCTATCAGCTACTGCGAGCAGCCTTTCGCCTTCCAGGCTATGAAGGCCAGTGGGCCATGCTACACGGTGCCCATCTCATCGTTGATGAAATTCATGGCTATGAACCATTTCGTCTGGGCCTGTTGCTGGGGCTGTTTGCCATGTTACAGCAGCATTTCGATGTACGAATTGCCGTGATGACAGCCACCATGCCTTCCTGGTTGCGCAACCTGCTGGTGCAGACGCTGGGTGCTGCCAGCGTGCAGGCAGATCATGCGCTGTACGAACGTTTCCGACGTCACCGTCTTTTTCTGAAAAAAGGCCGACTGGATGACGCTCCTGTTCTGAACGAAATCGTCCATCGAGTGCAGCGGGGAGAAGCGGTACTGGTTGTTACCAACCTGGTAGCTGCGGCGCAACAACTGGCTAAAGCGCTGGCCGAACGATTGAACAGCCCATGGCCGCATCGTTGCGATCCCTCAAACGATTCAGTGCTATTGGTGCACAGCCGCTTTACGGCTGAAGATCGGCTGCAGCGAGAGGCGATCCTGCAGGAGCGCGTAGCCCTTCGGCCGCGAGCGCAAGGTTTTGTGGTGGTAGCTACTCAGGTGGTAGAAGTCAGCCTGGATGTAGATTTCGATACAATTTACACTGATCCCGCACCTCTGGAGGCCCTGATTCAGCGTTTCGGGCGGGTAAATCGCCGGCGGCATGCTGCAGAGCGCCCTGTGTTCGTAATGCAGGAGGCGATAGACTGGACGTGGCCATATCGCCAGGAAGCCCTGATGCGTCGCACGGTAAAGCACCTCGAACAGTTTGACGGGCAGATGATCGATGAAGCCATGATCAGTACGTGGCTGGATGCGGTCTATGAGCCTGAAGTTGCGGCATTACAGAAAGAAGTTGAGCGGGGACGCCAGTCCTTTGCAGAAGTGGCTGGCCCGGAACGTCTGGTTGCCTTTGAATCAGATCCTGCGCTGGAGGAGCAGTTCGATGCGCTGTTTGATGGGTACGAGGTGCTTCCGCTTCCATTGCAAGAGGAATTTTTGCGGCGCGTTGGTGAAGGAGCCTATGTTGAGGCCTACGGACTGCTTGTGCCCATTTCGCAGGGCCGTTTTCATGCGTTTCGGCAGCAGGGTGCGCTGACTCGCCTGCAAGATTACCGGGTGTGGGTGGCCGATTGTGCCTATGACCCATGTATCGGTTTGCAGCCAGATGTACAGAATCCTGCAGAAGCGTTCATGTTGTAGGGATAGCTAAGGAAAAGGATGAAGCCAGGCAAAATATCTGGTGGAGAATCGGAGACAACCTGGATGAATGCGCTTTCCGTCACTGGTACGCTGGTGAACTACTTTGTGCTCTGCCGGCGTAAGGTGTGGCTGGCCGTGCACGGACTCTGGATGGAGCAGGAATCGGAGGCCGTGGCGCTGGGACGGTTGCTGGACGAAACCAGCTACGCCGAGGAGCTGCGACACGTGAACGTAGAAGTCGAAGGGCCGGAAGGAGTGCGTCTGGCCGGGCGCATCGACTGGACGGAGCTGCGCGATGGGGTGCTGCACGAGACCAAGCGCAGTCCGACGGCCCTCGAGGCGCATCGCTGGCAGCTTCGCTTCTATCTGTGGCTGCTCAAGCTGCAGGGAGTGTTTCGAAAGAATGGCCAGCCCTTCGTGGGGCAGCTCAACTTTCCGCGCCAGCGTCGCACCGAGACCGTCACGCTGACGGCTGCCGATGAGCGGCGGTTGCGCGAGATGGTACAGGACATCCGCCAGATAGCGGCGCAGGCCGCCCCACCCCCCCGCCTCGAAAACCGCCGCTTCTGCAAAAAATGTGCATACGAGGAGTTATGTTTTGGGTGAAATGGTGTCTATAATAAGTGAAAGCAGGTTCCCCGTGGCCAAGATCTCTTCCGTCCGCGAAGGTGAAATGGTGTCTGTAAAGTGAAAGCAAGAATCCTATGTTAATCGTCAAACTTGAGACTGTAACCCCGCTATTTGTAGCGGGTGCTGACCCCCGCGGAGCGCCCGAATTGCGGGCTGCATCAGTGCGTGGTGCCTTGCGGTATTGGCTTCGAGCGCTCCTGGGCGGGGTCATCGGTGATCAAAACTGGGATGCTCTGCGCACAGCTGAGGCCGATGTCTTTGGCAGTACCGACAATGCATCGCCTGTGGTAGTGCGGATTCGGAATGGATGTCCTCAAACAAAGAGTTTTTCTGAACTTGTCGCAAAAAAGCCTGGAATTTCATATCTCTTTTTTGCAGCGCGTGGGACAAGAAACGAACCTGAGCGCAGCGCTATCAAGGCCGGGAGTTTGTTTGAGCTGGTTTTGAGCAAACGAGTTGGTGTAGAGGTAGGAGATCAGGCGCTGCATCAGGCTTACGCTGCGCTGTGGCTCTTGACTCACCTTGGCGGTTTAGGAGCGCGTTCACGGCGCGGAGCAGGAAGTTTGCAAGTGATAGAGACAAAAGGAGAGCATGAGGGACTGCTTTCACGATTGCCTTCACTTTGCATTTCTGCCACCAATCCCAGCGAATTACTCCAAGAACTTGGAAATGGCTTGAGGCGCCTGCGAGAATTGGCACATACTGGTGCAGCTGGTAGAGTCGGCATCCCCTCTGAGTTCGACGTACTGCATCCATGTGTCTGTAAAGTATGGGTTGTTGACAAATCTTTCGACTCATGGGCTGAGGCTCTGGACGCAATTGGGCAGGCAATGCAGCAGTTTCGTAGCCGTCGCAATCCAGATTATCAAAATGTAAAGCAAGCAATACAGGGAGGAAACTTAAGCCAACCTGTACAACGAGCTGCTTTTGGCCTGCCAATAGTGTTCTACTATCGTTCATTGGGCCAAAAAGGCATTTTGAGAGGTGAAAGCCATGATCGTCGTGCTTCGCCTTTGATTATCCATATAACAAAACTTGCAAACGGAAAGTATGCAATTGTTTTGACGGTATTCTATGCCAGATTGCTTTCGATCAATGAGCGAATGAAGTTAAAACGGGAAGGAAGGCCTTGCATCGTTGTTGAGCCGCCAGATTTGAATTTGATTGACGAATTTCTCTGTGATTTGCCAAACAGGGGCGCTCCGCTACAGGAGGTAACAGGATGGTAGTTGACCGCTGGACGCAAAAAATTGTTGCTTTTCTGCATGATCCGCCGGGGAAGGCGCTGGTCCTGCGCTCGGCGCCTCATGATTCCCATGCTCAACTCGCTGAGGCGCTACAGCAAATCGTGCTGGAGCGTCCGTCTGAGGCAGGCGAGAAGGACCGAGCGGTAAAAGCGGACCACATCGCTTCAGCGGCCGACCGAGTGAACTTTCCTGAGGGGGCTACCGCATACTGGGACCAGGTCAATCCTGTGCTCACGCATCCTCTCGCAGCAGGCGCGCCATCTCAGTCTGTGCCGCTACCGGCTCAAGATCTTCCAAAGCTGGACAATGAAATACAGGAAGAAGCTGGCCATCGTATCCTCCGGCCATGGATTACTCAGCTGGCTGCACAACCCGATAAAGAAAAGCGTCTGTATTTGTACATATGGAGGCTTTTGTACGAAGAACTTGCCCGGCGAACAAGCCTCAGAGGATGGGTGCGTCTGCTTCCGGCCGATACCCGCCAGCCTGATCATCCACTCGAGCAGCACCTTTCGATCACGGCTGCCATCGCGGATGCCTTGCCTGAGCCGGCGTTCTTAGTCTTTTCCATTGGGCCTGTGCAAGAATTCATCGCCGCTGCCCGGCGTACGCAGGACCTGTGGATGGGAAGCTGGCTGCTTTCCTATCTCACCTGGAAAGCGATCCAAAGCCTGACAGAGGAATATGGCCCCGATGTGGTCGTTTTCCCTTCACTTCGCGGACAACCCCTGTGTGACCATTGGCTACATACAACGCACAATCTTCCCTGCCGACCTTCCGAAGCTGATCTTGCCCGGCCTACCTTTCCTAATAAGTTTGTAGCCCTCCTGCCCGCCAGGGAAGCTGAGGAGGCGGCAAAGAAGGCTGAGAAAGCCGTCCGGGAGGAATGGAAGCAACTGAGTGAAGCACTTTATCAAGCGCTGTCCGACTGTTTCCCTGCTGATGAACAAACGCGGCAGCTGTGGGAAGCCCAAATCCAACAGCATCTGGAAGTGTACTGGGTGGTGCTGCCCTGGATCGGTACCAATAACGCACCTGGGAAACCTCAGGCAGAGGCTGTCAAAGCGAAGTATCGAGCACTTTTGCCCCCGGATGGCTTGTGGCCATTTGAAGAGATCTATCAGGTCTTAGACCAGAGTGGTCAGTACGATCCGAATTGGGGTACGGTCTATAGTCTGCTCTATGATCTTGCAGACCGTGCCTTCAATGCACGAAAAAATCTGCGCAACTTCGAGTCTGCCTGCGAAGAAGGACCGAAATGCACGCTCTGCGGACAACGTGCCGCTCTGCGCTCCAAACAATATAACGCACGCAGGTTCTGGAGCCAGACTGCTAACAGCCGGCGCGCTCAGAGCAAGCATGACATCAAACCCGATGGAAAAGAGCGCCTCTGCGCCGTCTGTGCGGTGAAGCGGTTCGTCCAGCGGGAGGTTTTAGCGCAGCAGATAGGGCTTCGGAGCAACTTTCCCTCCACAAGTGAGATTTCGGCTGCAACTTTCAAGGCACAGATTCTGGATAATCTTGATGACACAAACATTAAACAGGCTTTGCAAACCTTTTTCGATTACGTCGAGAAGGTTCAGCTTCCTCAAACAGTCTCTGAAGAGGCTGTCCCTTACTTGCAAGCAAAAGGAAGGAGCCGTGGAGAACTTGCTCAAAAGCTTTTGCGCCTAGACGGCGAATATCTTTTCGCAGAGGCTTGGACGCCTAACGTCCTGGAAGAGACTGTTCCTGGTATAACAGCGGAGCAAGCCCAGGAAGGCCGTCGATGCCTTAATCAGCTCTACGAGGCCATAGATATGAGGCCTAAAAAATACTACGCTGTTCTCTACATGGACGGCGATCAAATGGGCCAATGGCTCAGCGGTACGCACGAGAAGCTGGCCAGCTTCGCAAGCATTTTACATCCCGAGGTTGCGAACGTTTTGCAAAACGACGCGCAGTGGCAGCCAGTCTTGGACCAGAAGCGTTTCATCACGCCATCAGTTCACGCAGCAATTTCGAGTGTACTGGCCAGCTTTTCGCTTAAACTTGTGCGCTATGTGGTTGAAGAGCGCTATGCTGGTCGGGTGGTGTATGCGGGTGGGGATGATGTGCTGGCGCTTCTTCCCATAGACCATGTGCTGCCAGCCGCAAGGGAACTCAGGGCTCTTTTCTCGGGGGAAGTCAGGGTTTGCGGCGACCGAAACGATGATCTACGGCAAGCCACCTGGGAAGTGGCTTTCAGAGATGACCAGTGCACAGGATATCTGGTCTTTGATGGAGAGCCATTGCTCACAATGGGTCCAGGGGCGACGGCCTCTATTGGGGTAGCCATTACGCATCATTTGCAGCCGCTGGACCTGGCACTCCAGGCTGCCCGCCGCGCCGAATACCGTGCCAAACAGGTTTTGGGTCGCAATGCCCTTGCTATCGAAGTGCTCAAGCGCTCTGGTGAAGCGCTCTCTGTCGGGACAAAATGGTTTTATGACGGGGTCCCCGATGCCGTTGGTGACCTTATAGCCTTTTGTGAGCTGCTTGAAAAAGAGCAATTGAGCGGTAGATTTCCTTATGCCGTGCACGCTGTGGCCCGAACGCTATGTGGCACGCCTGAAGAAGCACAAAAAGCAGAACTGCGGCGGCTTATCAGGCGCCAGGCTGGCGAAAGCTTGAGCCAGGAGGAGAAAAAAAGGCTGACCGAAGATTGGTCAGATAAGCTGATGCGATTAGCGCAGGGAATGGGACTTCAAGAAGTAGCCCAATGGCTCCTGGTATGTTCATTCATCGTCCGGGGAGGTAAGCAATGAGCTTTGATCTTGTGATCGAGCCGCACGACGTGTTGCTCTTCCGCGACGGCAGACCCTTTACGGCAGGGGAAGATACGCGCGCACGCAGCCTCTTCCCGCCTACACCTTTTACCATACAGGGTGCAATTCGGGCGCGGATGCTTTTTTCGAGCGGCGTAAGCCTGGCTGATTATGTGAGCTCCAATCCTTCGCCACAAGCCCAGCAATTGCATCAGAAAATTGGCATGCCGGGCCGGGATTATGGGAGTCTGCGCTTGCTGGGTCCACTTCTGGTTCGCAAGAAAAATGAGAATTGGACGCTTTACTTTCCTGCGCCGGCTGATGTATTAAAAGGGGAAGGCAGCAGCTATACGCTACTGAAGCCTCTGAAGGGTAATAAGCTTTCGTATGAGACCAATTTATCGGATAATTTACTGCTTTCCTGGATACGAACCATTGACCGTCTTAAAGAAACACGTGGTTGGATTAGCGCTGAAGATTTCCAGCGTTACCTGAGTGGTCAGGCGCCGCAGCGTGTGTTGTGTGAAGAGGAGTTCGTTGTCCGAGAGCCTCGTATAGGCATTGCAATAGAGCGTGGACGCCGTACCACACGGGAAGGACATCTGTATATAGCAGAATTCTTGCGGCTCAAAGATGAAGTAGCGCTATGGGTGCGTGTGGATGGAATAGCGCCAGAAGATTTTGGGCCAAAGAAAGGGTTTATCCAGTTAGGTGGGGAAGCACGGGCAGCCTATTACTGCCTGCTGGATAACTTGCTTGATGCAATACCCGCTCCACCTGATCCGCTCCCAGAGTACTTTAAGGTCGTGCTGCTTACGCCGGCGTGGTTTAGCGGAGGCTGGCAGCCAGCAAACGGCAACTGGTCTCGGTTCTTCAAAGGCTCGGTCCAGCTGATTTCTGCCATTGTGCCACGCTATCAGCCAATTGGAGGGGCTTATGTGGATGACCGACGTCGCCACACAAACTTCCAGAAGCCCATCCGTCGTTTTGTGCCTGCAGGTAGCGTGTTCTTTTTCAAATGCAACGCCACCGTTACCTGGAACGGCACCCCCTTTACCGAAACGCCAGCAGGTGAAGGCGATTTCGGACAGATTGGATTCGGCTTCTGTGCAATTGGTTCGTGGAATTACGCCTGAAGGAGGTCGCCATGTTTGACAAAAGCGCGATCCTGTTTTGCTACACCGAGACCCCGCTCCATGCGGGCAGTGGAACGAGTCTCGGCATTGTGGACTTGCCCATCCAGCGCGAGCGCGCCACCGGCTATCCGATGGTGCAAGCCTCAAGCTTAAAAGGATGCCTGCGTGACATAGCCACTCGCACAGATAAGAGAAAAGTTGAGATTGTATTTGGACCCGAGCAAGATCCAAGCGCACATGCGGGCGCTTTATCTGTAGGGGATGCACGTATACTGCTCTTCCCGGTGCGCTCTCTTGTGGGGGTGTTTGCTTGGGTGACCAGCCAGAATGTGCTGGCGCGTTTTCGACGTGATGCACAGTTGGCAGAATTGAGCGTGGATTGGACCGAAACGGGCCCAGATGCGGACAATGCCGCCTTTGTTGCACAGGATAGTATGGTTGTAGCGAATGGAAGGGTCGTGCTGGAGGAGTTTGCATTTGAGGCGCGGCCGAATACAGCAGTCAAACAAATCGCAGATTGGCTTGCGCAACAGGCGTTGCCCGACAGCGATGAGTATCGCTATTGGCGCGAGACGCTTACTAAACGTCTGGTAATTCTGCCAGAAACAGCTTTTCGGGATTTCGTACAGTTTTCCACCGAAGTCGTTAGCCGCGTCCGTATTGATGATGTGAAAAAGACCGTAGCCCAGGGCGCGCTCTGGACCGAAGAGCACCTGCCCTCCGACACGTTGCTTTATGCAACGCTATTTGCCAGTAAACCCCGTACAAATAGTGATCTATTTAATCTACAGGATGCGCAGGATGTTCTGAATTTTGTGAAAGGCTGCGTGGATGGTAGGCGGATGCAACTGGGAGGTGACAGCACCGTCGGACGTGGGTTTGTGAAAGTGCGTCTGGTCCAACAACAAGGAGACTAGTGCTATGGCAAGTCAACAGCAAACCCTCGAACAGCAGCGGGCACAGCAAGCATGGAACGATATTCAGAGCGTCGTCAAGCGCTCTGACGATTTCAAAAAGAAATATGGCAGTCTGGCCCGCCGTGTGCCGATGCTTGTGCTCACAAACGGCCTAGGGCAGACGCTGGCGTTCTTGCGGGCCAAAGGCAATGAACATACCACTCTTTTGGAGCACCTATCAACGTGGACGATGAGTCAGGTCGCGCCTGGTGCAAGCGAGAGAGACCTGCTGACCTGGGTGTTGAACAACGATAGTGCGGCCTATCGCCGTGCTACGGCGGAGGCACTCGCGTATCTGACCTGGCTCAAACGATTCGCGGAAGCGGAACTACCAACCGAGGAGGAGTAAATAATGCAGCACCGACGATCGCGAAGAGGTCGGAGGGAACATATCTCAGGACCACCTCAAGCAGGTGGTCCTCCGACCGGCCCTGATCGGCCTGGAGGCCGTGGCCGCCCTCAAGATACTTATCCACTTCCACAGGACACGTGTGAACTCGCCCAATCCTATGCGAATCAAAGTCTGAACTATGGTTTGCGGCTGGATCGGCTGTTACCTTGTAATGCCCAGACGTGGGAGCTGACCAGGCAGGCTAAAGAGCGATTCGCCAGCCAGGTGAATGGGCGGAAAGTCCTGGAGTTTAGGCAATCGGATCTTTCTCGTCTCATCAAGGAGCATAAAACGCGCTGGGAAGCCATGCTCAATGATTACCGTGAGCATGGGTATGAGGTGCGTTCCTTCGCGATGCACGCTGCCAGCCGCGTGATTGTTGGTCTGGGGGCAGAAAGTGTGCTGGAGACAAGCATCCGCCTGCATCGCATCTACGGTTTTCCTATTATTCCTGGGAGTGCCCTTAAAGGCTTAGCTCGGTCGTACGCAAAACTTGTGGAAGGTAAAGACGAGACCGATGCGACCTTTGCCGCTGTGTTTGGCAAATCTCCGCCCGATGCCAGTGCTGGCCAGGTCATCTTCTTCGACGCTGTGCCTGCAGATCCACAAAGATTGCAACTGGACTTGGACGTAATGAATCCGCATTACAGTCAATACTATCAGGGGGGAAATACTCCTCCTGCAGACTATTTGAATCCGATCCCCGTTTTCTTTCTCGCTATTGCGCCGGATAGCAAGTTTCTGTTTGCGGTTGCTTCCAGGGAGCCCGGGCTGGCCCAGCAAGCACAGAGTTGGCTTCAGGCAGGGTTGCAGAAAATGGGGATTGGGGCAAAGACAACGGCGGGATATGGGTTATGGGAGTCACAGCAACACCAGACTATAGCTCCAACTTCGGAAAGTATAGAAGAAACTCGGGAAGACTCTGAAAGAGAAAAAAAGCCAGACTCTCCTGAGCCTATCGAGCGAATTACTCCGAGAATTGAACGTATACCAGCACAGGTTTTGGATAATTCACGCAATCCTATCCGGGTAAGGTTGCTTGCTAAAGGATACGAGAACGAAGTATTTGAATGTTACGGAGTACGTAACCTTTCCTCTTTTCCTCCAGGTACGTACATATGGGTTCGAATCTCAGAATTCGATAAAAAGAGACAGCGCATCAGAAAAGTCAGTCTTGCAGCATTATGGCGTCCTTGAAAGCCCTCACCTTTCTTGGCAAGAACAAGTATGAGACCGTCACCTATGTCTGGAAGGAGGGCCAGGTGGAATGCGTGTGTCAAACCCACCTGTTCCCCGAGGCGGTTGCCCGCATTTTTCAGACTGAAAAGGTGTTGGTTTTTGTAACGCCCCAGGCCAAAGCGCATGCGCACTTTCAAACGCTCACGCAGCGATTGGGCAATACGCTGCAGCCCGTAGATATCCCCGAAGGCAGATCTGAAGCCGAGCTCTGGCAGATATTCGATTACGTAGCCGATTCAGTTGAGGAGGGCGAGCGGGTGATCCTGGACATCACCCATGCCTTCCGCTCCATCCCGATGATCGTTTTTGCCGTTGCTGCGTATCTGCGGCGGGTAAAGAATGTGCACATCGAACGCATTATATACGGTGCCTATGAGGCCCGTGAGCCGCTGCGTACACCACCTCAGCCCGAGGACCGGGCACCTGTTTTCGATCTGACCCCGCTTCTTGATCTACTGGACTGGCTGAGTGGCGCGGAGTTTCTGCTTCGGCGCAGCAACGCCACCTTGTTGGCAGAAAGGTTAGAGCATGTCCAACGACAGGCCTGGCAAACACGAGCAGGTGATAACCTGCCAAGGCGCTTACAATCGGTTGCCGGAAAACTACGCCTGTTTTCCCAGGCGATGCATCTGGCGCGCCCACGCGATGTGATGCAGTATGCCAGGGAATTGAAACCGATGTTGGAAGCGGTAGCAGCCGAAGCAGAACAATGGGCCAAACCCTTCGCTGTCATCTTGGAGCAAGTTCGTTCCGAGGTGTCACAATTTGCCCATGATGCTCCTGACCGATTGGATCGGGAGAATCTCCAGAAGCAACTGACACTTGTCAAGCATCTGGTTGAAAAAGAACTGTGGATGCAGGCAGTAGCTCTGGCGCGGGAGTGGGTGGTTAGCTGGGTGGCGCTTCAGAAAGGGGAGGGCGACTGGTTAGATAAAAACTATCGCGAGCGGCAAATCGAGCATGCACTGGGCGCAGCGGTCCAGAGGCTTCAGGGTAAATCCGTCGAAGTTCCTGAATGGTTTGACAGCCTGACCAGGAGCGGGGAGATTGCTAAAGTGTGGGATGAGCTCGCTCAACTTCGTAACGATGTCGCGCATTGTGGAATGCGACAGCAGGCTGCTCGTATTCAGAGGATTGCGCAGCGGATAAAAGAAATCCCGCAACGCCTGAAGGTGCTGATGGACGATGTTCCGGATCGAACGCTTTACGGTGGGCGGGTTGTCATTGACTTGAAAGATCTTTACGGTGAGGTGGCAAAACTGGACGAGTTGCCGGTTTACCTGCAGCGGGCAAAGGAGTTAGCCGGGGAGGGGAACGAAGTGGTGCTGACAGGGCAGGCACCTATCTGGCTCTACCTGGCCATTGCGCATGCGCTACATGGCAAAGCGCGACGGCTGCTTTATACTTCGCCAGCGACCGGCGAAGTATGTATCTTTGAGCATACGTCCGGTTAAGAGATGGCCATGCACTACCTGGCGCTGGATATTGAGACGTGTCCGCTGCCGGTGGATGGATACTCGGCGCAGCAACAAGCCCGGCTGCAGCGTGAAATGCAATTCCTGCGGCAGCGCAATCCGGACGTTGAAGAGGACGATCTCCGGCTGCAGGCCGCCAGCCTGCATCCGCTGCTGAGCTGGATCGTCTGCATTTCGGTCCAGCGCGCGGTGGATGATCCCCTCCAGCCCAACGAGCCGCATTCGTATCTGGCACAGACGCCCGACGACGAGCGCGAGATGCTCCGGCGTTTCTGGGAAGACATCCAGCGGTTTGTGGAGCGCAGCAATAAAATCTGCTGGATCACGTTCAATGGGAAGCGGTTCGACGTGCCTTTTCTGCTGGCGCGCACGCTGCATCACGGCCTGTTGCCGGTTCCCTGTGGCTTGCTCGACAGCTATCCGTATAGCCATTATCCGCATTGTGATCTGTTTAACCTGTTTTCAGGGATCAACCTGGGGCTGGCCGACCTGTGTGCGCTACTGCACATTGAGAATCCCAAGGCGCACGGCGATGGCGGTCAGGTGCAGCAGTTGCTGGAGGTGGAGGGCATCGACGGCGTGCGGCGCTACTGTGAGGCGGATGTAAAGGCGACGTTGTTGTGTTTTGCTCGGTTGCTTCCACTACTTCCAGAATCCTGTCAACCGCCTGCCAAATGAAGCGACCGTTTTACATCTTTTCCAGTGGACGACTCCGCCGGCGGCAGAACACGCTCTTTTTTGAAAAAGCTTCCGGCGAACGCATCCCAGACGACCAGGATGAAACCGGTGAGCCCTCCGGTACGCCCACCGGAGAGCGCATTCCTTTTCCAGTGGAACAGGTTGAGAGTCTGTACTTTTTCGGCGAAGTCGATCTGAACTCCAAGCTGCTCACGTTTCTGGCACGCCATGATATTCCCGCGCACTTCTATGACTATTATGGAAACTACACCGGCACCTACATCCCCCGCGATTATCTGCACAGTGGCCGGCTGCGCATTGAGCAGGTGATGCATTACGTGCGGCCAAAGCGACGGCGCTATCTGGCGCGTGCGATTGTGGAGGCGGCCACGTATAACCTGCTGCGCGTGCTTCGCTATTACCTCAATCGGTTGGAAGGGGAGCGCCAGGCGGCGGTTGCCGCGGCCGTTGCCGTCATTGAACAGGAACGGAAGCAGCTTAAGGTGGCAGAGCAAATTCCAGAATTAATGGGAATCGAAGGCCGTAGCCGCGACGCGTACTACAGCGCCTGGCCGGCCATTCTGGCCGATGGACCGGGTGAGGCGTTTCCTTTTGAGAAACGCGAACGGCGTCCTCCTTCCAATGAACTGAACGCGCTGATCAGCTTTGGCAACAGCCTGTGCTATACGACCACCATTCGCCAGATTCACCGCACGGCTTTGGATCCGACCATTTCCTACCTGCATGAGCCAGGTGAGCGCCGCTTTTCGCTGGCCTTGGATCTGTCCGAAATTTTCAAGCCCATTCTGGTGGACCGGGCCATTTTTCGCCTGGTTAAGACCGGAAAAATCACGCCCCGACATTTTGAAGCGCGGTTGGGAGGGATTTACCTCAAAGAAGAAGGTCGGCGCATTTTTGTGCAGCACTGGGATGAGCGATTGCGCCAGACCGTGTATCACCGACGTCTGGAGCGGCACGTCAGCTATGAGCGCCTGATCCGGTTGGAATGCTATAAGTTGATCCGGCACTTGTTGGATCCCAAGCAGGAACGATACCGTGGACTGCACATGTGGTGGTAGTTAAAGAAAACGGCCGGTGTGTCCCTGTTCGGTACCAAGGACAAACCGACGATGGTAGCGTGCGTCGCGCAGTTCATAGAAGATGACCACATCTTCGTCCGGGTTCATAAGCTGACGGGCTTCGTGCTGTAACCGTCGGAATTGTGCTTCGGTAAGCTCGCCTTCGAAGACGGACCGTTGGACCCAGGTCAGGTACCGTCGAAAGAGCTTGAGCATTTTGCCTACACGACGGACGTTGACGTCGTAAACGGCGATATAGTATGGCATCGTAACGTCCAGATGTTCAAGGAGAAACGCCTGAGAAAGAGTCGTCGTCCTCAAGATAACGCATCGAAGTCAGCAAAGCAAAAGCCTTCTGTAAGGTGGTGACTGATTTATATATGTTTGTTTCTTAGTAGGTTGTGCAAAGTCGTCGGCCTCCCAGGAGAACAGGGATAACCGGAGGTCGACGACTGGAGGGGCTTGACATTTCGATCCGAATCGCTTATAATGTCTCTTAGAGACCACATTTGCCCTGTAAACGTCAGGGGGTTTTAATCGCACCTTTTTGGTACTGAAAGTTGCCCGGGCGACTTCATCTGACCCGGCCCGCTGTCGGTTTTAATCGCACCTTTTTGGTACTGAAAGAGGAAGTATGCGACATTCTTCGCATCAGCCGTACAGTTTTAATCGCACCTTTTTGGTACTGAAAGGGAGGATTTCGTGCGGCGGCACGTCGATCCTTCTAGTTTTAATCGCACCTTTTTGGTACTGAAAGGCTCGATCCAGACACCTTCCATCGCGCTGGACTTCGGTTTTAATCGCACCTTTTTGGTACTGAAAGCGTATTATGTGAACCGTTATAAGTTGTCGGTATAACCGTTTTAATCGCACCTTTTTGGTACTGAAAGATCACAACCTATCGAATGGGACGGACAGACTTACCGGTTTTAATCGCACCTTTTTGGTACTGAAAGCGGTAATGCGAATTGCTTCGGCTCGCACTTCGACCTGTTTTAATCGCACCTTTTTGGTACTGAAAGCAGGTAGTGGCACAGCAACAAAGACCGTCACCGGCTCGTTTTAATCGCACCTTTTTGGTACTGAAAGCTATATAATTCCTGCTCCGAATTCTAAAGGTCTGCTTGTTTTAATCGCACCTTTTTGGTATTGAAAGGCGACCTTTCGCGGCTTTCGCCGGAGGAACGACTCGGTTTTAATCGCACCTTTTTGGTATTGAAATACTGAAGGTTCTTGCAGGTCGGGAATGAGACGGCGAAGCGCTGGCGCAGGGGCGCCTTCAAGAGGAACGCTGTGGTGCCCCTGGCTCCAGACAGAC
>Ga0256839_1002828_pt1 | contig 18768 bp, 17 predicted proteins | sample 354166metaG_FD_185968 | JGI IMG/M metagenome (GOLD analysis project Ga0256839, IMG submission 185968) | Hydrothermal vent microbial communities from Mid Atlantic Ridge, Atlantic Ocean - 354-166 | ecosystem: Environmental > Aquatic > Marine > Hydrothermal vents | place: Atlantic Ocean: Mid... | reverse complement strand
CCTGCTTTATGCTGGCTATCTATACGGCGACAAACGCGATCCGTCTGTGGTGTTCGAGGCTCTGGGAAAGCTGGGGCCAGCCGCGCAGAACTTCAATGTCCTGCTGTACACACCGTCTGGTATAGGGGATTTGAATGATCAGCAAAAGGCGCTGATTAAACAGCATAATCTGGAGGAAATAGTGGTCTGCAAGACATATATTCCGCAGAAACAATTGCTCGAAATTCAGCAGCAGGTTGATATTCTCATGTTGCTCCGCTGGGATGACCCAAGTGAAAACGGGGTGATTGCCGGAAAATTATTCGAATATATCGGGGCCGGAAAATCAATATTATCTCTTGGCAGCACCACAGGAGAGGCCGCAGATATTATCAGAGATAATGATTTCGGGCTGGTCAGCAATGATGCGCAAGAGGTCGCGGCCTATTTATCAGACATGCTGGACAATAAAAAACAGGGGAAATTGACGGCGGCCTATAACCCGAACCGTGAAAAATTCACCCGCGCCAAACAGTTTGAAAAACTTGTCACCTTTATGGAAAATATTGTTGAGGCCGGTTGAATCCGGGGCCTATCCCTTCATATCCCTTGCAACATCTGTTATGCTGCCCATATATGTCCAAGGGTAGGTCGGTGATTGCGTAAGCTCTGGAGGGCTTTATGTCGTTAATATTGAATATTTTATGGCTGATTTTTGGCGGTTTTTTCATGGCCGTTGGCTGGGTTCTTGTGGCCTTCATTATGGCCATTACCATTGTGGGGCTGCCGTGGTTTGTCGCGGCGATGAATATGGCGCATTTGAGCCTTCTGCCCTTTGGCCGCGAAGCGGTTAACCGGGAAGTCCTGTCGGGACGCGAAGATATTGGCACCGGCCCGCTGGGCGTGATCGGCAATATCATCTGGTTTCTATTCGGTGGTATCTGGCTGGCATTGGGTCATATCTTATGGGCGGTTGCTCTTGCCGTGACCATCATCGGCATTCCCTTTGCCTTTCAGCATGTTAAGCTGGCCGGACTGGCCCTTGCCCCCATTGGCAAGATTGTCATCAATAAAAACAATATTCCGGCAGCCAGATATTAAGCCAGATATTAAACTCTTTCTATGATCATGGCGATGCCTTGTCCCACACCAATACACATGGTGCAAAGCGCGTAACGGCCCTTGCGCCGGTGCAGTTCATACAGGGCCGTGGTCACCAGCCGCGCGCCGCTCATGCCCAGCGGATGACCAAGGGAGATCGCGCCGCCATTGGGATTCACATGTTCCGCATCATCAGGCAGGCCAAGATCCCGCATCACGGCTAATCCTTGTGACGCAAAGGCTTCATTCAATTCAATGACATCCATCTGATCCAGAGTAAGTCCGGTTTGGGCCAGAAGTTTCTTTGTGGCCGGCGCGGGGCCAAACCCCATGATGCGCGGGGCCAAACCAACGGTGGCCATGCCCACTATTCGGGCTTTCGGGGTCAAACCATGTTTTTTGACCCCTTCGGCTGAGGCCAGCAACAGGGCGCAGGCCCCGTCATTCACGCCGGAGGCATTGCCCGCCGTGACCGAGCCGCCGTCCCGGAAGGGCGCGCGAAGCTTGCCCAGGGCTTCGGCGGTGGTGCCAGCCCGGGGATGCTCGTCAATAGTGACGATGACGGGATCACCCTTTCTCTGAGGAATGATCACGGGAATGATCTCATCATCAAACCGTCCGGCTTTTTGGGCAGCGGCGGTTTTTTGTTGGGAGCGAAAGGCAAAAAGATCCTGATCTTCGCGGGAAATATTAAAATCCTCGGCCACATTTTCGGCAGTTTCCGGCATACTGTCGACGCCAAACTGCTTTTTCATCATGCGGTTGACAAAACGCCACCCAATGGTGGTGTCATAACTTTCAAGCTTGCGGGAAAAGGCCGCATCAGCTTTGCCCATGACAAAAGGCGCGCGGGACATGCTTTCAACGCCGCCCGCCAGCATCAATTCCGCCTCGCCGGATTTAATGGCGCGGGCGGCAATGCCGACGGCGTCCATACCAGAACCGCACAGGCGGTTGACCGTGGTGCCCGGCACGCTCACGGGCAGGCCGGATAAGAGCGCGCTCATACGGGCCACATCCCGGTTATCTTCTCCCGCCTGATTGGCGCAGCCCATGATCAGATCATCCACCAGGCTCCAGTCCACAGCCGTGTTGCGTTCCATGAGGGCTTTGAGCGGTATCGCCCCAAGATCATCAGGGCGCACCGCCGATAAAGCGCCGCCGTAACGGCCAATGGGCGTGCGAATGGCATCACATATAAAAGCGTCTTTTATGGTATCATTCATCTTTTCATTCATGGCGGGTGCTATCTCCTAAAATCTGTTCTTTGGTAGAATGGGATTTGCCTCTGAAAGTGGCAATCAATTGATCATTCTGATTGGTGATCATAATATCGTAAATGCCCTGTTTTCCGCGCCCGCCCTGAAATTCAGCCGAGGCCGTTAATATATCGCCCGGGAATGACGGGGCCAGATATTCAATGACGCAGCCCGACGCCACCGTGACCCTATTACGGCTGTTGCAGGCATAGGCAAAGACCGCATCGGCAAGGGCAAAGACAGCACCGCCGTGGGCGCTGCCATAAATATTGACCATATCTTCGGTCAATTTCATGCGCATGACCGCCGTGCCAACACCGATGCTGATAAATTCAATATTCAACAGCTTATCCAATGTGCGGCGTCCCTTAAAAAGGGCGGCTATTTTATCCGCTTGTTCTTGTGCCTTTTTGCTCATAACAGGGACTTTCCCGCAATGACGGCGCGGCGGATCAGGGGGGACGTGCGATATCGGTCTTCGCCATAAAAAGCGGACAGGGCATCCAGCACAGCAAAGACATGGTCAAGCCCAATATCTTCGGCCCATTTCAGGGGGCCGCAGGGGTAATTAACGCCGTTCATCATGGCAATATCCACACCATCCGGACTGGCAACCCCCTGATAGACCGCGTCGCTGCCTTCGTTGGCCAGCATACTGATGATTCGCATCACGATGAGGCCGGGGCAATCATCAATGACGGAAACTTTCTTGCCAAGGGCTTGAAAAAAACCAACGGCCTTGGCAAGGTCAGCATCCGCGACCTGATCGCCTTTGGCGATGGCAATGCGGCTGGCAGCCTTGTAATCAAGGGCCAGATCAAAGACGATGGCCGCCTTGCCGAGAACGGTGGTCAATTCCGAGGCTGGCGTACCATCAGACAGAATAACCAGTATATCCTCTATCATGAATCCGGCCAGCTCTTCTCTATCGCCCATCGTCACCTTAATGCCCGCCTTTTCGGCCAAGTCCGCCAAAGGCGCAAGAAGCGGGTTATTGCCAATCAGAGTGATTTCTGTGGGGGCCGTTTCCGGTTCTGCGGTATGGGCGGCGGGATTAACCGCTCCTTCGCGGTAATCATAATATCCCTGACCTGATTTGCGGCCATATCGTCCGGCGGCGACTTGTTCTTGCTGAATGAGGTTTGGCCGGTAGCGGGGCTCTTGGTAAAAAGCCTCATAAACGGATTTTGTCACCGAGAAATTAATGTCATTGCCAATCAAATCCATCAATTCAAATGGCCCCATGCGAAAACCGCCGCATTCTTTAATGCAGCTGTCGATGGTGGGAATATCCGCGCCGCCTTCCTGCAGAATGCGCAAGGCTTCAGAATAAAAAGGCCGCGCCACACGATTGACGATAAAACCGGGCGTGGATTTGGCATGAACGGCTTTTTTGCCCCAGGCGGCGGCGGTATCAAAAAGGATATCTGCCACCTGTTTGTCTGTGACCAACCCATGAATAATCTCGACCAGTTTCATGAGGGGGGCCGGATTAAAGAAATGCATGCCAACCATACGTTCAGGCCGTTTTAAATTGGTGGCAATTTGTGTTATGGAGATGGAGGATGTGTTGGAGGCCAATATGGCATCTTCTGATAAAATATCCTCAAGCTGACCAAAAAGGGCTCTTTTGATGTCAATATTTTCCACAATGGCTTCGATGACCAATTTTGCCGGTGCCAGATCTTCTAATTTGTTGCAGCGCATGATGCGGTTCAGGATTGCGCTGCGTTCCCCTTCAACCATGCGGCCTTTTTCAACAGAACGGGCGAGAAATTTCTCAATCTGGGCAATGCCTTTGTCAATGGCGTCTTCTGATGTATCAAAAATATAAACCGTATGGCCGGCGGCGGCGGCAACCTGAACAATGCCGGCGCCCATGGTTCCGGCTCCGATTACGGCGATGGGATGGGTAGGCGCAAGTGCGGTCATGATGGAATACCTTTATTATTTATTCATCGTTTTATTTGCCCGTAAAAGCGGGCGGGCGTATTATTTACCCGTAAAGACTGGTGTGCGTTTCTCAAGGAAGGCGGTGACGCCCTCTTGATAATCATCGGAGAATCCCGCTTCTTTCTGGAAATCACTTTCCAGTTGTAACTGGGCATTCAGATCATTGTCAATACTGGCGCGCAGCGCTTTTTTGATTAAGGAAAGACCCAAAGTCGGTTGACTGGTGAAATGCCGGGCCTGTTTGAGAGCCGCGTCCATCAGGTCATCATTGTCAACCGCTTTCCAGATCATGCCCCAGTCCTCAGCCTGCTCGGCCGTGATGGCATCACCGGTCAAGGCCAGCCCCATGGCCCGCGCGGCCCCGATAAGCCGCGGCAGGATATAGGTGCCGCCGCTGTCGGGGATCAGGCCAATACGGCAGAAAACCTGAATGAATTTGGCGGATTTTGCCGCAAAAACCATGTCACAGGCGAGGGCAAGATTGGCCCCCGCGCCAGCGGCAACACCGTTGACGGCGCAAATGACAGGCATGGGCAGATTGGCCAGCCTTTTGATCAGGGGATTATAATTTTCTTCTACGGACTTGGATAAGTCGCGGCGGTTGTCGCCAGAATTTTTATTGGCTTTAACGGCCCGATCATTTAAATCCTGTCCGGCGCAAAACCCCCGGCCATTGCCGGTGAGCAGGAGGCACCGCACATCGGGATCATTTTCCACCTGCGTCAGGGCATCGCGCATTTCTTCATGCATATCTGTCGTGAAACTATTAAGGCTGTCAGGCCGGTTCAGCGTTAAGCAAGCCAAGCCATCGGTGATATTAAATTCAATATTTTTATAAGACATTTCGTGAATCCCTTCTGTTTTGGCAAGCGGCCTATTCATCGTTCAAGCGGTTACTATACTCCAGTATATCCCAATATACCCCGGTATATCATATGGCCCTTGATAAATTTATTTAAGCTATTTACCTTGAATTAACCAACCGTTCGTTCTATTAATTACAAATACATGGGTCTTCGTCAATAAATATGTTAAATAAGTGTATTAAATGCGCTTAATTTTTTATCAGGAGAAAGAGAAAATGTCACAATCTTCATTATTTGAACGTCATAAAGAAACACTTGAGGGGGGCATAGCTGCGAGCCGAAGCCGGGAATATTGGACGGCCTACCCCGAAAGTGCCAGCCCGCGTATTTACGGCGAGACCGCAAGCGCGGACGGCGAGGCGGCTTTTAAATCTTATCTGGATAAAAATTTTGACATTGATCAACCGGGCAGCATTGGCACAACAGGGTCAGAGAAATCGCCTTACGGCTTTGAGCTTGGTGTGACCTATCCCAAGGTGGATGCGAAGGCACTTGTCGCTGGGGTTGAGGCCATCAGGCAGGACTGGGCAAAAGCGTCCATTGAAACCCGCACCGGCATATGCCTTGAAATTCTGGACAGAATCAACAAACGCAGTTTTGAGATTGCTTTTTCCATCATGCATACCACGGGCCAGGCCTTTATGATGGCCTTTCAGGCCGGCGGCCCGCATGCGCAGGACCGGGGATTGGAAGCGGTGGTCTATGCTTATGAAGATATGACCCGCACGCCCGCCGTTGCCCGCTGGGAAAAGCCGCAGGGCAAGCGTGATCCAATCGTTATGGAAAAACATTTTACGGTGGTGCCAAGGGGGATCGGCGTTGTGATTGGCTGTTCTACTTTTCCCACATGGAACAGCTATCCCGGATTATTTGCCGATCTTGTGACGGGGAATGCGGTTATTATCAAGCCGCATCCCGGCGCTATCCTGCCCGCAGCCATTTCGGTGCAAATCTGCCGTGATGTGCTGGCCGAAGAAGGCTTCAATCCCAATATTGTCACCTTGGCCGCCGATAGTGCAGATGAGCCCATCACGAAAGAGCTGGCTTTGCGCCCCGAGGTTAAGCTGATTGACTTTACCGGCAGCACGGGTTTTGGCAACTGGCTGGAGGATAATGCCCGTCAGGCTCTGGTTTATACGGAAAAAGCCGGCGTTAACGGGGTGATCATTGACAGCACCGATAATTTCCGGGGCATGATTGGCAATCTCGCCTTCACGCTTAGCCTTTATTCCGGCCAGATGTGTACCACGCCGCAGAATATTTTTATCCCGCAAGGCGGCATAGAAACCGAAGATGGCCCTAAAAGCTTTGATGACGTGGTTCAGGCTCTGGCTATGGGCGTTGAAAAACTGAATGGTGATGACGCGCGGGCCTGTGCCATTCTGGGCGCTGTGCAAAGCGAAGCGACCTTGAAGAGGATTGCGGAATATGGCAAAGGCGACAATGTGATTCTGGCCTCAAGGTCAGTGCCTATGGACGGATTTGACAAGGCGACTATTCAAACGCCGCTAATCTTGAAAGCAACCGATGAAAGCTCCTATAGTGAAGAGTTATTTGGACCAATCTCTTATGTCGTGCCGACGAAAAATACACAGGACAGCCTGAATATTTTCGAAAATAGCGTCAAGAATAACGGCGCCATCAGCTTTGGCATATATTCGACGTCGGATGCGATACTGGATCAGGCCGAAGCCGCTGCCTGCCGGTCTGGCGTGGCCGTTTCCTTTAATCTTACGGACGGGGTTTATGTGAATCAGACGGCGGCCTTCAGTGATTTTCACGCCACGGGCTGTAATCCGGCGGCCAATGCGGCTCTGTCCGATACGGCTTATGTTTCAAATCGGTATCGTGTGGTTCAAAGCCGCAAGCATATATAGCCGACCTCATTCTCACATTCATTCTCTGCGGCCTAATGCCGCAGGGGATTGTATTTTTTTGATATTGCCTATACCCTATCGCCAGATTTCGTAATTTGGTGATTGGTTGAGTATGTATAGAACATTCATTAAACGCGTCCTTTTCATGGTTATGGTTGCCGCTCTTTTATCCTGCGGTGATCAGGGAGAAGCACGAAAAGAAACAATTGAAGAGCGTTTAATGAATAGTTTTAGCAGCGAAAGCCCGCAGCTGCAGGAACATGTTGCACAAATTATTCAAGAAGCCAGAAGACTTCAATATCAGCAGGCCTTGAATAAACTGGCCCTTCTGTCCGCGACGCGGCGGTTGACCAAAGACCAGAAAATCGCTGTGGAGCTTCTGACCAAACAATTACGTTATGATATGGAAGAGCAAATGTTTCAAAAGCAGAGCAAGCAGGAATGATGAGTGAGTAAATCGACACTACATATTATTTGGAAACTGCTGATCGCCTCCCTTCTTGTGGGGCTAGCGCTTGATTTCTTTAACATCAGCCCCACGGATCTTATCCATGATATTCCGGCAACAATGGGTAAAATTTATGATGTGATTATCGGCGTCTTTGAATGGGGCGGGAAATATGTTCTCCTTGGGGCGATCATCGTGGTGCCCGTATGGATTTTTATGAATCTGGGCCGTATCAAAGGTCAATTCAAAAGCAAAGATTGATCAAAAATTATTGAAAGCAGAATTTGAGAGGATGCAGAGAATGATCAAATATATGGTGATGGCGGCTATATTAATGCTTGGTCCGCATATGGCGCAGGCAGAAGATATGCCGGCGTCCAAATTAATGGGTCAGGAGACTTACCATTTTGATAAATCCCATACAAATATTATGTGGTTTGTCAGCCATATTGGATTCTCCAAATCCATGGGGCAATTTATGGACTATGACGGGCAGATCATTCTGGATCATGCCAATCCGGCCCTGAGTTCCGTAAATATTACCTTTAAGACGGCAAGCGTTATGACGGGGCTGCCAAAATTTGACGACCATCTCAGGTCAGCTGACTTCCTTGATGTGGAAAAATATCCAACGGCGCACTTCATCAGCAAAAAAGTCACTCTTCTTAAGGGGAATGAAGCCACTGTCGACGGGGATTTTACCTTGCTTGGGGTCACGAAACCCCTGACGTTAAAAGTCCGCTTGAACAAACGCGCCATGGATATACCCAAAAATATAATGCGAGCCGGATTTTCGGCGAAAGCAACATTTAAGCGGTCTTTGTGGGGCATGGAAAAATACCTCCCTTTCATTGGTGACGAGGTGACCATCAGGATCGAAGCGGAGGCATTGAAGACGCCATAGAAGACTTGAAGTTCGGGGAATAATCAGGGAATAATAATGACCATAAAAAATACAGATAATTCATATGGCACCATTGCCAAGGCTTTTCACTGGGTCATGTTTCTGATCCTTCTGGGCATGGTTGCGGTTGGCTATTATATGTATGAATTGCCAGCAGATACGCCGCAGCAGATGGGATATAAATTCGGTTTATATGATTATCATAAATCATTTGGTATATTGATTCTGCTTCTGGTGGTTCTGCGGCTTGGGTGGCGCATGATTAATCCGGTGCCAAAAATGCCCGGCGGCATGCGTAAAATCGAAATATTCAGTGCCCACGCCATGCATGTTCTTCTATATATCATGATGTTCATTCAGCCCCTGTCTGGCTGGTTGATGAGTTCATATGGCGGACATCCGGTGAAGTTTTTTGGCTCTGTTCTGCCCGCATTGGCTGACAAGGACAAGGCATTAGGTGATATTTTTCATGAGGTTCATGAAATCACGGCGGCTTTGTTGATCGCCTTGTTTGCCATTCATGTGGCTGCGGCCCTGTTTCATCATTTTATCCGTAAGGATGACGTGATGAAAAAAATGTTGCCGCATAGGGAACAAGCCGAATGATGGCCCGCGAAAGGATGTTTTTGAAAAAATATCTTCTGATAATCTGTTTTTTATTTCCCGTTACGGCCAATGCGGCGCAAGAGGCAAAAAAATGGCAGCTGGACGCGGCTAAAAGCGCGATCAGATTTTCGGTCGCTATTGAAGGCAGTCCCGCCGGCGGAGAATTCACCAATTTTACCGCCGCCATCGCTTTTGACCCGGAAAATATGGCGCAAAGCAAGGTCGTCGTGCGAATCGACCTGAATTATATTGAGGCCGCTTACAGTGATGTGGCGGAAAATCTTAAAAAGAAAGACTGGTTTGATATTGAAAATTTCCCGACGGCCCGTTTTGTCAGCACGAATTTCAAGCATTTGGGCGGCAAGGCGTATCAGGTGACGGGCGAATTCAGCTTAAGAGATATCACGCGGGCAGAAGTGCTTTATTTTACCCTGGAAGAATATGATGAACATCAGGCGGTGATTAAGGGTAAGATGGTGATTAACAGACTGGATTACGGCGTGGGACAAGGGGTCTGGCGCAATGTATCCAGCGTATCCGGACAGGTATTTCTGGATATTTTAATCACGGCAATATCTGAGTGATTAAGGCTATCAAAGGATAAATTTGATTTTTAGGGGCCGTTGCGGTTACCATAAGATGAAAAAACCTGATTCAGGGACGTGAGGGATAAAGGGGATATATGATGAACGGGGATCGATTTATTGACGTTGCCTTATGGGTATTGAGTTTTATTCTGGCGATCGTATTTTTCTATAATGGGGTCAGCAAAATTATGGCCACCCCCCAGCAGGTGGCTCAATTCGAGGCATTGGGCCTTACCGTGCAGGCTTTGTTTGTGGTTGGCATATTGGAATGTGTGGCCGGCCTGATGTTGACAATGTCCCGGCTTGCCCTGGTTGGGGGCGGAATCCTGAGTATCATTATGCTGATCAGCGCCGGGCTAAATCTATTTTATGACGATATTACGTCATCGCTGCGGGCAACGGTTATCTTTCTTATGCTGGTGAGCATCTGTTACCTTCGATATACGCGCCGGAATATCCGGCTCTAGAGCCCTGTCAGGCGAAATTTGTTTCGCCAATATCCGGCCCGACAGATTTCACAGAAACATCATAGCCCCAAAGCCGTTGAATATGCGGTATGACCAGACTGACCTGTTTTTCATCCAGCGTCACACCATTGGTGACATTATGGGTCAGGGTCATGGCGCGGTTACCATGAAGATCAACATTCGTGACCTGTATATCCAGATCAAGGCTGGCCACAGAATATTGCGCGGCAAGGGCGGATCTGATGGCCGTATAGCCTTGTTTGTTATGGATGGCATTGACCAGATAAAAGGGTCTTGATTTATCGTCATTCAGGTTAAACAGACGAAATTCCCGCATCAGATGGGGGCTGAGATATTGCAGGATAAAACTTTCATCCCGAAAATTCTCCCAAGCCTCTTTCAAGGTTTCAATGGCTTGGTTATTGCCCGCAAAATCTGGAAACCATTCCCGGTCTTCCTCTGTGGGGTTCTCGCAAATTCTTTCAATATCCTTCATCATGGCAAAGCCGAGGGCATAGGGGTTGATACCGGCGTAATATTGGTTGTCGAAATCAGGCTGTGCGATAACGCGGCTATGGAAATCAATAAATTCCAGCATGGCCCCTTCGGTGATTTGCCCGGTATCAAACAGCCGGTTCATAATGTGGTAATGCACAAAACATGCGCAGCCCTCATTCATCATTTTGGTTTGTCGCTGGGGATAGAAATATTGCGCCATGGAACGGACAATGCGTAAAATCTCCCGCTGCCAGTTCTCCAGAACAGGGCTGTGTTTTTCAAGAAAATACAGCAGGTTTGATTCGGGCAGCCCGAGCTTTTGCACCAGTGCCTTTTCAATCAAATCAATTTCTTCGTCATCCTTAGAGGCTGTCTCCGGCAGCGTGCGCCACAGCTCGCTATATTGGGATTGTTCATATTCGTTGCGCTCTAATTCCCGCTTGCGCAGGGCCGCCACATCAAGCGTCTGGCGGCGGGTGAATTTATCGACCCCTTGATCCCGAAGCGCATGGGCGGAATCCAGAATTTTTTCGACTTCTTTCTGGCCGTATCTCTCTTCGCATTTGGCGATGTAGTTTTTGGCAAATTGCAGGTAATCCAGAATGGCGTTGGCATCGGTCCATTGTTTAAAGAGATGGTTATTCTTGAAAAAATGATTATGGCCAAAGGCCGCATGGGCCATCACCAACGTCTGCATCGTCATGGAGTTTTCTTCCATAATATAACAGATACAAGGATTTGAATTGATCACAATTTCATAGGCAAGGCCGCTGAAACCCTTGCGGTAATTGCTTTCATCGCGCAGGAAGCTTTTACCAAAAGACCAGTGATTATACATTAAAGGCATGCCAACAGAGGAATAGGCATCCAGCATCTGTTCAGACGTGATGATCTCGATCTGTGTCGGATAAACATTTAGGCCCATTTCTTCCATGGCGATTTTCTGAATGGCCTGAAAGCAATGATCGACCTTCTCATAATCCCATTCGGCCCCTTCAAAAATTGGCGGGCTTATTTTCTTATGGGAAGAAGCGGGCTTTTTTCTGGTTTTTGATGTTGTCATTCAGGCGACCTCACTTTTTTTATTTTTGGCAAAAAGATCATGGAGAACCGGGAATATATCTTCAGGCCGGGTAACTTTTTTCAGGGCAAAATTCTGATGGGACTGTTTGAGCTCTTCATAGGCCTGCCACAGGCGAGTGGCATTGCCGTCGCCCGGAAACATCTCGGCTTCATGGCTGTCCCATACTTCCACATAGGCAAAATATTGGCACATGGGCAGAATATTTTGGGTTAACAGATGCTGGCAATGGGCATTGTCACTGTTCAAATTGTCACCGTCAGAGGCCTGAGCGGCATAAATATTCCAGTCTTCCGGCGGGTAACGGTCTTTGATGATCTTTTGCATTTCTTCAAGCGCGGTGGAAACGATCGTGCCGCCGGTCTCCCGGGAATGGAAAAAAGTTTCTTCGTCCACCTCGCTGGCAAGATGGGTATGGCGAATGAAAATCACGTCAACCTTGGTATATTGCCGGATCAGAAACAGATGCAGCAGCATGAAAAAACGTTTGGCCAGTTCCTTGTGGGTTTCTCCCATAGAGCCCGATACATCCATCAGGCAGAACATGACGGCGTGGGTATTGGGTTTTTCTATTTCGGTGAAACTTGTATAGCGCACGTCCAGAGGATCAATATAGGGCACCATTTTGCGGCGTCTTTTTTTCACTTCCAATTCTTCGAGCAGGGCGATAATTTTATTCTGTTCTTTGATCGTATGCTTTTTTTGACGGCGCAAAGCGGTGATCTTGTCTTCCAGCTCGGTGATTTCCTCGTTGCGGGGGCGGCGCAAGCACAAACGGCGCGCAAGGCTGTTGCGCATGGTAAGTTTCAGGTCAAGATTACTGGGGGAGCCCTGCCGCTTGTATCCGGCGCGGGTATATTCGTGGGTGACCTCTTCTTTGATAGACTTTTTGATGAAATCGGGAAGGGCCATATTTTCAAAGAAGATATCCAGAAATTCATCGCGTGTCAGGGTAAATTGAAAGCCGTCTTCGCCTTCGCCGTCTTCGCCGGCATCACGCCCCCTCTGGCCCGGGCCACCCGAAGGGGGACGCTTGATTTTATCGCCGGGCATGAAGTCCTTGTTGCCGGGCATGACCCTGTCATGAATACCCTTTTCTGAATCGCCGGCAAAACGGGGTTCATATAATCCGTCAGAAGGTATTTTTATCCGCTCGCCGCCATCGGTGTTGCTGATTTTACGATTTGTGATGGCCTCATTGACCGCCTTCTTGATCTGGGTTTTGGCCCGATCAATGAAGCGTTGACGATTGGACAGGCTTTTGCCTTTCGGGTTCAGCCTTCTGTCGATTATATGCATCATAAGACATTACCCCCTAACCGGCTTTATTGACGCGCATATACCATTCAACGAGCCTGTGAACCTGCCGTTCGCTATAGCCGCGCTTGGTCAGGCGAGAGACGAAGTCATGATGTTTGCTTTCGGTGTTTTTATCCTTTTTGGAACCAAAACTGATGATCGGCAGCAGATCTTCCACACTGCTGAACATGCGTTTTTCGATAACCTGACGCAATTTTTCATAGGAGGTCCATTTTGGATTGTTGCCCGCATTATTGGCCCGCGCCCGCAGGGCAAATTTGACCACTTCGTTACGGAAATCTTTCGGGTTTGAAATGCCCGCCGGTTTTTCAATCTGTGATAATTCCTGATCCAAAATCTTTGCATCCAGCAACTGCCCGGTATCAGGGTCTTTAAAGTCATGACCCTCAATCCAGGAATCCGCATAAGAAATATAACGATCAAAGAGATTCTGGCCAAAGTCACCATAAGATTCAAGGTAAGCCTTTTGTATTTCATTGCCGATAAATTCCGCATAACGGGGCGCGAGTTCACCTTTGATGAAATTCAGATATTTCTTTTCGACCTCTTCCGGTAATTGCTCCCGCAGGAGGGCCTGTTCCAGAACATACATCAGATGAACAGGATCGGCGGCCACTTCAAAGCTGTCATAATTGAAGGTCTCGGCAAGAATTTTAAAGGCAAAACGCGTGGATATTCCGGTCATGCCTTCATTGACACCTGCGGCATCTTTATATTCCTGCATGGGCTTGGCTTTGGGGTCAACATCTTTGAGATTTTCCCCGTTATAGACCCGCATCTTGGAATAAAGATTGGAGTTTTCATGTTCTTTCAGCCGCGTTAGAATGCTAAAACGTGCCATCATATCCAATGTGCCGGGGGCGCAGTGGGTTTTATCCAGTTCCGACGTTTTGAGCAGTTTCTCGTATATCTGCCCTTCTTCGTCGGCGCGCAGGCAATAAGGCACCTTGATGACATAGACGCGGTCGATGAAGGCCTCGTTATTCTTGTTGTTTTTAAAGGTCTGCCATTCGGACTCGTTTGAATGGGCAAGGATGACGCCCTGAAACGGAATGGCCCCCATATTTTCCGTGCCGATATAATTGCCTTCCTGGGTCGCGGTTAATAAGGGATGCAGCATTTTTATGGGGGCTTTAAACATCTCGACAAATTCCAGAATACCCTGAGTCGCTGTATTCAGTCCGCCGCTATAAGAATAGGCGTCGGTGTCATTCTGGGAGAAATACTCAAGCTTGCGGATGTCCACTTTACCCACCAGCGTCGAAATATCCTGATTATTCTCATCACCGGGTTCTGTTTTGGCAATACATATTTGCCGCAGTTTGGAGGGATGCATCTTCACGACGCTGAATTTGGAGATATCCCCGCCAAATTCATCCAGCCTTTTCAAGGCCCAGGGCGACATTAATCCCGTCAGCCGATGGGGCGCGATGCCATATTTATCTTGCAAAATTTCACTCATGCTGTCCGGATTGAACAAACCGAGCGGTGATTCAAAAATGGGGCTGATATGATCGCCGGCTTTTAAAACATATATGGGTTCTTTCTCCATGAGGGCTTTGAGCTGTTCCGCCAGAGATGATTTTCCGCCGCCGACCGGGCCAAGCAGATAAAGAACCTGTTTTCTTTCTTCCAGCCCTTGCGAGGCATGTTTGAAAAAACCGACCATACGTTCAATGGTTTCTTCCATGCCGTAAAATTCTTCAAAGCCTTTATAGCGTTTTATGGTTCGGTTCATAAATATGCGGCCAAAGCGTTCATCGCGTGATGTATCAAACATTTCCGGCTCTCCAATGGCCTGGATCATGCGCTCGGCGGCAGAGGAATACATGGTGGGGTCCTCGCGGCATCCTTTGAGATATTCTCTCAAAGACAGCTCGGATTCTTTCTGGGCATCATATTGGCTGGAATAGAGATCAAAAATATTTTCTGCGGCGGACATAGGACAACTCCTCGGTTGAGTAAGGTTTTGAATATATGTCAGTTCAGGTCAGGACTTTTTCAGATGGTCTTCAGGCGGCCCGTATTCTGTTCTGGCATAGCTCAGAAGGGAAGCGCCGCAAACTCACTGTATCAAGAATTGTCATAGGAAGTCAGCGGTTTACGCAGCTTCCCTCCCCATTATTTGCGTTTATCGCAATATAAAGGACATCTTTTGTATGTTAGCTTAAATACTAAAATACAATAGTTATAAATTGATTAATTAAATTTTTATCTGTTGAATTATAACATGCATTATGTCGCCGTACAATATCTGCAAACCCCGGCATGCAAACAAGGGTTTTACATTGTTTAAAGATCGTTTTATGATACTGTTCAAACAGTAGCCTTTTTTATAGTAGATGTTTCAAATGTTAGATAATCGCATTAAGTATTTATTGAGTTTCATCATTTTGAGCATTCTTATGACGGCGATATTCGCCTTTGTAAATATTAATGGAAAATCATACAGCAAATTTGTGCAGACCATTGATGTGGCCGGGCGACAACGGAAGCTTTCGCAAGAAATGATCAGTATTTCAAATCAGTTGAAATTATGTGATTTTGAGACATGCGGCGCCGCCAAAATCTCCTCATTGCGGGATGATTTGCGTCATGCGAAAGATCTTTTCAGGCGATCATTTCTGGGGTTAAAATCGGGGAAGCTTGATGAAATTGACCTTGTGCCGCTTGATGATGATATTGTCACAAGGGCCGGGATCAATGCCAGAATATTAGAAGATCAAATGGATGCTTTCCTGAAATCTGTTGATAATATAACGTCCCCGGATGGCGATGTTCGGGAAACAGCATATAAAAACATTAATCAGTCTGCCGGCCCCTTGCTGGTAAATTTAAATCTGATCGTTGGCGCGTATGCCGTGAAGGCGCGCGATACATCCGAACTGCTAAGACTGTCCAAGATATTAACGCTTTTACTTCTTGCCGGGGCGATTCCAATCACGGCTTTCTTGATTTTTCGACCCATGGAGAAAAATATTCATAACAGTCATGACGTCATCAAAGAACAAAAAAACTTTATGCAAACGGTTATCAGGTCGTTGCCTGACCCCCTGTTGGTCGTTGATGCCGAAGGTAAAATCAAGATTACCAATGAAGCGGCGGCAAAAATGTTTGGCTGGCGTGAAAAAAGCCTTTTAAAAATGAATCTCTCTGTTTTGCTGGAAAGTCACGAAAGAAAAAACCACGAAGGAATGGTAAAGCGTTTTGTCAATGATTATAACCATGTAGAAGCGCGCGCAATGTCGGATGCACGTATGGTTCGCATGGTGACCAAGGCAGGGGAAAAGGTGAGGGTCTCCATAACGCTGGCTCAATATAAGTCCGATGGAAATAATCTTGGGATTGCGGTAATTCGCGATGTATCATTACAGGAACAATTGATTAATGCGCTGGAAGACCGTGTGGCCGCCTCCCGTATAGCCGAAGAGGCAAAAGAGGCTTTCATAAGAAACATATCCCATGAGTTAAGAACGCCTTTGAATGCGGTTATTGGCTTTAGCGATCTTTTGAAAATAAAATTGACAGAAACTGAAAATGAAGGCTATGCCGAGGACATTAATTTTGCGGGACGTCAATTATTGAAGGATGTTAACAGGCTCATTGATGTGGCCAGCAAGGAGCCGGAAAAAGACTCTTCAAGCTTCTCCCAGATCAAAATTCTGGACTATATAGAGCAGATGAAAGATGTTTGGGCCGAACAGCTGGCCGAAGGGGGCCATGTCCTGATTATTGATGATATTGATCCCGCGTTATCTGTTGAAATTGATCAGGCCATATTGTCATTCGTTATGAAATCTGTTATCGAAAATATTGTTACCCATTGTTCCAGGGGATGTGAGGTCAAGATCGGCGCAGCGGGACATGAGGGGAAAATTTCCCTGTTTGTCCGCGACAATGGCCCCGGCGTTCCCAAAGGCAGCCTTGCCCTTATTGGGCATCCTTTCGAGAAAATGGGCAGCGGCTTGACGGCCGCGAACGGGGGGTTGGGCCTATCCTTATTTCTGGCGTCGCAGCAAATAAGATCCATGGGCGGAGCCATGTCCTTTTATAGTGAAGCGGGGCAGGGCTTTGAGGCAAAAATCACGCTACGCTCGCACAGCTCACATGACGTAACCTAGGACGTCTGTTCCTTCGTGTTGTTGTATCATGGTAAACTTGTTTGCTGAATAATTATAAGGCTATGAATGACCGATCCTTATGCAGAATATATAAGAATATTGGGCCGGGGACCGACGAAGTCCCGCCATTTAACGCAAGAAGAAGCGCATTTTGCTTTCAGCGGCCTCTTGTCAGGCGAGATGGCAGATCTGCAAGTTGGCGCGTTGCTGTTACTGCTCAGATATCGCAGCGAAAGTCCGGAAGAATTGGCCGGTATTGTCTCGGCTATTCGGGATTATATCAACCATTCCCCCGTCAAAACCTCTCATGAATTTATAGATTGGCCCAGCTATGCATCTGGCAAAAGCCGGCGATTGCCCTGGTTTTTGCTATCCGCAAAATTATTGGCAGAAAATGGCCTTAAGATTTTCATGCATGGTTTTAACAGTCATCTGGAGAATGGCCTGCTCACGGAAGACTGCCTGTGGGCCGTGGGGGAAGCGCCCGTATCTTCGTTGGCAGAGGCGCAGAAAAAGCTTGAAACAGATAGTTTCAGCTATTTGCCGCTGAGAAATTTTTGCCCAAAACTTCAGGAAACATTGGAAATAAGGTCAGTTTTAGGGGTGCGGTCCATTGTGAATACGGCGGTGAAGCTGATCAATCCGCTGGGAGCCAAACTGATATTTCTGGGCATTTTTCATCCCGCCTATATTGCCTTGAATATTGCGGCGGGCAACCTTCTGAATCAGCCCGGCCTTGGTGTCATCAAGGGCGGCGGCGGTGAGGCTGAGCGTAATATTCAGAAGTCCATCAAGCTGTATCAAGTCAAGGAAAAACAAGAGCAGGTGACAAATTGGCCGCCGGATGTCCGGCTTAAAGGGAAACAGGATTATCCGGTAACGGCAGAATATCTCGCCGCTGTCTGGCAAGGAAAATTGCGCGATGAATATGCCGCGTCCATGATCATTGGCACGGCGGCGCAGGCCCTATATATGACAGGCCGGGCGATAACAGTGGGCGCAGCGGAAGAGATGGGCAGGTCATATTGGCAAAATCATCTTGATAATATTTAAGGCCACATAATATTTAAAATTGGGCCCTTACGCCCATATCCCGCACGGATCGCATGACCCAGATATAGGCAATGATGCCGGCCAGCAGGTTGGAGAAACTGGAGGCCGCATAAACATATTGCATGTCATCAAAGACAAAGGCCGCAATCAACACCAAAGGAAATTGAAATAAGGCCACCCTTAAGGTGGAGACGATCACGCCGGGAACAGGATGCCCGATGCCGTTAAAGGTGGCATTGGCGATCATCACGAAACCATAGGCCCCGTATGAAACCGGCATGATATACAGGTAATCATTGGCGTAATCCTGTATGGCAATGACGTCGCTGAACTGCCGGGTTATGGCCGGCGCGATGACGGCAATAGCCACAGCCAGAAATATCCCCCACAGGAGCGCAAACAGGGCGCATTGCTGCAAGGCCTTTTCTACTCTGTCATGTTTTCCCGCCCCAAGATTTTGTCCGACAAAAGGTCCAATGACAGCGGACAGGGCATAGAAGACGATAATAAAGACAGCCTCCATACGCATGGCCACATTGGTGCCGGCGACCGCCTCATTCCCGAATGTGGCGATGACGGCGATGACAGCGCCGCCGGCTATGGGGATAATCATATTGGTGCCCATGGCGGGAATGCCCACATGCATGA
>Ga0256839_1002827_pt1 | contig 18774 bp, 22 predicted proteins | sample 354166metaG_FD_185968 | JGI IMG/M metagenome (GOLD analysis project Ga0256839, IMG submission 185968) | Hydrothermal vent microbial communities from Mid Atlantic Ridge, Atlantic Ocean - 354-166 | ecosystem: Environmental > Aquatic > Marine > Hydrothermal vents | place: Atlantic Ocean: Mid... | reverse complement strand
TCGGCGAGGAGCCGCGTTCTCGCCTCCTCCAGCCAGACCACGTAGGCCGCGTGGTGCACCACCCCCATCTGGTCGGTCTCGGCGTAACGCACCAGGATAGGGTAGCTCCGGGTCATAGCACCTCGCGGGGGTCGGTGTGGAAGGAAAGGCGGGGAATCCGCCTAAGGGGCACCTCGTGGGCCAGCTCCTCCTGCAGGTATCCGTGGGCCCGGTTCAAGAGCGCGGCGGTCTCCTCCGCCCGCTCGAGCGCGCTGATCAACACGCGCGCCCGGGAAAGGTCGGCGGAGATCCGCACCCGCTCCACGGTCACCACCAGGGGAAGCCGAGGGTCCTGCATCTCGTGGATGATCTCGGAAAGCGCGCGGGCCACCCGGGACTCAAGGCGCAAGAGAGAACGGCTCACGGCGGCCTCCTTCCCCGCTCATTCTAGCGCGGATAGGGCTCTCGCGAGCGCTGCCGCCACCTCCCGCACGAGGGCCGCTTCGGGCCCCTCCACCATCACCCGGATCACCGGCTCGGTCCCCGAGGGGCGGACGTTCACCCGCCCCTTACCGAGCCTGGCCTCCGCCTCCCGCACGAGCTCGGCCACCTTGGGGTGGGCCATCACCCGGTGCTTGTCCTGAACGGGAACGTTCTCGATGACCTGGGGGTAGAGGGGAAGGGCGTCCACCCAGTCGGCGAGATCGGTGCCACTCTCCCGCAGCGCGGCCAGGGTCAAAAGGGCGGTGAGCAGGCCGTCCCCGGTGTGGAAGTGGTCGGCGAAGATCACGTGCCCGCTGGGCTCGCCCCCGAGGCGGGCGCCCTCCTCCTCCATCTTCTCGGCGACGTAGCGGTCGCCGACCCTAGCCCTTAAGAAACGAACGCCGCTTTCGGAAAGGGCGTGCTCGAGCGCGAGATTGCTCATCGTGGTTCCCACCACTCGATCAAAGCCCCCTACCCGGGCGTGCAGGAAAAGCACGTGATCTCCGCCCGCAACACGACCATAGCGGTCCGCGAACACCGCTCGGTCCCCGTCCCCATCCAGCGCCACGCCCAGGTCGTAACCGAGCTCCCGGACGAGTCTCGCCATCGTGTCAGGAGCCGTGGCGCCAAGACCCCGGTTGATGTTCCGCCCATCCGGACTGGTGCCAATGGCAAAGACCTCGGCTCCGGCCCGCGCGAAAAGCTCAGGAGCGATCCAATGGGCAGCGCCGTGGGCCGCGTCTACAACGATTCTCATTCCCCTAAGGTCGGGGGCCCGTTCGAGCAAGTGACCGAGATAGCGCTCCGCCCCCTCCACGGCCTCGAACACCCGGCCACCCTCCCGGTAGGCGTGCACCTTGTCAAGCCCGGCCTCGATCGCGGCTTCCACATGGTCCGGAAGCTTTTTTCCTTGCTCCCCGAAGAACTTCACCCCGTTGTCGTGATAGGGATTGTGGCTGGCGGAGATCACGGCACCGACCCGGGCGTCGTAGGCCCCCGTCAGGTAAGCGACCGCCGGAGTCGGAAGCACCCCGAACCGGAGCACCCGCGCTCCGCCCGCGAGCAACCCGGCGGCCAGTGCCGCCTCCAGCATCGGACCCGATTCCCGGGTGTCCCGCCCCAAGGCCACCACCGTTCCCAGCACCGCGGCGGCGGAACGACCTAGACCCAGCACAAATTCGGGGGTCATCGGCGGGCGACCCACCCGACCCCGAACCCCGTCCGTACCGAAATACCGGCGCATACCAGCGGCTAGGCTATCACAGCCTATACCCCCACCCCCATTTGCGGGGTGCCTTACCGGCGTGCAGTTTAGTATAGTCCCAGACTGGGAGGCGTAGAGGCCCACCAGGCGAAACGGGCGCCATGCGGGTGGGCGGAGCCAGTGGCGCGACCGTCCTAACCACGAACGGGGAAACCCGCCTTCTGGAGGCACCGTATGGCGATCTTTGGAAACTTGAGGGACATCGGGTTGCTGGATCTACTGCCCATGCTTTCCCACCAGCGAGGAAAACTGGTCCTCATCCGGCGCGAAGGGAACCTCGCCCTCTATCTGGCCGGGGGCCGTATCGAATGCGCGGAAGAGGGGGGACGCCCCCCCTCCCCCTCGCAACTCGAGGAAAGGCTTTTCCAGGTCCTGCATTCGCAGGATGCCGGGTTTGAGTTCTTTCGCGGGGAAGCACCGAGACACGAGAAGGGCTGCCTACGGATCCCCGTAGAAGAGCTCGTCTTGAAGCTCGCTACCCTCAGGGACGAGCTCGAGCACGCGCGTGAAAACCTTCCCCTCCCCGACACCGTCTTCACGCTCGGCAACGTGGCGCTGGCCTACGGCGATCCCTCCCTCGCCGAGTTCCTGGACCGTGCCTGGCCCCAGCTCACCCAGGGCGCAAGCGCCCGCAGTCTAGCCAAGCAACTCGACCTTCCCATCGAACGGGTCCGCTATCTTCTATACAAGCTTCGCTCCCTAGACGCGATCCAACCGAAGACGAGAACACCCCGGGCAACTCGTGAGCGAAAAAGCCTTGCCGTCCGGTTGCTCGGCCTCCTGCGCCGAAGGTTCGGGGGCGTTTCATGGAACCTTTAAAGATCGTAATCACCGGACCGGTGGGGGCGGGCAAGAGCACCCTTATCCGCACCCTTTCGGAGACCGAGGTGGTCGACACCGACGCCATCGCAACCGAAGCCATCGGCAAGCCCACCACCACCGTCGCCCTGGACCACGGCACCCTGCGCTTAGACGGGCACCTTTTGCACCTTTTCGGCACGCCGGGACAGGAACGCTTTGACTTCATGTGGGAGATCCTCGCCGAAGGGGCCCTGGGTATCCTCTTGATGGTCCGCGCCGACCGGCCGGAGACGCTTCCCGTCGCGCGCAACATCCTCGACTTCATCAAAAGCCGGGCGCCGGTCCCCTACGTCGTCGGGGTGACACACCTCGACCAGCCCAAGGTCTGGCAACCTGAAGAGGTTGCCCTTTTCCTCGGTACCCCGCTCGAGCACACCCAAGGCCTCGACCCACGCAGGCCCGAGGAAGCGGTGCGCCCGCTCGTCCGGCTGCTCGAGCTGATCGGTACAAACGCGTAAAGGGAGGGTAGTATGTCAAAACAGGAACAGCTGCAGCAACTCTTAGGCGAGCTCAAGGCCGCGCTGCCCGAGCTCAAGGAGATCATCGTCGCGAGCTCGGACGGCCTGCCGGTCGCCCAGCTCGGCGAGAGCGAGATCGCGACCCGCCTCGCTGCCATGGCCGCCACCGCCCATGGCCTCGGTAAGCGGATCGCCACCACCACCCACCTCGGGAACCTGGTGGAGATCGTGATCCGCGGCGACCAGGCCTACTTCATCGCCTACGCCATCGGCGACAAGGGCATCCTCGGCCTCACCACCCCCGCCGGGTCCAACCTCGGCCTGGTCCGGCTCGAGGCCCAGGAGTACGCCAGGAAGCTGGCCGGGATCCTCTAAGTAAAGGAGCCATGGAGATCGAACAGGTCGTTCTTTCCCACTTTCAGTACATCGAGCGGGTGGCCCAGTTCCTGGAAGGAAGCAGCCCCGAGCCCGAGCTCACGAGCCCCGAGGAGTGCATGATGGGCCAGTGGCTGAAGGAGCACCCGAACCCCGGGATGGCCGAACCCCACGCCCGCTTCCACCAGGTGCTGGCCGAGGCGGTGGCGAAGAAAAAGGCGGGGGCCGAAGGGGAGGCCAAAGCCCTTCTCGACCGGGCCTACACCCTCTACAGCCAGCTCGAACACGCCCTCTTCCAGTAATCCCCCCGTTTGGGGGTCCCCGGCTGGGGGATGGCACGGGAGACCGCCCCTCGTAGCCTGAATGGCAACGGGGGGCGTTGAACCTTGCGCCGCAAGACGGGCGCCAGGCGGGCAAGGGGAGCCAGTGGCGCGACCGACCCGAACTCGGGGTTGGTCGTTCGTTTTTGGAGGTGGAACATGGGTATCTGGGGAAATTTAAATGAAATCCGGCTTCCAGATCTGCTTCTGCTCTTAGAAGAACGGGACGGCGTGCTGGTCTTTCAGTGCAAAAAACGCCTGCCGCTGAGTCTTGAAATCTCGGGCGGGCGGCTGGGGACGGTACGCGAGGGCAAGCGCCCGATCCCCCTCTACCGCGCCGAGGAGCGCCTGCTTTCCCTGATGCGGGACCAGGACGCGGCCTTCAACTTCCGCCCCGACGATCTCCTTCCCACCGCGCGCGGCCCCAAGCTCTCCGCTCTGGCGCTCAGGCTCTCCACGCTCTTCGAGGAAATCGAGGCGGTCCGCCGCCGCCTCCCCGCGCCCGGCGCCCGCTTTGTGCTCAAGGACCCGCGCCCCCTCCCCCAAACCCGGTGGCGGGATGTCTTCGAAAAGGCCAAGGAGCCCCTCTCGCGCGGGGTCTCGGCGCTGGAACTCGCGGACCTCCTGCGCATCCCCCTCCCGGTGGCCCAGCACTTCCTCTACGAAGCCTCGCGGGCCCGCCGGGTCATCCCGGAGCAAGCGCGCAGGGCGCGCGAGCCCGGTCTCGGCAGGTTGCTCGCCCGCTTTGTGCCTACCCCCTGACCCCTTCTCCACCACCTCCCACTCCCTGCGGCGAGCGAGGCCCCCGGCATCCGGGGGCCCCGCTCATTCGGACTTGGCGTCCACCCAGTTCGGGCCGATCCCCACCTCGGCGACGAGGGGGACCTTGAGGGGCCAGACCGACTCCATCACTTCCTTGGTCTTCTCCGCCGCCTCCTCGATCCGCTCGGCGGGGGCCTCGATCACCAGCTCGTCGTGGACCTGCAAAAGCAGCCGGGCGCCCCGGGCCTCGAGCTCGGGCGCGAGCTTCACCATCGCGAGCTTGATCAAATCGGCGGCGGTGCCCTGGATCGGCATGTTGACCGCGATCCGCTCGGCCGCCTCCCGCGCCCGCCGGTTCCGGGAAGCAAGGTCGGGCACGTAGCGGCGTCGGCCGAAGAGGGTCTCGACGTAACCCCGCTTTCGGGCCTCTTCCAGGAGGCGGTCGAAGTACTCCCGCACCTTGGGGAAACTCTCGAAGTACCGGGCGATGAAACCGGCGGCCTCGTCGTACTCGATCCCGAGCGTCTGAGCCAGGGAGTGGGCGCTCATGCCGTAGAGCACCCCGAAGTTCACGGTCTTGGCCACCCGCCGCATCGCGCCGTCCACCTCCTCGGTGCCGAAGATCCAGCCGGCGGTGGCGGCGTGCACGTCGCGCCCCTCCTGGAAGATGCGGATCAAGTTCTCGTCGCCCGAGAGGTGGGCGAGCACCCGGAGCTCGATCTGGGAGTAGTCGGCGACCACGAGGAGCATCCCCTCCCCGGCCACGAAGGCGCGACGGATCCGGGGACCCCAGTCGCCGCGAATGGGGATGTTCTGCAGGTTGGGGTCGGAGGAGGAGAGCCGGCCGGTGGCGGTGGCGGTCTGGTGAAACCGGGTGTGGACCCGGCCGGTCTTCGGGTGCACGAGCTTCGGGAGAGGATCCACGTAAGTTCCCTTGAGCTTGGCGAGCTCCCGGTACTTGAGGATCCGGTCCACCACCGGGTGGCGCCCCCTTAGCGCCTCAAGCGCCGCCGCCGAGGTCGAGCGCTTCCCGGTCTTCGCGGTCTTCTTAAGCGGCGGGAGGCCAAGCTCGTCGTAGAGCACGACCTCGAGCTGGTCGCGGGAGTTCAGGTTAAAGGGATGACCCACGAGCCGGTGGATCTCGGCCTCGAGACGCGAAAGCTCGGAGTCGAGCTCGGCGGCAAGCGCCTTCAGGTAATCGAGATCGAGCGCCACCCCGGCCCGCTCCATCGCCGCGAGCACCGCCGAAAGCGGCCGCTCCACCTCGCGGTAAAGCCAACGGAGCTGCTCCTCCCCCCGAAGCCGTTCCTCCATCACCCGCCAAAGCTCGTGGGCGGCGAGCGCCCGGCTTTTCGCGTCTTCCCCCCAGTCGCCGGCGCCGTAGCGGCGGACCGCCCCGGCCGGCTCGCTGTTCGCGGGATCGTAGAGGTAGGCAAGCAGCATCGGGTCGTCGCCAGGGGTTGCCTCCACCCCCTCGCGGCCGGCGAGGACCGCGAGGTCCTTGGCCCGGATCGCCCGGAGCTCGGGGAAGCGGGCGAGCTCGGCGACCCGAGCCGGCCCCTCGGCAACGCAGTCGTCCCAGGCAGCGGCGAGTCCCTTTAGCTCGGCCCACATCGGTCGCGCGTCGCCGAGGACGAATCCGAGAAAGGCGCGCTCGGGCGGAGGCCAGTCGGCGGGCTTCGCCTCCTTGTGCTCGAGCAGCCCGAGCTCGCGCAGGATCGAGCCGAACTCGAGCGCCTCCAGGAAGACCCGGAGCCGCTCGCGCTCGGGCTCGCGGCGGTGGCAGGTGGAAAGGTCCACCGCTAGCGGCAGGTCGGTGCGGATTTTGGAAAGGGCGAGCGAGAGCTTTAAGTCCTCCAGGCCTTCCTTTAGCTTTTTCCGCACGCCCTCGGGCTTCACCTCGTCGAGATGGGCGAGGAGGCTTTCAAGGCTTTGCCACTCGGCGAGCAGCCGGGCCCCGGTCTTGGCCCCGATCCCCTTGACCCCGGGGATGTTGTCCGAGGGGTCGCCGACCAGGGCTCGAAACTCCACCCACTGCTCGGGGCCGACCCCGTATTTCTTCCGCACTTTCTCGGGGGTGACGAGCCCGCCGTCGGGGAGCCAGACCGAAACCCGGTCGGAGAGAAGCTGGAAAAGGTCGCGGTCGGTGGAGACGATCCGGACCTCGTACCCCTCGGCTTCGGCCTTCTTGGCCAGGGTACCGATCACGTCGTCGGCCTCAAAGCCGGGAACCTCGAGCCGTACAAGCCCAAGAAGGTCCACCGCCTCCTTGATCTTCTCCACCTGGGGCTTGAAGTCCTCGGGGGTCGGGGCTCGTTGGGCCTTGTACTCGGCGTAGGCCTGGTGGCGAAACGAAGGTTCGGGCGCATCGAAGACGACGATCACGCAGTCCCCGTCCTCCCGCAAGAGCTTGAGCAGGGTGCGCAAGAACCCGTAGATCGCCTGGACCGGTTCGCCCCGGCTGGTGGTGAGCTCGCCGAGGGCGAAATAGTTCCGATAGGCTAGGTGGTGCCCGTCCACCAGGACGATTCGCTTCGGCCGTTCCTGGAACAGGGGAAGCTCCACAGGGTTATGCTACCGGCTCGAGCGTCGCCTGACCCCGGGTTTCGTCGGCGAGCGCCCGGGCGAACCCGTGTAGGGCCTCTTCCGGAAGCTCGACCAGAAACTCGGCGGCCTCGCCGTAGCGTTCTTCAAGCTTTTTCCCCCCGTGGGCGGAAAGGAGCCGGTGAAAGGCCGCCTGGGCCGGGTAGGGCAGCCGCACCCAAGCCCTTCGCAGCCGGAGGAGCGCGCGCTTCGGCGCCCGGCGGAGGCACTCCGCGGCGACCCCCCCATAGGCCCGCACCAGCCCCCCCGCCCCCAGCTTGATCCCGCCGAAGTAGCGGGTAACCACCACCATCACGCCTTCCAGCCCCTGCCCCTCGATGGCGGCAAGAATCGGGCGCCCGGCGGTTCCGGCCGGTTCGCCATCGTCGGAAAAGCGGTAGCGCCCGCCGACCCGAAAGGCCCAGCAGTTGTGGGTGGCGGAAGGGTCCTTCACCCGCTCCAGGAAGGCGAAGGCCTCCTCCTCGCTTTGGATCGGCGCCGCCTGGCAGACGAACCGGCTCTTCTTGATCTCCTTTTCGAAGCGGGCCGGGGCGGCGAGGGTCTGCACCTCTTGAGCTTAGCGCGACGGTTCATCCCGCAGCCAAGCGGCCACGCGACAAAGATCCCCCCTCCCAGGACGAGGAGCGCCGGGCCCCCGCCAACTTTCCGGAAAACGCGATCCGCCAGCTCAGCGAAGAGGTAAGAAGACGGGCTCAAGCTCATCCCACCCCCTCCGCGCCCCCGCATCCGACGCGGGCCTCGGCCGGAGCAGCTCGGACACCTCGCCAAAGGGCTCTTGGACCAGCCGGTGGCCACCTCCACCGCGGTGGGAAAGGGAACCCTTTGACTCTCGAAGATCGGGCAAAGCCCAAGCCCCACCGGGCGCACCTCGCAGCCCTTGAGCTTGGAGAGGTCGCGGCAACGCCGCCCCAGGAACCGGCGGGCAGCGAGGCGACGGCAAGAAAGCAATAAGGAAGAGCCCAAGGGCAAAGAGCAGGGCCCCGAGCCAAAACGCGAGCGCGGCGAAGAACGGGCCGGGGATCAGGAGGATCGCCCCGAGGGCAATGCCGAACCCCCTCGAGGCTTCTCGCGCGAGGTCCACCCGGCATCTCATCGCCCCTCCCCCTTTGCCCTATAGGCCGAAAGGGCGCGGGCGTAGGCGCGAAGGCGGAGACTCCGGTCCACCGCATCCCCCAAGAGCCCGGTGAAGATGCCAAAGACGAAGTCTAAAAAATAGGTTTGCAGCACGGCCCGCGGCAAGAGCAGCTGGGCGAAGACGTATCCCAAGAGACCGGCAAAGTACGCAAGGCCTTTCATGCCCAGGGAGAGATTCAGCTCCTCGGCGATCGGGTAAAGCTCCCCGGGCACCTCGGGGCGCACCGGGCCGCGCTTGGCCTCGATGAGGAAATAGGGCGCAAGCAGGGTATCCCGCCAGTCGGCAAGCTCCGGCCGCCCCCGCCTCAGCTCGTCCCAGAGGAGATACCAGTTCGCCCCCAGGGGAAGCCACCAGCGCGTGCCGTCCGCAAAGCGCACCCCGAAGCGGGGCCAGACCCCGGCCACCACCGGGCCGCACAGGGCCGCGATCGCCGCCTTCTCCCTTCGCTCGCCGCCCCGGTAAAGCCTTCCGCGGTCGTAGCGGAGCGGGATGAGCTCCTCCAAAAACCCAAGCTTTAGGATGGCGGCCAGCGAAAGCCAAAGGGGGTAGCGGAGGTAGGCAGGGAGCCACCCGCCCAAGAGGGCGAGCCCAAGCAGCGCAAGGGCCCGAACCAGAAGACGGCGGTAGGGGACCCGGAGCTCGAGCTCCACCCCCCTATTCTCGAGAAGGGTGCGAATCGCCCCCGGTTATGGCGGCATGTAGGGCGCTTCGCATCGCGCTAATGGGAGCCGCCTCCCCGCTCCAGAGCTCAAAGGCGATCGCCCCCTGCCAAAGCAGCATCCCAAGCCCGTCCACGGCCACCAACCCGCGCTCTTCGGCCTCCCTTAAAAACCGGGTCCTCAGGGGCTTATACACGAGGTCCACGGCGTAGCCCCTCGGGGGGAAGCACTCGGCCGGTAAGGGGGTAGCAGAAGGATCCCCGAGCCCCACCGAGGTGGCGTTCACCAAAAGATCCACCTCCCGGGCTTCCTCCGGGGAGGCAAGCCGCCCCCCGAGCTCGGCCACGAGCCGCTCGGCCCGGGCCCGGGTGCGGTTCCACACCGCCACCTCCCAGCCGGCGCGGGTAAGGGCGTAGACCACCGCCCGGGCCGCCCCCCCGGCCCCGAGCACGAGCGCCCGGCTCCCCTCAACCCCGGCCTCCTCGAGGCTCCTTAGAAAACCGGGGGCGTCGGTGTTGTGGCCGATCAGACGGCCGCCTTCGTTCACTACCGTGTTCACCGCCCCGATCGCCCGGGCCGCCGGGACGACCTCGTCGAGCAGGGGAAGCACCCGCTCCTTTAGGGGAACGGTGACGTTCACCCCGCGAAAGCCCCGGCGAACCTCCTCGATCCGCTCGGCGAGCCGTTCGGGCGGGGTCTCTAGGGGCTCGTAACTCCCCGCGATCCCCCGGGCCGCGAGGGCGGCGCGGTGCATGGCCGGGGAGAGGGAATGGCCCACGGGATAACCCAAGATGCCGAGCCGCATCGCCCGTAGCTTACCGGTCTGGTATCCTGGTTAGCAGTGAGGTTTACCTGGATGGCCCTCGCCCTCTGGCTCGCCCCCCTGGGGCTCGCCAAGACCTACCTCGTTCCCATCGAGGGGGAGATCGACCCCGCGCTTGCCGTCTTCGTGGGCCAGGCGCTCGCCCGGGCCGAGGCCGAGGGGGCGAGCGGGGTAGCCTTTCTGATCAACACGCCGGGGGGACGGGTGGACGCTGCCATCAAGATCTCCGACCGGATCCTCGAAAGCCCCCTTCCCACCCTGGCGGTGGTGAAAAACGCCTTCTCCGCCGGGGCTCTGATCGCGCTCAGCGCGGAGCAGGTGGCGATGCTCCCGGGCTCGGAGATCGGGGCCGCGCTTCCGGTTCAGGTCATCCCCGGCGTCAAGTACGAGGCCGCCGACCGCAAGATCGTCAGCGCGCTCAAAGGGAAGTTTCGGGCGGTGGCCGAGGCCCGGGGCCGGCCGGCGAAGATCGCCGAGGCGATGGTGGATCCCGAGATCGAGCTCGAGGGCCTCACCCCAAAGGGCGAGCCGCTCACCCTCTCGGCGGCGAAGGCGGTCGAGCTCGGGGTCGCCGACTTCGAGGCCGGAACCCTGTCCGAGGCCTTGAAGAAGGCGGGATTCTCCCCCGAGACGGTCCGCATCGAACCGGGAGCCCGGGTTCGGGCGGCGCGGTTTCTGACCTCGAGCACGGTGGCCGCCGTGCTCTTGGCGGTGGGGGTCCTGGGCCTCGTGATCGAAGCGCTCACGCCGGGTTTCGGGCTTCCCGGTACGATCGGTCTGGTCGCCCTCTCGCTTTACTTCCTCGGGGGCTACCTGGCGGGGATGAGCGGGGTGCTCGAGGTCCTGCTCTTTTTGGGCGGGGTCCTGCTACTGCTCGCCGAGATCTTCGTCATTCCCGGCTTCGGTGTCGCGGGGATCGGGGGCATCGCCGCCATTCTCGCCTCGATCTACTTCACCTTCGGCGACCAGACCCTCTACGTAGCCTCCTTGGCCGTGCTGATCGTCGCCGCGGGGCTCCTTCTCGCGGTGCGCCTCCTGCCCCGTACACGGACGGGGCGGGCGCTGGTCCTGGAGTCGGCGATCGCCGGAGAAGCGCCCCCCGAAGCAAAGCTCCGCCCCCTCGAAGGGGCGATTGGAAAGGCGCTCACCCCCTTGCGCCCGGCCGGGGTGGCCCAGTTCGGCGAGCGCAAGGTGGACGTGGTGGCCGAAGGGGAGTTCATCGAGAAAGGCAGCACCGTGCGCGTCGTCCGCGTGGAGGGCGTGCGCGTGGTGGTTCGAAAGGAGGAATAGATGGACCTGACCCTAGTCATCATCGCCGGTCTCGTACTCATCGCGCTCTTCGTCCTCTTCAGCGTGATTCCGGTAGGGCTTTGGATCTCGGCCTGGGCCGCCGGCGTTCGGGTGCCGCTCATCACCCTGATCGCCATGCGGCTCCGCCGGGTGCCGCCCGCCCGGATCATCTACCCCTTGATCAAGGCGACCAAGGCCGGGCTCGAGGTACCGCTCGAAAAGCTCGAGGCCCACTACCTGGCGGGCGGCAACGTCGATCGGGTGGTGGACGCGTTGATCGCCGCCCAGAAGGCGGGGATCGACCTCAGCTTCGACCGGGCGGCGGCCATCGACCTTGCCGGCCGGGACGTGCTCGAGGCGGTGCAGGTCTCGGTGAACCCCAAGGTGATCGAGACCCCCCGGATCGCCGCCGTGGCCAAGGACGGCATTCAGCTGATCGCGGTGGCCCGGATCACCGTGCGGGCCAACATCGACCGGCTGGTGGGCGGCGCCGGGGAGGAGACGATCATCGCCCGGGTCGGCGAGGGGATCGTGACCACGATCGGCTCCGCGGCTAGCCACAAGGACGTGCTCGAAAACCCCGACCTCATCTCCAAGGTGGTGCTCGACAAGGGGCTCGACGCCGGCACCGCCTTCGAGATCCTCTCGGTGGACATCGCCGACGTGGATGTGGGCAAGAACATCGGCGCCCAGCTCCAGATCGACCAGGCCGAGGCGGACAAGAAGATCGCCCAGGCCCAGGCGGAAAAGCGCCGGGCGATGGCCGTCGCCGCCGAGCAGGAGATGCGGGCCAAGGTCGAGGAGATGCGGGCGAAGCTCGTGGAGGCCCAGGCCCAGGTCCCCCTGGCGCTGGCCGAGGCGCTCAAGGCGGGGCGGCTTGGGGTGATGGACTACTACCAGATGAAGAACATCGAGGCCGACACCGACATGCGGGAGTCGATCAGCCGGGCGGCCAAGGAAGGCGAGGAGGAATAACGCCTTGAGCTTGGACGATCTTCTCGGACTCCTCTTCTTACTCGTCTTCGTGGTGGGCCCCATACTCAGAGGCCTCTTGCGGGGGTCCGGCGAAGCCCCCCTCTTGGAGATCGAGCTGGAAGAACCCCCCGTCGAGAGCGAGGTCCGACCGCCTGCCGCGATGCCCGAACCGGAGCGGGCAAAGACCGAGGTCCAGCCGGTTCCGGTGATGCCCCGGGCGGAACCCGAACCGACGCCCCCCTCCCCACCGCCTGAGCGCAGATCTGAGCGGGCGGCGCGGAAGCTGCGGCTCGATCTTCACCGCGGTGGTATTCTGGAAGGGATCGTATGGCACGAAATCCTCTCCGAGCCGAGGGTCCGTCGTCGGTGGAAGCCGAAGCGGTAGTCAAGATCCGCGGCCCGGAAGAGGCGATGGCCCTTCTCGGACGGGGGGACGTCTGGCTCCGGGCGCTCAAAGAGCGGCTCGGGGCGCGGATCGTGGCCCGAGGCAACGAGATCAAGATCCTCGGGTCCCTGGAGGAGGTCACCCTGGCGGAGCAGGTATTGAAGGACCTCCTCGCCCTGGTCCGCCAGGGAGCCGAGCTCGACGCGCCCACCCTCGAGCGGGCGGTGGAGCTCGCGACGGAGGGTAAGAGCCTGGTCCAGGAGACCGAGGCCCGGCCCGGAGGCCTCGTCCTCCCCCGCCGCCTCCGCCCCAAGACCCCGGGCCAGCGCCGCTACGTCGAGGCGATCGCGGCGCACGACATCACCTTCGGGATCGGCCCCGCCGGCACCGGCAAGACCTACCTGGCGGTGGCGATGGCGGTGGCCGCCCTCAAGGCCCGGCACATCAAGCGGATCGTGCTCACCCGGCCGGCGGTGGAGGCCGGCGAGCGGCTTGGTTTTTTGCCCGGGGACATCCAGGCCAAGGTGGATCCTTACTTGCGTCCACTTTACGACGCGCTTTTCGACATGATCGACCCCGACCGCTTCGAAAACTACCTGCAGTCGGGGGTGATCGAGGTGGCCCCGCTCGCCTTCATGCGGGGGCGCACGTTGAACGACGCCTTCATCATCTTGGACGAGGCCCAGAACACCACCCCCGAGCAGATGAAGATGTTCCTGACCCGCATGGGCTTCAACTCCAAGGTGGTGATCACCGGCGACGTCACCCAGATCGACCTGCCCAAGGCGGCGAAGTCGGGGCTTATTGAAGCCGAGAAGATCTTGAAGGGGATCGAGGGGATCGCCTTCGTCTACTTCAGCGAGGCCGACGTGGTGCGACACCCCCTGGTGGCCCGCATCATCCGGGCCTACGAGGAGGCCCAGACCCGCGGTGGTTGACCTGGTCGCGGAGGTTCCGGTGGACCCCGAGCGGCTCGCCGAGCTCGAGGCCAAGCTCGAGGCGCTCATGGAGGAGCTCGGAGCGGGCGATCGGGCGGTCACCGTCGTCCTCACCGGCGACGAGCGGATCCAGGCGCTAAAACGCGAGCACTGGGGGGAGGACGCCGCCACCGACGTGCTCAGTTTCCCCACCTACGAGCCGGGGGATCCCTTCATGCCCCCGCATCTTGGGGACATCGTGATCAGCCTGGAAACCGCCCGGCGCCAGGGGGAAGCGGCCGGTCACGGGCTTTGGCCCGAGGTCTGGAGCCTCGCGGCCCACGGGCTTTGGCACCTTTTGGGCCACGACCACACCACGGAGGAGGAATGGCGAGGCTTTCAACGGGTACAGGAAAGGATTCGCGAGATCTAAACCCCAGCGGGCTCAAGGAGAGCTTCAGCTTCGCTTTCGATGGACTCCGCTACGCCTGGCGGCGGGAGCCGAACTTCCGGATCGAGGTGACGATCGGGGCGCTTGCCGTGCTGTTCGGGCTCGGGCTCGGCATCGACCTGGTCCCGATCCTGCTCGCGATCGCACTGGTGCTGGGATTCGAGCTCATGAACACCGCGCTCGAGGTCGCCCTCGACCTCTACGTTCCCAACCCCCACCCCCTGGCCAAGGCAGCGAAGGACGTTGCCGCCGCCGCGGTGCTGGTGGCAAGCCTGGTCGCCCTGCTCGTGGGCGTCTATCTCTTCCTGCCCCGGATCCTCCTGCTCATCCTCGCGAGGTGAAGATGGCCAACGAGCACCCTCCAAGTTCCCCGAGAAAGCTCCTGGCCCCTCTAGTCTTACTCGCGGCCCCGGCGTTCGCCGCCACGGGTGCGCCGACCCACCCCGGCGAGTACCTGCTGCTCGTTGTGCTCTTCGCCCTTTCCAGCTTTTTCTCGGCCTCGGAGACCGCGATCACCACGCTCTGGCCCTGGAAGGTCAAGGAGCTCGCCGAAGCCGAAGGGGGCAAGGGGCCGTTTAGCCTGCTCGAGCGCGACATCACCCGGTTTTTGACCACGATCCTGGTGGGCAACAACCTGGTGAACATCGCCGCCACCGCGCTGGTCACCGACCTCGCCACCAAGGCCTTCGGCTCCGCCGGGGTGGGGATCGCGACCGGGGTGATGACCTTCCTCGTGCTCTTCTTCGGCGAGATCACCCCGAAGTCGCTGGCGGTCCACCACGCCGACCGGCTCGCGAGGATCGTGGTGGGCCCGATCTACTGGCTCTCGGTCCTTCTCTACCCCGTCGGCCGGTTCTTTACCTGGGCCTCGACCCTGATCCTCCGGTCGCTTGGGCTCGAGCCCCGGAACGAGCCGCTCGTCACCGAGAACGAGCTCCGCATGATCCTGGCCGGCGCCGAGCGCTCGGGGGCGATCGAGGAGGCCGAGGAGGACATGATCCAGGGCGTCCTCGAGCTCGGCGAGACCCAGGTCAAGGAGATCATGGTCCCCCGGGTCGAGATGGTGGCGATCCGATCCGACGCGAGCCTCCGGGAGTTTTTGGACCTGGTGCGGGAACACCGCTTCTCCCGCTACCCGGTCTACCAGGAGAACATCGACCAAGTGGTGGGGATCGCCCTGGTCAAGGACCTGCTTGACTACGTGGACGACGGCAGGCTCGACGAGGTGCGGGTGGGGGCGCTGGCCCACGACCCCTACTTTGTGCCCGAGAGCATGCCGGTCTGGAACCTCCTCCTCGAGCTCCGGCGGCGGAAGATTCACATGGCGATCGTGGTGGACGAGTTCGGGGGTACCGCCGGGCTGGTGACGCTCGAGGACATCATCGAGGAGATCGTGGGCGAGATCTACGACGAAACCGACGAGCTCGAGCAGGCGATCCAGCCGCTCGCCGGCGGTGCCTACCTGATCGACGCCCAGACCCCGCTGGACGACGTCGCCGACGTACTCGGGATCGAGTTCCCCGAGGGGGAGTACGAGACCCTCTCGGGCTTCCTCTACGACCGCTTCGGCTACATCCCGAAAGAGGGGGAGGTGCTCGAGTACGGCGGCTGGCGTTTTCTCGTCACCGAAGCGGACGAGCGGAAGGTCGAGCTGGTTCGCGCCGAGCCCGCGCCCGCGGAGGAAGCAACCGATGAAGAGGAAGCTGATTGAGGCGGCGAAACGCGCCCAGCAAAACGCCTACGCCCCCTACTCGCACTTTCCCGTAGGGGCCGCCATCCGAACGCCTGGCGGTAAGATCTATAGCGGCGCCAACGTGGAAAACGGCGCCTTTCCCCTCACCCGCTGCGCCGAGCAGATCGCGGTGGGGGCGATGGTCACCGCGGGCGAGCGGGCGATCGCGGAGGTCGTGGTCTTTACGAGCTCCTCGCCCCCTGCGCCCCCTTGCGGCGCCTGCCGCCAGGTGCTGGCCGAGTTCGCGGCTCCCGAGACCCCGATCCTCTGCGTCAACGACCGCGGCGAGGAGCGCCGCTACACGCTCGGCGAGCTCCTGCCGGAGGCCTTCTCCTTAAGCTCGGCGACCAAGACGTAGCGAAAGCCCCGGAGCCGGACGTGGGATCGGAAGCCCCGCTCCTCCAGCATCGCTTGCAGGCGATTTGGAGGAAGGAAGCTCGCCGGCTCGCCCCAAAGCCGCTCCAAAAACCGCACCACCCGCCCGGGGAGCGGCCGGGGGTCGTAGTCGTAGACCCAGACCTTGCCGGAGGGGACGAGCACCCGGGCGACCCCATCGAGCGCCCGCCCCACATCCTCGAAATGGTGGAGGGCCTCGCCGATGGCCACCGCGTGGAAGTAGCCGTCCTCGAAGGGAAGCGCCTCGGCCCGGGCCCGCACGGCGCGAATCCCATCCTCAACGTAAGCGAGCATCCCCTCCGAGGGATCGGCGACCCAGAGCTCGAGGTCGGGCCGCGACGACCGAGCCCAGCTCGCCAACAGCCCGGTCCCCCCACCCAGGTCCAGGACGCGGGCACCGCCCGGGAGCCGGGTAACGAACGTATGGAAACTGCGCCGGACCCAGCGGGGATACAACCGGTGACCGTACCGCTGGAAGAACCCTCCGAGGCGGTCGAACCGCGATCCGCTCAATGCACCGTTCCCGCGAGCTCGAGCGCGAAGGTGCGTTCCAGCACCCCGGGTACCGCTAGCCGCACCGTTCCCCGGAGCCCGAAAGGAACTCCACCGGTAAGGGATCGGGCAGCCCCGGGTACCGCCGAGAGGGGCACCCGGAGCACGAAGGCGCCCGCCTCCTCCCCCGCCGGGGGAAGCCGGAGCGCGATCGGAGCCTCGCCGAGCCGCACACCCCCTAGCTCGGCAACGAGGTCACCTTCGAGCAAAAAGCCCACCGGCAGGGGATTTTCCGCCCGGTAGCGGACCCGAAACTCGAGGGCGCCAAAACCCAGCCGCACCTGGGCCGAGAGGGGGGTGACCCGGGGCGGCCGGAGGGCGAGCTCGAGCTTCACCCGATCTTCGAGCAAGGTGTAAGGGCCGAGCCAGATCCCCTGACCCAGGGCTTCTACCCGGAGCCTGCCCCCGATCCATAAGGGCAGGGTCTTTCCGGCAAGCAAATCGGCCGCGGTCGCCGCCGACCGCGCGAGGGTGGTCTCGACCCGTAGCGAGGCCCGCGCCTTTTCCCCTGCGGGAAGGGTCATCGCCGGGAGCTCAGCCGAGGTGCGTAGATCCCCGAGCTTTACCTTGAGCTCGCTTGCGAGCAGCGGCAGATCGAACGCGTTAGGGTTTAGGAGCTCGAGCTCAAGATCAAGCGCAAAACGATCGGCAAAGGGGTCGATCGCTACCAGTTCTACGCCCACCAAACGGGCCGCCGGCAGCGCCACCTGGCGACCCATCGGAGCGCAGGCCGCCATCAAGAAAAGAACCGCCGCCCCCAAAAGCCAGACCCGTACCTTCATCCCTGCCTCCATCCGCCCCATTTTAGGGCTGGGCTAGGGGGTGAGGCCGTCCTCCCGCGCCGCCTCCAAAAGGGGCAGGAACCGCGGCCAAAGCGGGCTCTCCTCGGGAAGCGGGGGCCTCGGCGCCCCTACCGGGAAGCCGAGGTGGCGCATCGCCTGCTTCAAAAGCACCACGCCCCCGGCCCCGAGCATCCGGGCCAGGGGGTCGAGCCGGTTTTGAAGCCGCACCGCCTCAGCCAGGTCCCCCCGGCGGTAGGCCTCGAAGATCCCGCGCACGAGACGGGGCACCAGGTTGGCCGCGGCCAGGATGCCCCCCTCGGCGCCGTGGAGGAGGCTCGCCAGGAAGACGACCGCGCTCCCGGTGAAGACCCGAAGCTGGATGCCCTCCGCCTGGTAGTAGGCGAAGCGCGCGAGCTCGCCGCTTGAGTCCTTGATCCCCTGGACCCCCGGCACCTCGGCGAGGCGCTTGACCCAGGGAAGGGGGAGCTCGGTGCGGGTGAGGCTCGGCACGTGGTAGACGAAGACCGGGTGCACCCGGGCGAGGGCCTCGAAGTAGCGAAGGGCGGCGGATTCGTCCAGGGCGGCGAAGAAAAAGCGCGGCAGGTAGGCGAGGCCGGCGATCGCCCCCGCGTCCCGGGCCGCTTCCTGGTGGTAAAGGGCCTGGGGGGTGCTCTCATCCCCCACGCCGACGAGGAAGGGCTTCGGGGGGCGGATCCGGGCAAGCCCCGCCCGGCGCTCCTCGGGGAGGAGCAGGGGGGCCTCGCCGTTCGAGCCGAAGACCAAGAACCCGTCCACCTCGGGGGCGAGCCGGTCCATCACCGCCTGGTAGGCCCCCCAGTCGGGGCGACCGGAGGGGTCCATGGGGGTGGGCAGCGCGGGCAGGATCACCGGCGCCCCCCGCGAAGGGCGAGGGCAAGCCCCGCCAGGTTCAAGAGATAGGCCCCGGCGAGGAGAACGAGCCCCTCACCGCGTCCCGTCCAGGCCGCCCAGGCGCCCCCGAGCGCGAGGGCAAAGAGCAGGAGGCCCACCCCCCAGGCGAACCAAAAAAGCCCGGGCAAAAGCGCCGAAAGCAGGTAGACCGCTGCCCCCGGGGGCCGCGGCTCCCCGCGGAGCAAGGTCCAAAGGGCATGCAGGAAAAGGACGAGGAAAACCCCCAGGTAGAGGAAGCGTAGCGGCGGACTCCCAACGAGCTGGGTAAGGGCGGGAAAGGGACGGGCGAGGAGGTCCCGGGAGAGGGCGAGCGCGAAGGTGAGCTCGAGCTCCCGCGCGCTCGGGACCAAGGGACGGCTCCCAAGGGCCTCCCGGTAGACCGCGCTCCAGGGGTCGCCCCCGATCCCGATCCCCTCGTTTGCCGCACCGCTTTGACCATCGAAGGCGAGCGCCCGGGCAGGCTCCCCGGCGGCAAGGAGGAGGGGGGCCGAGGGCGCTTTCCCCTTCCCGGCAAGGAGCGCCTCCCGCTCCGGCCCCTCGGGCAGGGCTCGGATCGCCTCCCGGGCCGCTTGGGTATCGAGCGTGCCCCGGTCCAGGGCGAAAAGCCGCAAATCCGCCCCGCGGGCAATGCCGTAGCCGAG
>Ga0256839_1002826_pt1 | contig 18780 bp, 17 predicted proteins | sample 354166metaG_FD_185968 | JGI IMG/M metagenome (GOLD analysis project Ga0256839, IMG submission 185968) | Hydrothermal vent microbial communities from Mid Atlantic Ridge, Atlantic Ocean - 354-166 | ecosystem: Environmental > Aquatic > Marine > Hydrothermal vents | place: Atlantic Ocean: Mid... | reverse complement strand
ACCGAAAGATTTCTCCCTCCGGTCGAAATGACATATACGGGCATTTTCACACTTTTGCAAGAGGCTCAGGCGATGGGATATGTCCCTGTTGCAGGACTTAACGGAGAGTGAAGTTCAAAAAGACGGCCATATGCCGTGCGGAATATGTCCCGGAGGTATCGCGGATAAAGCTTTTCCGCCGGACTCTCCTGCCTGCGGGCGGTGGTTTTATGCAACTGTAAGGTAAATAAACCGGTACGGCTGAACTCTTACGGCTTATGAAGAAATATGAAAATATTGCAAAGGCATTTTATGACATAGGTAAATATGCCTTTACCGCCTTAATCGTGGGACAATTTCTTTCGGAAAAATTCAATCTGTTTGCAACGCTGTCTGGGATAGCCTTTTCAGTTATATCCTTCAGTACAGCCATAATGCTTGAGAAAATTAAGGAGGACTAAGATGAACGGCTTGGCCATTGTATTTTTATTGGGCATTGTGATGGTTCTCGGCATCTATTTTTTCATTAGAAGATCAGAGAAAAAACACAAGCATACTCATTAATGATTGATTGATTCCCTGTGCTGCTTACCTTCACTTATAGCAGTTGTTGGTTTGATTTATGTGCAACCCGAACAGAGCGATTCTTAAACCTGACTTGCAGGGCAAATCCTTCAGGGTCGCTTATAAAGCAGACGCATAAGCCAGGAAGCATGTTGTAATTATTTGGATTAGCTCCCCCGGCTCTCTTTAACCTGAGAGGGGAGGTGTAATATACCTTGAATGTTGTATAAGCGGGCAGGGGAGTGCGCAGGCGATGTTTTTATGCAGATGTAAGGTTGATATGAGGCTCTTGCAAAAGTCGTCTCCCTGTCACCTGCAACGGAGAGAGAGGTCTTATAACTCACCGCTGCCGAAAGATTTCTCCCTCCGGTCGAAATGACATATACAAGCATTTTCATACTTTTGCAAGAGGCTCGAATATATTATTTTTTGAAAATCCCCCCTTGCCGGAGGGGGTAACCGAGTAGTGACGGTTTTATAAAGTCGCAAAGGGAGGGAAAGCATGCCGTACCGGATAGAGTTCAACATGTCCCTTGACTGCATAGACAGGGATGAACTGTTGGAGCGCATAAACGGAAGCCCGGATTTTGTGCTTGTCGACACCATCGGGAAGTATGAAGGCAACAGATATAAGATCAAAGGCGCCAGAACCATTCCGTATCCGGAGGTTGTGGACAGGAGGGAGGAATTAAGGCATTTTGATGAAATCATCATCTACTGCAAACACAAAGACTGCAGCGCCTCCAAGAAGGTCGCCCTTGCCCTGAAACTGCTGAACATTCCGAATGTGAAGGTTTACGAGGGAGGGATTGATGAATGGACCGCCCACAACCTCCCTGTTGAGGAGGAGTGAGTTTTTCCAACGGACGCGTGTGGCATTCAGCCTTTACGGGGCCTTACGGGATCTCCGAACATGAACTTGCAGCAGCCCAGATCCAGCACCCGGTTGTCTTCGGACAGATGGGACCTTAAATCCTTTGTTATATGGTATATCCTGTGAATCCCCTCTTTCCTTTTTTTGACCAGTCCGTTTGCCTCCAGTATCCTGAGGTGTTTCGACATGTTGTACATCTGTATGCCGAGGCTTTTTGACAAATCCTGCACCGTGGCCTCTTTTTTCAGAAGCTCGTGGATGATCTGCAGGCGGTTTTCATCCGCCAGGGCTTTTAAGATTGTCGTCCAGCTGAAGTGGGATTCCGGCCCCGGATTTTCCGGCTGTCGTGCCATGTATTAGTATATGTTCTTTCCGGGAGAAAAACAAGAATCCTCTCTTCTTCCGCGCTTGCCGTGAGAGACTCTGTTTATGCCTTTTCCCGGGTGTCTTTTCATGTCTGTTTTTATTATAATCACATGGTTGAAAAAATCAAATAAATTAACAAGTAACAATCATTCCCGAAAATTGCTGTTGCCCTAAAATCGGCAGTATGTTATAATTCGCCGATACGTCTCGATTCTTGCTGATTCAATTACTTTAAAAAAACAGGGATTATTCACAAATGCTGCTTTATTTGTTTCTGGCGGTCTACTTTTTTATTCTGATTGCGGTCTTCATATATGCTTCACACCGCTATTACATGATATACCTCTATTACAGGCATCAGAAAGACAAACCTGTACTCAAGGAAAGATTGAAGAAACTGCCGCGTATCACGATTCAACTGCCGGTATACAATGAAGTCTACGTGGTAAAACGGCTGATCACCGCGGCCTGCAACCTTGATTATCCGAAGGAACTGCTTGACATACAGGTGCTTGATGACTCAACCGATGAAACAACGGCCGCGGCGCGGCAGTGCGTGAGTGAGTTCAGGGAAAGGGGATTCGATATTCATCATATACACCGCACCAACAGGGAAGGCTTTAAAGGCGGGGCGCTGGCAAACGGGTTGAAATACGCAAAGGGTGAATTCATCGCCGTGTTTGATGCGGATTTTGTCCCCCGGAAGGATATGTTGCAAAAGACAATACATTTTTTTGCAGACAGGTCCGTGGGCATGGTCCAGACGAGGTGGAGTTACCTGAACAGGAAATATTCGTTTCTCACAAAGATACAGGCTATCATGCTTGACGGCCACTTTGTAATAGAGCATACCGCAAGGAACTGGTCCGGCAGGTTTTTCAATTTCAACGGTACGGCTGGCATATGGAGAAGGGAGGCCATAGAGACCGCGGGAGGATGGCATCATGACACCCTTACGGAGGATCTGGACCTGAGCTACAGGTCGCAGTTGAAAGGATGGAAGTTTATATTCCTGAAAGACGAGCTGTCGCCGTCTGAAATACCGGTTGAGATCAACGGATTCAAGAGCCAGCAGCACAGGTGGGCGAAGGGTTCCATACAGACGGCCAAGAAGCTGCTTCCCCGGATTCTCAGAAGCAACCTTCCCCTGAAGGTGAAGGTTGAGGCATTTTTCCACCTGACAAACAATGTTTCATATCTGCTGATGCTGCTGCTGTCCATCCTGATTTACCCCTCCATGGTCGCAAGGATAAACATCGGGTGGTTCCAGATGCTGGTGACCGACGTCCCTTTCCTGCTGGTGGCCACGATAGGTATATCCTTTTTTTATCTCTGTTCCCAGAAAGAGGCGTACAGGGACTGGAAATCAAGGCTGTTTTACCTGCCCATGCTGATGTCGCTCGGGATAGGACTCACGGTCAGCAATTCAAAGGCCGTGCTGGAGGCGGTGTTCAACAGACAGACGGAGTTCAAACGCACGCCGAAGTACAGGATCGAGAACAAGAAGGATAAATGGGCCGGCAAGAAATACGGGGGGGGGATAACCATCCTCGTGATCTTTGAGCTGCTGCTCGGCATCTATTTTGCGTTCAATATTTACTTTGCATATATAAATGAAATTTACGTGTCGATTCCTTTTCTCATGATTTTCATGGTCGGTTTTTTTTATGTTGCTTTTTTATCTCTCATTCAGGTAATATGGAAAGGTATTTTTTCAAACCCGATTATACGGCACTTCAGTTCCAAGAGAAACAGGGAAGACGCTATTGCAGCATAGGAGCAAACCATCTGAATTATTTTTAAATAAGAGACTCTTGCAAAAGTGTGGAAATGTCTGTATATGTCATGTCGACCGAAGGGAGAAATCTTTTGGCAGCGGTGAGTTATAAAGACCTCTCTCTCCGTTCGAGGTGACAGGGAGACGACTTTTGCAAGAGCCTCATAATTTAATTTCAAAGAAAAGGAGAAGCGCCATGAGAAAAAAAAGATTGATGATTTTATTAATCGTTGCGGTAACCAGCATCTTTTTATCCAGCCAGGCTTTTTCAGCGTGGACACAGCCGAAAGGCCATTCCTACAATCAGCTGACACTGAGCTATTATAAAACCGTGAAGAAATTCACAACCATAGAGAGGGACGAGGACAAGCGCGTCACCTCCACGACGGCGCGGCCCTACGTGGATGAACAGGAGGAGTTCACATCCACAAAGCTGACCTATTACGGTGAATACGGCATCACGGACACACTGACGGTGACCGCTTCCATCCCGTATGACTGGCAGAGATCCAATGATACAATGAAATATGCGGGGGAAGACGGTCCGAGCGGGATCGGAGACATAAATATCGGCCTGAGGCACAAACTGCTGGACAATCTCCTCGGTACCGGGGCGCTGATGTCCGTTGAGGGGACACTCAAGATCCCCGAGGCATATGATTACGGGTATCCGTTTACCGACCTCAGTCTCGGCCTGGGACAGTATGACTTTACACTGGCTCTCGTGTTCGGCAAGGCCTTTTCCAAGGGATACGGCGTGCTTAACGTCGGTTACATGTATGCCTTTGAGAACACCGAATATGACCCTGTAACATTCAAGCCCTCCGACCAGATTAAAGTCACGCTGGTCCGTGAATATCCCATCACGCCTAAACTTGCGGTAAGGGGCGTGCTGAGCTGGATAAGGTCGGTTGGAAACGCAGAGGTTTCCGATGAGCTCATAAACGCAAGTTATGAATACGGCGGTGTTGCATCAAACGGAGACGCCGTGATCATAAAAGAGACGCTGGTACTCGAGCCGAATGACCTGAACGGAGGCATTGCCCTTGTAGTCAAGATAAATCCGAAGATGCAGACGGTGCTTTCATACAACCGGGATCTGGCCGGAGCCGGTATCTTCAGCACCAGCAATACCGGCCTTGGCGACAACCTCGGCATAGCATTCGTTTACATGCATTAACCGGTCGTAGTGTAGCATTACTGATATAAATCAATCCCCCCTTGCAGGGCAGGCAAGGGGGGGATTGGCCATTTTTCGACTTCCCCGGAGACTCAAAGAAGATCAGGCTGGCGGCTTGCCTGTTTCATCCCAAAGGGTGCATGCGGATCAAGAAAAAATTCCTGTTTCAGGTTGCGGCGCTTCTCCTCCTGTCGGTGTTGTCTCTCTACATCTATGAGAACAGGTTCGCCCTGACGGCCGTCTTCTACCAGACCATCAGCTCGCCTGAAGAAGCAATAAACAAATACAGGGAGGCTGTTGAAGCAAATCCTGAAGATGTCTACTCTCTTTATAATCTCGCCCTGATGTATAAGGACAGGGGGGAGCTTGACATGGCCGCGGAAGTATATGAAAAGCTGCTGACCGTATCACCCGGCCATCCCTACGCCTATTTTGACCTGGGGTATATTTATATGAAAAAGGGGAAGTACGACAAGGCCACGGCATTGCTCCTGAAGGCGGTGGAGATGGATCCCGGCAATATTCATGCACACCAGACGCTCGGCAATATCTACAAGGAAAGAGGCAGATATGAAGAGGCCCTGGCGGAGTACAACAAGGTCCTGCAGATAGAACCGGCGAACCGCTATGCGTTGTGGGACATTGCCGAGGTTTATGAGAAGATGGGGCTCAGGGACAAGGCGGAGGAACAGTTCAGGTATTATCACGAGATGACGGACTGCAGTCTGAAGAGACTATGGAACTGTTTTGATTGATGTTGCGTAAGCCGGCAGGGGAGTCCGCCGTGAAACCTGCCGGACTCCCCTGCCCGCAGGCGGTGTTTTTATGCAACTGCAAGGTAAACAGGCAGTGGTATTTTATGCCACTGTAGGGTTTTGATCAAGAATACGGCGGCATATATAATAATCAATCTCATCCTCTTTTCTTCGTGGTATATCCTGTTGTTCAGGAAAAAGAGGCTCATCGGGTTTGCGGACAGGGTGATCGGAGCCTTTGTCCTGTACCTGGCGCAGATAACGGCCACGGAGATGCTTCTGGGCATCGTATTCAGGCAGCTCTTTGCAATCCCGCTTTTCCTGCTTAATATTTCGATGTCTCTGACCGTGCTGGTGCTGGCCCTGCCGCCCCGGAGAAGTGATTCTTTTGCAGCCGGTAATAGTATCGGGTCTTTTTTAAGGTCCGTCCTCAGCGAGATAAGGTCCGGGACATCCATGGCAGCCGGAATAATCCGGAACGACCGGATACTGTTATTGATTTCCGGCCTTTCCGGCCTGACCGTTGCCTGGATAGTATTTACAGGGTATCTCTTTCCGCCGTATGCATGGGATGCTCTCTGGTATCACCTCCCGATCGCCGGTTATATCATGCAGGACGGCGCCATCCGGGAAGTGTCCAACCACTCGTTCATCAATCAGTTCATCAATATCTTTCCCAAGAATATGGAGCTTTTTTTCATATGGAATATCATCTTCCTGCAGAATGACGCGATAGTGGATTTGAGCCAGTTGCCTTTTGCAATAACCGGGGCGCTTGCGGTATACAGTATCGCCGTCAAGCTGGGTGTCAGGGCAAGGTATGCCGTTTACTCTTCCCTGCTCTTCTTTTTCACCCCCGTGATAATCCTCCAGTCCACGACGAACTATGTGGATGTCGCGGTGTCCGCCCTGTTCATAATCGCCGTCAATTTCCTGGTTCACGGCAATCCGGCCCGCCTGACCGCCTCCACCGTATTGGGAAGGGGAACCGAACTATCAGGACAAAAGAAGATTCAGACCGTGCTTGCCGGGCTGGCGACAGGCATACTGCTCGGCACGAAAGGCTCGGGGCCCCTGTTTGTGATCATATTATCCGCTGCGGTTCTGATACGGGATATGAGGGGATATCGCCCGGTATCCGGGGAAGGCCTCCGGGGAACGTGTCGTACAATAAGAAAGAGCTTCAATATCTATGCCGTCCGGTTTCTGCTTCCAGTGTTGTTTCTGGGGGCATACTGGTATGTGAAGAACTGGGTGTTGTACGGCAACCCCGTGTATCCCATGGAGATAACCATATTCAACATCACTGTCTTTAAGGGACTGTACAGCGGGATGGTGGAGTCCGCTCCACGGGTTATCAATCAGTTGAGCCCCGCACTGAGGCCCCTTTATGTATGGCTGGAGAATGTCGGGTATTATCTCTATGACTCCAAGCTGGGGGGGCTTGGTCCCGTATGGTTCATCCTGTTTCTGCCCGGTGTAATGTTTTCCGTGGGTTATGCGCTGATAAGAAAGAGGAATGATTACCTCGCGGTATGTGTAATCTTCGCCGCGGCCTTTCTCATGTACCCGAGAAACTGGAATCCGAGGTATGTTATCTTTGTTACCGGCCTTGGTGCGCTTTCCTTCGGGCTGGTGATGGAATATTTTCACAAAAGGGCAAATCTATTGAGACTGATTGCCCTGTCCCTGGCGGGGTATGTGTTTCTTACTGCAAATTCACCGGGTATCACCCCTGAGAAGGTCAGGGAGTTCATTCACCTGCCCCCGTCCGGGCGGACAATAGCCCGGCAGGCCCCTTTCATAATAGACTTGTACGCGCGGCAGGAATATGGATACTGGACGTGGATAAGTGATAATATATTGAAAGGCGACACGCTTGCCTATACCTTTGAGCCGCTGTTTCTTTCCCCATTGTGGAACAGGGCGTTTTCAAACAGGATAGCCTATGTCGGATCAGGCAATTACGAGGAATGGCTGAGGGATTTGGAGAACAGCAACGCCACATATGTGTTATTCAGGCGGTACTCGCGGGAAGACAAGTGGGTTGCAATGGAAAGACAGCGGGCATCCCGTGCCGGACTGAAAGAGAGATTCAGGGTTGTCTATGCCGATGAAAACTACAAGATAGCGAGAGTGCAAGGGGAATGAAGACGGAAAGAAGAAAAGACCTTTTTTTCATCCTGTATATCACGGCCGTGATTATAATGGCTGTGATATATTTCACAGTGCCTGAAAGGGCGGCGTTTCTGGAGAATCAGTTTAAATGGTGGGGCCAGGTGCTGGATATCATAAGGGGAGGGAGGTAATCCGGAAGAGAGGAAGCCATGCTGAACGGCAAGAGGATAGCGGTGATCATACCGGCGCTTAATGAAGAGAAGACACTGCCGCGTGTCCTGGACGACATACGGAGGGACCTCGTGGATGATGTGGTGATCGTGGACAACGGCAGCAGCGACAGGACACCCTTTATAGCGCGCGAGAAGGGAGCGACTCTGCTTTTTGAGGCGAGAAAGGGCTACGGCTACCCATGCCTTAAGGGAATTGAGTATCTTAAGACAAAAAAACCCGATATCGTCGTATTTGTGGACGGCAATTACAGCGACCATCCCGACGAGATAATCAGGCTGGTTGAGCCCGTGGTCCGCGAGGATTACGACCTTGTTCTCGGCTCGAGGATCATGGGACGCGTCGAGAAAGGCGCGCTCCGCGTGCCCGTGCGTTTCGGCAATCTCCTGGCCACGGTTCTGATCAGGTTGCTCTATGGATTCAGGTACACTGATATCGGACCTTTCAGGGCCATAAAGTTTGACCGGTTGCTGGACCTTGAAATGAAGGACAACTACGGATGGACGGTCGAGATGCAGGTGAAGGCCGTCAAGAAAGGCTACAGGATCAAAGAGGTCCCGGTCAGCTACCGCATGGGCACGGGAAAGTCGAAGATCACGGGGAATATAAAGGGTATAGCGGTAGTCGGGTACAGAATATTGTACGCGGTATTCGGAAACCTGTGAATCCGTTGCAAAAGTGTGAAAATGCCTGCATATGTCATTTCGACCGGAGGGGGAATTTTTCCGGCAAGGACTTTTGCAAGGGCCTCCTGTTTTAACCTTAATGTTGCATAAGCGGGCAGGCGACGTTTTTATGCAACTGTAAGGTTATTAATAAGAGCGCGGCACGATTTTCAGAAATCTTCTCTTGCCCACTTTCAGGAGGTGCTCGCCCGGCGGGAGTTTCCTGCCGGGTTCCGTCCATTTCTCCCCGTCCACCTTCACACCGCCCTGTTTTATGAGCCGTATACCTTCACCTGTGCTTTTGACCAGGCCGGAGAGTTTCATTATCCCCGGAAGCCATGTGTCCGCGTCTTGCGCGTCAAGTCTGAAGACGGGGAGGTCATCCGGCAGGCCCTTTTTCCTGAATATATTCTCAAATTCCTCTTTCGCCTTTACCGCCGCGTCCCTGCCCCAGTACCTCTGAACTATCTCGAATGCGAGGTTCTTTTTACATTCCATGGGGTGCAGGGAGTTGTTTTCGAGGCCGTTCCTCAGGTCATTCAGCTCATCCGGGGAGATACGGCTGAGCAGCTCGTAGTATCTGACCATCAGGCCGTCGTTGATGGACATTATCTTGCCGAACATTTCCCCCGGCGGATCCGTAACCCCTATGTAGTTGCCGAGGCTCTTGCTCATCTTGTTGACGCCGTCGAGGCCTTCAAGCAGGGGCATCATGATCACGACCTGCTCCTTCATGCCCATTTTCCTCTGCATGCTTCTTCCCATGAGCAGGTTGAATCTCTGGTCGGTGCCGCCGAGCTCGACGTCCGACCTGAGAACAACAGAGTCATATGCCTGGAGCAGCGGGTAGTAGAATTCAAGTATACTGATATCCTGCCCGTTCCGGAATCTCTTTTTGAAGTCTTCACGCTCCAGCATCCTTGCCACCGTCTGCATGGAACCCAACCTCGCAAACTCCATTATATCCATGGAAGCGAACCATTCGCTGTTGAATCTCACCTGTGTCTTCCGGGGATCGAGTATCCTGAAGACCTGTTTTTTATAGGTCCCGGCATTCCTGAGCACCTCTTCCCTGCTCAGGGGTTTTCTCATCTCCGACTTGCCGGTGGGATCTCCTATCATCCCCGTAAAATCCCCTATGATAAATATCGCCTCGTGCCCCAGTTCCTGGAACTGGCGCATTTTCTCAAGGAGCACGGTGTGCCCCAGGTGGATATCCGGCGCGGACGGATCAAAACCGGCCTTTATCTTCAGGGGGGTGCCGCTCCCGTAAGAGTGCCGGAGCAGCCCTATCAGCTCCTCTTCAACCAGTATCTCCGCGGTGCCGGCCTTGATACGCCTGAGCTGTTCTTCGGGTTTTAACATACTCATGACATTGAAAGGATACAGGATTTCCCGTACAAGATGCAAGATGAGAGGAGAAGGTTTACCTGTACACCCTCTTTATCCTCCGGCCGATGGATGTGAGGACTTCGTACGTAATAGTGCCGGTCCTGCGCGCGATCTCCTCCGCGGTGATTTCTTCTTCACCCTGCCGGCCCATCAGCACCACCTCCGACCCGTAACCGACATCCGGAATATGTGAGACATCCACCATTATTGTGTCCATACAGACCCTTCCGGCTACGGGGGCGCGTTTCCCGTTGATAAGCACCTCGCCGGAATTGGAAAGCTTTCTGCTGTATCCGTCCGCATACCCGACCGGGATTGTCGCTATGATGCTTTCCCTTTCCGTGATAAACGTCCTGCCGTAGCTTACCGGCGTACCCCGCGGGACTTTTTTCAGCATCAGGATGCCGCTCTTCAGGCTCAGTACAGGCTCAAGGCCGTCGGCGGCCGGATAAGAGTAACCATAAAGCATAATACCCGGTCTTACCATGTCGAGATGGGCGGCCGGCATGCTCATCACAGCGGCGCTGTTTGCCATGTGATAATATTTGAAGGTGATTTTCTTCCGTCTCAGTTCATCGCTGAGAGATAGGAAGTCCTGCAACTGGCGGTTTGCGAATTCCTTGTCTTCAAGGTCTGCATCCGAAAAATGGCTCATCAGCCCTTCAAGGCGTATATTTTTGAGGCGTGCTATTTCGGGTATGTCCCTGAGCGCCCGGGCCGTATCAAATCCGACACGGGTCATCCCCGTGTCTATTTTGATATGGATTGCAATCAGGCGGTTGCGCCTGCGGGCCTCTGCGGAAAACCTTTCGGCAGTGACGAAGTCGAAAACCACTGGTGTAAGATTGTACCTGAAGTACGCATCAATGTTGTCCCTGTCGAAAAAGACAACTATGGGTGCGGTTATGCCGGATTCCCTCAGTGCCACGGCCTCGCCTGTAAAGGCCGTCCCGAGAACGGAGACGCCTTCTTTTACCAGGTGTTTCGATACGGCTACTGCTCCGTGCCCGTAAGCATCGGCCTTTACAACAGCCAGTATGCTGCTGCCGTCGCCCGTTTTTTCCCTTGCAACCCTGAGGTTGCGGGACAGGGCATTGAGATCGATTTCGGCAAAGGATTTATGCAGTTTCACTTACGGCCGGTTTTCCTTGCCCTCACCGGATTCCCCGGGCTTTTTACCCGGTGTCACATCAATCTCAGAGGGTTCGGATGTGGATTTTTTGAAATTCCTGATAGCCTCTCCAATACCCCTGCCGATCTCGGGTAATCTTGACGCGCCGAAAAGAATCACGACGATTACCAGGATGATAATCAGCTCTGTTGCTCCAAGACCGAACATCTCACCCTCCTTTCCGCTTTTCTTTCAAGTTAACCTTACAGTTGCATAAAACCACCGCCTGCGGGCGGGAGAGCCGGAGGTTTTACGGCGGGCTCTCCCGCTGCCTTATGCAACATTAAGGTTTGTCTTCGGGCCGCAAATAAACGTCGACATCTTCAGGGGTATTGAGATTTATAAATGACAGCCCCTCAGGGTCGATCCCTTTTATTTCCGCCCGTGGAATATATTGTACCCTTTTATTGTTTAAAAAATCTTTCAGGCTCTTTTTCCCCGACAGGAGGGCCTTCTCCATGGAGGGCAGCAGCCTTCCAGAATAAAAGGCAAAGAGCGGCTCTGCAGAGCTTCGTGCGCGGGAGGACTTCGGAACCACGGCATCATAACCGTCCCTTTTCGACGCCATATACTCTATGACCGCCCCGTTCACAAAAGGCATGTCGCAGGCGGATATGAAAACCCAGGGAACCGAAGAATTTAAAAGGGCGGTGAAGACACCGGTCATGGGGCCCCTTGTATCATAAATATCGGCAAGCAGCGTGACACCGGGATAGAGGTAGAGTTCCGGCCTGTGCGTGACGATAGAGACCTCGCTGAAGAGCCGTTTCATGATGCGGAGGTTTCTCTCTATAATCCTCTGCCCCCCGACCCGGATAAAGGCCTTCGGCACGGGCATCCTCCTGTTTTCACCTCCGGCAAGGATTGCAGCCGAACAGTCTTTAAGAGAGCCATCCATTAATCAAACCCGTCTCCTTGTACGTTAACCTTACAGTTGCATAAAACCACCGCCGGCCCGCTTATGCAACATTAAGGTTCACTTATTTTATCACAGTCAACCTTACAGTTGCATAAAACCACCGCCCGCGGCAATCGAATCAGGGCGCGCCCTTACTGCAAATTTCTTGACAAAAATTTCCCATTATGATTATCTAAGAAAGTTTTTCAAAACAACTCCAGGATCATACAGTCAAGAAGAAACGGGATGAATTGGCTGCAAAGCCGGATTGCAAAAAATCATATCATTAACGGCAGTGTTTTGCTTCTGCCGGACATTTGCCGGGGTGTTTGATATATGCCGGTTAAAAACGCTTCCGGGTTCAAGGTGCAGAGTTCGTAAGGTGAAAAGACAAAGCAGACAAAGACCGGCATAGAGACTTTCGGAGACCCCGGGTGGCATGGAACGGATACGTGCCCCCCGATATTAATCCCGGAACAGCGTTACCGGCCTTGTAAAAAAACAAGGAAATCCTTAAATTAAAATATGCGGAAAGTGAGTGTTCAGTGTCTTTAGGAGAGAATAATGGAAAGAAAGGTCAATAAATTACTGGTTGCAAACCGGGGTGTGCCGGCAGTGAGGGTCATGCTTACATGCAGGGACAGAAAGATCAGGACCACCGCGGTTTACAGCACCCCCGACCGTCTTGCCCATCATGTGTTTATGGCTGATTCAGCAGTGCATATCGGCGAGGCTCCTCCTGTGGAATCCTATCTGAATATGGAACATATGATCAACGCCGCCCTTCAAACCGGATCTGATGCAATCCATCCGGGCTGGGGCTTCCTTGCGGAGAATGGAGATTTTGCCCGCATGGTGATGGATGCGGGCCTCACCTGGATAGGACCTCCGCCGGAAGTCATCAGATTGATGGGGGACAAGATAGAGGCGAAAAAGATTGCTGCGAGAGCTGATGTGCCCACTATTCCCGGCATCAGCGACGTAAAGGATGTCAAGGAGATAAAAAAGTGGTTGAATGAGGCGGATGTGAATTTCCCTGTCATGATAAAGGCGGCGGCAGGCGGGGGTGGAAGGGGCATGTTTAAGGTCGAAAGCGAGGATGGACTGGCCACTGCTTTTTCCCAGGCCAGATCCGAGGCAATGAAGGCCTTTGGCGACGACACTGTACTTGTTGAGAAATACATTGAATCCGGAAGGCATATCGAAGTGCAGGTTGTGGCTGATGAACATGGTAATGTTGTTCATCTTTTTGAGAGGGAATGTACCATACAGAGACGGAACCAGAAGATTATAGAGGAGGCCCCTTCACCCACACTGAATGCCGACCTTCGGAATGAGATATGTCTTACCGCTGTCAGACTCATGAGAGAGATTGGGTACAGGTCTGCCGGAACTATCGAGTTCATCTTTGATTCCGTCACAAAGAAATTCTATTTTCTTGAAGTGAATACGCGTCTACAGGTAGAGCACGGCATTACCGAACTTATTACAGGTCTGGATATCGTGGGGATAATGCTTGATGTTGCCACGGGAAAGAAACTGCCTTTCAAACAGCCGGATATTCACCCCAACAGATGGGCGCTTGAGGTCCGCCTCAACGCAGAGGATCCCAGGAGCTTCAGCCCTTCTTTCGGGACGGTGACGCGCCTTCAGATCCCGCAGGGGCCGAATGTGAGGGTATCGTCAGGCGTTTATGAGGGAGATGACGTCCCGCCCTATTATGATTCCCTGTTCATGCTCCTGATGACTGCAGGGGCTGACAGGCAGGACGCCATCAGGGTCATGGACAGGGCGCTCGGCAGGAACCTGAGAGTGGAAGGGATCAAGTCGCTCCAGCCTCTGCTCCTCAGCATTATAAGGCATCCCGCCTTTATCGCCGGGGAGTTTTCCACACGGTTTCTTGAAGAACACCATGATGAGCTTGTATCGATGTTTGTAGAGAAGAACAGCGAAGACGAGGTGCTCAAGATAGCAAAATATGTTGCGGAAATCTCCGCCCTGGGCCCGCAGGGATGGATGTGAGAACAGAAATGAAAAATTCAAAATTCAAAACTCAAAACACAGGGAATGAAACAGAAAACTATGTCCTTGTAAAACCCGGCATGTCCCCGAAGGAAATAGTTGATAAGGTGCGCTCAAGTGCAAAGGTCTTTCTGTCTTCCACGGGAATGCGTGATGCAGGGCAGTCCGATTACAAAAACCGGCACCGCATTTACGACCTTTCCACCCTTGCCCCTTATTACAACAACATGGGACTTTTCAGCGCCGAATGCCATGGGGGCGCGAGATGGCATGTGGGGGTTATGAACAGGAGAGAAAGTCCTTTCGAGGAGATAGCGATCCTGCGGGAGCTTATGCCGGATGTGCTGCTGCAGACCCTTATCAGAGAGACAAACCTGTGGGGATACAGGCCCTATCCGAAGAATGTGATTGAGTATGTTGTATCCCGCATTGACATTGATGTATGGAGATGTTTTTCCTTTCTGAATGACGTAAGGAATATGCGTGCAGTGGCAGAGGTGGTAATGAAGAGGGGAAGGCTGTTTCAGCCCGCCATCTCATTTACAGTTGCTGAATGGGCAACAAATAAGTACTATCTGGGCGTTGTCAGGGATATTGTCGATCTCTGCGGAGGTACAGATGAGATTATCGTCTGTATCAAAGATATGGCCGGTGTGGGAAGCATCAAGCAGATCGGCACACTCGTCGACTCCATCAAACAGGCTTATCCGGAAATCGTCCTCCAGTATCACAGGCATATAACGGACGGTCTTGCCATGCCGGCTCTTTTGGCCGCGGCGCAGGCCGGGACGAAGATATTCGACGTGGAAGAAGACTCTCTGGTGCGTTTTTACGGGCAGTCCCCCATCCTCGGTGTTCAGGCTTATTTTGAAGAATCGGGCATATCCGTTCATCTCAACAGGAAAGATGCTGAGGCGGCTGTTCAGAAAGTCCGTGAATGGATAGGTCACTATGAGTGGGCTGAATCCCCCTTTAAAGGATATGACCACACCGTCACTTCACACAAGATGCCGGGAGGGGCCTTCCCGAGCTCCTTTGAGCAGGCGGAAAAGGGTGAATTCCTTCATCTTATGCCCGCCGTTTTAAAGGTGATGTCCCTTTATAACAAGATTATTCACTATTTCGACGTTACACCCGGCTCGCAGATTACATGGGTCACGTGCAGCGGAATAGTAAACTGGTATGCCAAAGAAAGAGGAGAAGCTGGGGTAAATCACCTTATTGAACTTCTTGTGAAGTTCATTGATGAAAAAGGGCTGAACCTTGATTCGATGAAAAAGGAAGAGCAGGCGGAGATACTCGGTCTTTTCAGAAACGCGCCGGGTGACTTTAAAAATCTGCTTGTCGGCAGTTACGGAAAGCTTCCCATGGGCTGGCCGCCCGGGTGGGTATACAGGAGTGCTTTCGGCGAAGAGTGGGAGGACAGGATCAGGGAGAGAAGAGAACTCTCTCCTCTGGACGTGCTGGAAGATGATGACCTTGTCAAGCTGAGGAAAGACATGTCCGAAGCCATCGGCAGGGCCCCTTCCGAAGAGGAGTTTATTCTTTATCTCATGCATCCCAAAGATGCCGTACAGTTTATCGAATTTCGTGACAAATACGGCGAGGCGCCGCTTGTGCTCCCGACAGATGTATGGAGAGAGGGACTGAAAAAGCCGGGGGACAGGGTTGAATTTGAGCTCTGGGGGAAACCATACTGCATTGAGCTTGTGTCAATGGGAAGCGAGCATGAGGGAGTAATCCATGTTGTAATGAAGGTAAACAACAAAACAAGGGTTTATACCGTTGAGACTCCAAGGGCCAAAAAAATCGAGATCAGGATGGCAAGAGAACCCGGTGACATAGCGACTCCCATAAAGGGCAATGTCTGGAGAATCGGAAATCCTGAAAGAGGCGCTCTCAAGGTTGGAGACATTGTTCATAAGGGAGAGGAGATTGCGAATATTGAAGCAATGAAAATGGAAAATGCGATCGAGGCTCCCTTCGACGGGCAGATCAAGGAGATTTGTGTCAAACTGAATGACCCTGTCAGCGAAGGGCAGCTTCTTTTTGTTATTGAAGAGCTATAGTGATGGCCCGGAAAAAGCTGAGATGTGCATAACAAGGGGCATCACAATCCTCAAAACCACGCAACTTCCCGGCAAGCATGCAGTACAGAGTATCAGCAATCATGGAGACAGTTTTTTAACTGCCTCTATAAGGTTTTTGCCTCGACGCCCCAGTGTTATGAACTTGATACCATGGCTGCTGTCGAGACAGTAAGGGCATATTGCCATATGCCCCTGCAATACAACCGCAGCATTTACTCCCGGCTCAACGCAACACCGGGACAGGCTCCTCCACTGAACCCCGGGCTTTGTTGTGTTGCCTGCCTGTGCGGTGCACCTGTCTGCGTGTAATACACAGGCAGGCGCAGACAGGTGCCAGCTTACCCGCAGGCTCGGCCTTGCTATGCTGTTTCTGTTCGTCGGCTCACAGTTCTGCCGTATGCTTCCTCCAGACAATCTCTCACGATTTTGCCCTTGCCTTAGGCTGATACTTCTGCTAATATCTATTAATCCCATTAACAGGGTTCACGTACGGGGGGACTTCACCCCATAAGCTCACGCCCATGCCGGGCGTACACAACAGAATGGACTTGAACAGGCTACCTCATGTCCATTTCTCAAGTCATTCAGATTTTATGTTTTGATTGCTGTTTATCATTGTTTCGAAGTTCAGCCTGTCAGTCATTCAGGCCAAGAGAAACAAAAAGGAGGGAAAAAATGGGATTAACCGCTACCGGCCTCGGCCCTGCCGATCAGACTATTGTTAGAATCATGGGCCCAGAGATTGTTCGTATCCTCAGGAACGCCTCGGCGAAGATCAGAGAGGGCAACAACCACAGCCAGGTCTGGTTCGGGGATTCAAGTGCACCATGGATCGGTCAGATCCGGACCAAGCTTAACCGTATGGCCTCTGTCATCAACCTGCAATCGATCGACATTCACGGCTCGGCTCTCAATCGGCGTGGTCGCACGTTCGCCGCCGCCCAGCAACCAGCCAGTGGCTGGCGAGACAACACGGCAAATGTGGATGGAGTCGGTTTTATAACACGCTCGCAAGGTCAGGGGTTCCATATTCGGCTAGACTTGGAGTGGAATACCGCGCCCAATTATCGTGTCGGAACTAACTATGACAGCAAGTTCCAGATTCTTGTTCATGAGCTGTCCCATCTCATCCTTGACACGGAAGACGAAGAGTACGGCAGCACCAAATGCCGTAAGCTTGCAGTCACGAATCCGGCGCGAGCGAAGATAAACGCGGACAGCTGGGGTTACTTCGTCGAAGAATTCAGATAGGCTGATTGCTTCTCCTGATTGCCTTGACAATATCTTGAATGGCGGCTGGATTAAGGATTTGAATGGTTAGCCCGACTTTCCGAAATATAATTCAGCAACACTGAGATAATCAATAAAAACAGCAGGTTGCAAGAATGCTGGTGTATGACCTAACAGTTCGCTTCAGTATAGCATGAGAGGTTGAGAGCAGTAAACATTCTATGTTGCTCGGGGGTCATTTTAGAGATTGTAATCTGAGGTGCAGGGGGTTTTCCCGCAGGAGAGTATTTAAGCATCACCACCTCTTTAATCTGCAACATAACACCTGTGCCTTCATCCTTACATATTCCTCCAGTACCTCACGTTACCCTTGACCTCCCGGTCTTTTCAATGTTACCATTCCTCATGGCGGCGTCCTCCTTTTTATGGTCTTTTTGCTTTGCTTACCAGAAAAGATACGCAGCCTTTATTTATTTTTTCCACACTTTTTGATTATACCCAAACCCATTCCAGCAGACGGCTAATAGCCACCGCTGAAATCGGCATTATGGTAAAATAAAAAATATGAAATTCGGTGAACTTGTCAGACTCCTTGAGCAACAAGGATTCAAAATAGTAAAGGAGAAAGGTTCAATAAGATATTATAGTAAACCTGGATGGGATAAATTGATTCGGGTTGATTATCATGGTTCAAAGGAAGTTCCAAAAGGCACTTGTCATGCTATATTAAAAGCAGCGAGTATAAAAAGGAGGGCAACATGATAGAATTAGAATACTCATTAATTGTTGAAGCTACGGAAGAGCCTGACTATTTTGGTTTTTATTCTCCGGAGTTAGAGGGGTTTTCAGGAATAGGACATTCTATTGAAGATTGCATCTATAAGGCAAAGTGGGGGATGAAAGAGCATGTCCGGTTGTTAAAAGAGCAGGGGTTGCCGGTTCCCCCTCCAAATCCAAATCCTAAAATAATTATTCAAAACGAAGAGAAATTAGCAGTGGCTTAAAAAGATAAAATAATGTCCATAATCGGATAAGCGCCTATAAGAAAGCAAGTCAAGAGAAAACACATCTCCTATAGAAAAAAATACAATTTTTTCTTACTTACGGTCTCCAAATGTCGCCTACCCGTAAACCACGTGCTTTCAAACCTCATTTTTTCAACCTTAACGGATCTTACTTGAGAGTACCGAGTTCTCAGTTATTTTCCAGGCTTACGTTTCAGAGTAATATCCACAGTTGCTTTTGAACGTTCTATTGAAAGATCAATCCATTTTTCGATCAACTTTTGTCTTTCGAATTAAACCGGCCTGATTTTTCTGATTAATCCAACCGTTTCAAATAAAAGCAACTATTGAAAGAGAGAGGGAGTTTCCTCCCTCTCATGTATTCAAATAATTTCCGTAGATGCAATACGCACATGTTCTGCTGAGACTGTATGGCATTTTTCAGAGGCTGCTGCAACAAGCGA